>Ga0065721_10006903_pt1 | contig 10244 bp, 7 predicted proteins | sample Mesricmetagenome_FD_59108 | JGI IMG/M metagenome (GOLD analysis project Ga0065721, IMG submission 59108) | Mesophilic microbial community from rice straw/compost enrichment Sample: eDNA_1 v2 (version 2) | ecosystem: Engineered > Solid waste > Grass > Composting > Bioreactor | place: USA: Davis... | reverse complement strand
TCCCCACGCGCCGCGATCTCCTCCAGCATCGCCTCAACCGCCAAACGAACCTCGCGGTCCGCCGCCAAGCGATCCTCTGCGGCCTTGCCGCGCTTCAGCCAATAAGGCATCGTCAACTCCTGCCAATAGGGAAAAATCCGCCGCGGCCCCGCCCCGGGGGCCGGGCTCAGTACCGCGCCTCGGGATCGACCAGCCCGGCTAGCGGCCGGCCCGCGAGATAGCGTTCGAGATTGTCGCGGAAGAAGGCGGTCACCGTCTGCTCGGTCAGCGGCGCGCTGCCCGAGACATGGGGCGACAGCCGCACCTTGGGGTGGCTGTAGAGCCAGTGTCCCTCCGGCGGCGGCTCCGGGTCGGTCACGTCCAGCGTCGCCGCGCCCAGCCGCCCGTCCAGCGCGCCGCGCAGCGCCTCGGTGTCGATCACTGGCCCGCGCCCGATATTGATCAGATGCGCGCCCGGCTTCACCCCGGCCAGCGCCGCCGCGTCGAGCAGGCCGCGCGTCGCCTCGGTCAGGGGTGTCGCCACCACGATATGGTCCGAGCGCCCGAGCAGCGTGGCGAGCGGCACGATCTGCACCCCGTCCATGCCGCTCGGCCCCGGCGACCGCCGCGTGCCCAGCACGCTCATGTCGAAGGCCAGCGCCCGCCGCGCGATGGCCTTGCCGATCTCCCCGAAGCCGACGATGCCCAGGGTCTGCCCTTCCAGCCCGCCCAGGCTGTGCGAACGCCATTCGCTCCGCGAGCGGGCCCAGATGGCGGGGATGGACTTCTCCCGGCTCAGCATGGCGGCCAGCACATATTCGGCGATCGGCGCCGCATAGCCGCCGCGCGTCACGGTCACCTGCGGCACCGCGAAGATCCAGTCCGGATATTTGTCGATGCCGGTCGAGCGCAGATGCACCCAGCGCAGCCCGAACGGCCAGCCCTCGGGCTTGGGCATGCTCCGCCCCAGCCCCACCGCGGCGCTGTCCTGGTTCACCAGCAGCACCTCGGCCTCGGGCGGCACGGCCCAGCCCGTGTCGGGATTGTCGCCCAGCGCCACGAACCGCACGCCGTCCGGCAGGCCGGCGGCGATCCGGCCGGCCAGCGCCGCCCCGTACTGATGCGCGATGGTCACCGCCATGGTCCCGACGCCTTACGCCAGCGGCACGATGGTGCGCCCGCGCACCTGTCCGGCGAGGATGCGGCCGGCCGCCTCGGGCAGTTGCGCCAGGCCCACCTCCTCCACCAGCCCGCCATAGGCGCCGATGTCGAAGCTGCGGGCGAGGCGCGACCAGGCGGCGATGCGCGCCGCATAGGGCTGCATCACGCTGTCTATGCCGCTCAGCGTCACCCCGCGCAGGATGAAGGGCAGGACGTTCGTTTCGAGGCCGATGCCGCCGGCATTGCCGATGGCCGCGACCGCCCCGCCATAGTTCACCTGCTTGAGCGCCTTGCCCAGCACCTTGCCGCCGACATTGTCGATCACCGCCGCCCAGCGCGCCGATTCCAGCGGCTTGTCGGGCTGGCCGAGAAATTCGTCGCGCGCGAGGATGGCGGTGGCGCCCAGCCCCTTCAGCGTCTCGGCATGCTCCGGCCGGCCGGAAAGGGCCACGCCCTGGTAGCCCAGCCGTCCCAGGAGGGAGATGGCGATGGAGCCCACCCCGCCGGCGGCGCCGGTCACCAGCACCTCCCCGCTTTCGGGCCTGAGGCCCAGCGTCTCCAGCCGGTCGATGGCCAGCATGGCGGTCAGCCCCGCCGTGCCCACGATCATCGCGTCGCGCGTGCTCAGCCCCTGCGGCAGCGGCACCAGCCAGTCGGCATTGACGCGGGCGCGCTGGGCATAGCCGCCCCAATGGGTTTCCCCCACCCGCCAGCCGGTCAGCACCACCTTGTCGCCGGCCTTGTAGCGCGGGTCATGGCTGTCGCGCACCGTGCCCGCGAGGTCGATGCCGGCGACATGCGGATAGTTCCGCACCAGCCCGCCCCCGCCGGTCAGGCACAGCCCGTCCTTGTAGTTGAGCCCGGCCCATTCGACATCGACCGTCACATTGCCCTCGGGCAGGCGGTCCTCGGTCAGCGTCTCGACGCTGGAGGCGACCTTGCCGTCTTCGCTGCGGGTGGTGACGAGCGCCTGAAAACTCATGAAACCTGTCCTTCTTGTTTGTCCGACTGTCCGGCGGTGCAGTTTCGCGCCGGGTCATTCCCGCGCAAGCTGGAACCTCTGTTGCCGCTTTCGCCGGGACGACCCGGCATATGGTGAAACTCGGCGGTCACCCTTCGCCGGCACCTCTAGACCTTCCAGTCCTCGCCCCACACCTGCACGATATGTCCCGGCGAGACCTCGCGATATTCGCGTGGCGGCGGCTCGTAGTCCACCGGGCGGATCGGGCTCTTGATCTCGTCGTTGTTGACCGGCCGCACCTGCTTGCGGCGCGCGGGGTCGGGCACCGGCACGGCGGCCATCAGCCGCTTGGTATAGGGGTGCTGGGGGTTGCCGAACACGGCGGCCACCGGCCCCTTCTCCACGATCTCGCCCAGATACATCACCGCCACCTGGTGGCTGATGCGCTCGACCACCGCCATGTCGTGCGAGATGAACAGGTAGGAGAGCCCGAACTGCTCCTGCAAATCCATCATCAGGTTCACCACCTGCGCCTTGATCGACACGTCGAGCGCCGACACGCTCTCGTCGGCCACGATCACCTTGGGCTCGAGCGACAGCGCCCGGGCGATGCAGATGCGCTGGCGCTGGCCGCCGGAGAACTGCGAGGGGAAGCGGCTCGCCATGTCGGCGCTGAGCCCCACGCGCTCCAGAAGGTCCATGGCCTTCTCGCGCGCCTGGGCCCTCGTGCCCAGCCTGTGGGTCAGGAACGGCTCGGCGATGGCCTCCCCGATCGAGATGCGCGGGTTGAGGCTGGCATAGGGATCCTGGAAGATCATCTGGATATGCCGGCGCATGTCGCGCATGCGCTCCTTGTCCAGCGCCCGGATGTCGGTGCCCTCGATGCTGACCTCGCCGCTCTGCGGCTCGATCAGCCGCATGATGGCGCGGCCGGTGGTGGATTTGCCGCAGCCCGATTCCCCCACCAGCGACAGCGTCTCGCCGGCGCGCAGGTCGAAGCTGATCTTCTCCACCGCATGCACCCGCCCCGAGGGGCCGCTGAACAGCCCGCCGGGAATGTCGAAGCGCTTGATCAGGTCGCGCACGCGCAGCACCGGCTCGCCGTCGCGGCGCACCGTGTCGGGCCGCTCGCGGCCGGCCACCACCAGCCCGGTCTTGCGGTCCAGCACCGGGAAATGCTGCGGGCCCTTCTCGCTGCCCTGGCCCAGCCGCGGCACGGCGGCGATCAGCGCGCGGGTATAGGGGTTCCTGGCGTGGTCGAACACCGCCTCGGTGGTGTCGGCCTCGACCGCCCTGCCCTCCAGCATCACCACGGTGCGGTCCGCCACCTCGGCGACCACGCCCATGTCGTGGGTGATGAACAGCACGCCCATGCCCTCTTCCTGCTGCAGCTGCTTGATGAGCTGCAGGATCTGGGCCTGGATGGTCACGTCCAGCGCCGTGGTCGGCTCGTCCGCGATCAGCAGCTTCGGCTTGCAGGCCAGCGCCATGGCGATCATCACCCGCTGGCGCATGCCGCCGGAAAGCGAATGCGGATAGTCGTTGAGCCGCGAGGCGGCGGCGGGGATGCGCACCCGGTCCAGCAGCCGCTCGGCCTCCTTCAGCGCCGCCTGGCCGGAGAAGCGGCCATGGATGGTCAGCACCTCCGCGATCTGCTTGCCCACGGTCTGGAGCGGGTTGAGGCTGGTCATGGCCTCCTGGAAGATCATGCCCATCTGCCTGCCGCGGACGGTGCGCATCTCGGCGGCGCTCAGCGTCAGCAGCTCCCGTCCGCCGAGCTTCACCGAGCCCTCGACCCGGCTCGCCTCGGGGTCGAGCAGCCGCATGATCGACAGCGCGGTGACCGACTTGCCCGATCCGCTTTCGCCCACCACGGCCAGGGTCTCCTCGGCGCCGATGTCGAAGGAGATGCCCTTGACGATCTCCACCCAGCCGTTGCGGGTGAGGAACGCGGTCTTGAGGTCGCGCACCGACAGCACGCTTTGCGGCTCCTCGGCGGGCGCGATGCGGTCGGCGGCGAGAGCGCTCTTGGCGTTCATGTCGGCCTCCTAGCGGGCGGTCGAGGGGTCGAGCGCGTCGCGGATGGCGTCGCCGACCAGGTTGAACGAGAGCACCACCAGCGTGATGGCGATGCCGGCGCCGATGATCGGCCAGGGCGAGCCGAACAGGCTGTTGAGCCCGTCGCGGATGATGTTGCCCCAGCTCGGATTGGGCGCCCTGGTGCCGATGCCGAGAAAGCTCAGCGAGGCCTCGATGCGGATGGCGGAGGCCACCCACAGCGTCATCAGCGCGACGATGGGCGCCATGATGTTGGGGATGATGTGGCGCACGATGATCACCGGCGTGCGCACCCCCACCGCGATCGCCGCCTCCACATAGGGCTCCTGCTTCACCGACAGCGTCTGCGCCCGCGCCACCCGGGCGAAGCCGGGGATGAAGGCCACGGTGATGACCGCGATGATGTTCCAGAAGCCGCCGCCGAGCACCGCCGCGATCAGGATGGCCAGCAGCAGTTCGGGGAAGGCCAGCAAGAGGTCGATGACGCGCGAGATCAGCCGGTCGACGATGCCGCCGAAATAGCCCGCGATCACCCCCAGCATGGTGCCGAAGATCGCCGCCAGCACCGGCGAGATGAAGCCGAACAGCAGCGAGTTGCGCGAGCCGTAGATCAGCCGGCTCAACACGTCGCGGCCGAACTGGTCGGTGCCCAGCCAGTTCTCGGCGCTGGGCAGCCGGTTGATCTTGAGGATCGACTGGGCCAGCGGGTCGTAGGGCGCCAGCCATGGCGCGAGGAGCGCGATCAGGATGAAGATCGCGATGACCGCGGTGGCGAACACGGTCTCCGGCCGCCCGAACAGCACGGCCCGCACCTTCTGGAAGGCATTGGGCTCGGCGGGCAGGACGCGGGTGGTTTCTTCTGCGATGATGGACATTTACTTCACCCGCACACGTGGATCGACGACGACATAGACGAGGTCCATCAACAGGTTGATCAGCACGACGAAGCCAGCGAAGACCAGGACGCCCCCTGGATGACCGCATAGTCGCGCTCGGCGATGGCATCGATCAGCAGCCGGCCGATGCCCGGCCGGTTGAACACCAGTTCGACCGCGACCGAGCCGGACAGGGTCGACAAGAGGCTCAGCCCCAGCCCGGTGGAGATGGGCAGCATGGCGTTGCGCAGCCCGTGCCGGTAGATGACGCGGTTCTCCTTGGCGCCCTTGGCCCTGGCGGTGCGCACATAGTCCTTGCCCAGCACTTCGAGCAGGCTCGTGCGCGTCAGCCGGCCCAGGAACGCCGCCTTGACGAAGGCCAGGGTCAGCGCCGGCAGGAAGATGTGGTGCATGCGGCTCACGAAGTCGGTGCCCGCCCCGTTGATCGGGAACCACCCGAGGTTGAGCGCGAAGGTGATCAGCAGCAGCGCCCCGAGGAAGAAATCGGGGATGGCGTAGCCGATCAGCGAGAACAGCCGCACCCCGGTGTCGGGCGTCTTGTTGCGGTTGGTGGCGGCGACCACCCCCAGCGGGATGCCGGCGACGATGCCCATCAGCATGGCCGCCACGGTCAGTTCGATCGTATAGGGCAGGTTCTGCGCGATCAGCGTCAGCACCGGCGTGTTGGACAGCAGCGAGCGCCCGAAATCCAGCGTCAGCACGCCGCCGAGGAAATTGAAGTATTGCTGCCAGAGCGGCACGTTGAGGCCCATGCGCTCGCGGAACTCGGCGAGCTGCTCGGGCAGCGCCGCGTCGCCCAGCGCCGCCAGCGCCGGATCGCCCGGCAGGATGCGCATGGCGATGAACACCAGGGTCAGCACCAGGAGCAGCGTCGGTATCGCGTCCGCCAGTCTGAGAAGAAGATATCGGGCCATGCTGCACCGCCTTGAAGATGGGCCCGGGCCCCCGCTGCCGGGAACCCGGGCCGGAAGGGTCTAGACCGTCTTGGTCGCGCGATGGAAACGCCAGCGGGCATAGCCGCTCTCGACCGGATAGCCGAGATCGACCTGGGCCCGCCGCACGGCAGTGAAGCCGAGCGTGGAGAGCCCGATCAGCGGCAGGTCCCGCAGCACCTGCAATTCGATCTGCTCGCACAGGTCGATATAGGTCTCGTAGTCCGTGGCCGCCAGCGCCTGCGCCAGCAGGTCGTCGATGCCGGGCATGGCGACCCCGTAATGGCTGTAATTGCCGCCGCCCGAGCCGTCCGCCTTCACCTCCGAGGCCGAGGCGAGCTGCTGGAAGTAGATCTGCGTCGGGATCGGCGGGTAGCTCGACGAATGCATCGCCAGCGTGTTCTTGTCCGAGCGGTTGTCGGCGTGATAGGCCGTGTGGTCGATGATCTGCAGGTTCATGTTGAACCCGGCCAGCCGCAATTGCTCCTGCACGATCAGCATGGTGGAGGAATAGTCCTCGCGCTGGCTGCACAGGGAATCGAAGCTGATCCCGTCCGGATAGCCCGCCTCGGCCAGGAGCGCCCGCGCCCTTTCCGGATCGTAGGGATATTGCAGCTCCTCGGGCAGGTCCTCGATCTTGAAGCCGGCCGGGAAGAAGTCCGGCTGCAAGCCGGCCATGGTGCCGCCCATCGGCGCCAGCGCCTGGGCCACGGCGGGCCGGTCGATGGCGTGCATCAGCGCCTGGCGCACCCTCAGGTCGTCGAAGGGCTTGCGCGTCAGGTTGATGTGCAGCGTGTTGAACGAGCCCGGCGTCGTCATGTCGATCTGCAAGGTCGGGTCGCGCTGGAGGATGGAATCGATCCAGCCCGGCGCGCGCACCGCCTCGATGATGTCGACATTGCCCGACAGCAGCGCCAGCGTGCGCGCCGTGGTGTCGGCGATGTAGACGCATTCGACATTGGCGATCTTGGCCTTCTCGCCCCAATAGTCCTCGAAGCGCTTGAGCCGGGTGCCGAATTCGGGGTCGAACTCGACGAGCTCGTAGGGCCCGGTGCCCACCGCGTCGGTGGCGAAGGCTTCCCCGCCGATCTCCTCATAGGCCTTCTTGGAGACGATGGAGGTGTTGTTGTTGAAGATCGACGTGCCCAGGAGGTTCACGTCCGGCTGCTTGAGGGTGATGGTCACCTCATAGGGCCCGTTGGCCACCACGCTGTCGATATTGGAGAGGATGGTGCGGTTGGTGCCCTCGTTGATGGCGCGCTCGAAGGAGAACACCACGTCCTCCGAGGTCATCTCGCCATAGCCGCGATGGAACTGCACGCCCTCGCGCAGCTTGAAGGTCCAGATCCGCGCGTCCTCCGACTGCGTCCATTCGGTGGCCAGCGTCGGCAGGTACTCGTCCGGCGTCAGCGCGAAGCGGCCGTCGTCGGGGCGCACCAGCTGCTCGTAGATCTGCTCGGTGGCCCAGTTGTCCGATCCCTGCGTGGTCAGGTTGGGGTCGGAATGGCGGGGGCCGTTGGCGGCGATCCCCATGCGCAGCGTGTCGGCATCCTGCGCCCGCGCCGTCTGCATGCCCACGGCCGTCAAGGCCGTTGTCGCTGCCGCCAGCTCCAGAAAGTTGCGTCTGTTCAAAGCCATGGGGTCTCCTCCTCCCGGTTTGGACGGCGCCGGAATGCCCGGCGCCGGTCTGGTCACGCCTTGGTGGCGCGATGCAGCCGCCAGCGCGCATAGCCGCTCTCGACCGGATAGCCGAGATCGACGCGCGGATTGCGCACGATGGTGTAGGACAGCGTCGACAGCCCGATCAGCGGCAGGTCGCGCAGCACCTGCAATTCGATCTCACGGCACAGCTCGATATAGCTGTCGTAGTCGGTGGCGCTCAGCGCCTGCTCGATCAGCGCGTCGACGCCGGGTATGGTCACGCCGTAGTGGCTGTAATTGCCGCCGCCCGAGCCGTCCGCCTTCACCTCGGCCTTGGAATAGAGCTGCTGGATGTAGATCTGCGTCGGGATCGGCGGATAGCTCGACGCATGCATGGCCAGCGTGTTCTTGTCCGAGCGGTTGTCGGCGTGATAGGCGGTGTGGTCGCCGATGATGAGGTTCATGTTGAACCCCGCCAGCCGCAGCTGCTCCTGCACGATCAGCATGGTGGAGGAATAGTCCTCCCGCTGGCTGCACAGCGCGTCGAAGCTCACCCCGTCGGGGAAGCCGGCCTCGGCCAGCAGCTCGCGCGCCCGCTCGGGGCTGTAGGGATATTGCAGCTCTTCCGGCAGGTCCTCGGTCTTGAGCCCGGGCGGGAAGAAGTCCGGCTGCAACCCCACGAGCTGCCCGCCCATCGGCGCCAGCGCCTGCGACACGGCCGCGCGGTCGATGGCGTGCATCAGCGCCTGGCGCACCAGCAGATTGTCGAACGGCGCCCGGTTGAGGTTGACGTGCAGCGTGTTGAACGAGCCCGGCACGGTCATGTCGATCTGCATGCTGGGGTCGCGCTGCAGGATGGAGTCGATCCAGCCCGGCGCGCGCACCGCCTCGATCATGTCCACCTGCCCCGAGATCAGCGCCAGCGTCCGCGCCGTGGTGTCGGCGATGTAGAGGCACTCGATGTTGCCGACCTTGGCCTTCTCGCCCCAATAGTCCTCGAAGCGCTTGAGATAGGTGCCGCTCTCGGAATCGTAGCGCACCAGCTCGTAGGGTCCGGTGCCCACCGCGTCGGTGGCGAAGGCCTCGGCGCCGATCTCTTCGTAGGCTTTCTTGGAGACGATGTTGGTGTTGAGCGAGAACACGGTCGTGCCGAGGAAGTTCACGTCCGGCGCGTTGAGCGTGATCGTCACCTCGTAGGGCCCGTTGGCCACCACGTCGGCCACGTTGGCCATGATCACCCGGCCGGTGCCGACCTCCTTGGCCTTGAGATAGGTGAACACCACGTCCTCGGAGGTCATCTCCCCGTAGCCGCGGTGGAACTGCACGCCCTCGCGCAGCTTGAAGGTCCAGGTCTTGGCGTCGTCCGACATCGACCATTCGGTGGCCAGCACCGGCAGGTATTCCTCCGGCGCCAGCGCGAAGCGGCCGTCGTCCGGGCGCACCAGCTGCTCGTAGATCTGCTCGGTGGCCCAGTTGTCGGGGCCTTGCGTGGTCAGGTTGGGGTCGGAATGGCGCGGTCCGCCCGCCGCCAGGGCGATGCGGATCGTGTCGTCCCCCTGCGCCTGCGCGGCTGAAAGGCCGAGCGTCGTCAGCGCCGTGGTGGCGGCGGCGAGCTCCATGAAATTGCGGCGGTTCAGGGTCATCAAATCCTCCTCGGGAAGTCTTCGGTCGTGCCTAGCCGACACGCCTCTTGTCGAGTTCGCTCTCGATCAGGTCGAGCCCCAGGCCGGGGCCGGACGGAATCCGGAACTTGCCGTCGGCCGGCTTGGGCGGGTTGCGGAAGGCGGGGTGCATGCGCGTGTCCGGGTCGGCGAACTCGGCCGGCTTGGTCAGGTGCATGATGGTGGCGAGCACGTGCAGGTTGGCGACGTGCCCGATCGTCGGCTGGGTCTGGTGCGGCACCAGCTCCACCCCGTGCGCATAGGCGATGGCGGCGCATTGCATCAGCCCGGTGATGCCGCCCATCTTGACGATGTCGGGCTGCACCATGCGCACGCCGGCATTGATGATGTCCACCAGCGCCTGGGTCGTGTAGGTCTGCTCGGCCGCCGAGACGGTGATGTCCAGCCGCTGCGCCACCTCGCCCATGGCCCGCACGTCGTAGTGCTGCACCGGCTCCTCGAACCAGATATAGCCCAGCTCTTCCAGGGCCCGGCCCACCCTTATGGCGCCGCCGACCGAATATTGGTTGTTGGCGTCGAAGGCGAGCGGGAAGTCGTCGCCCACCAGCTTGCGCACCGCCTTGGCCTTGGCGATGTCGCCGGGAATGTCGTGGTCCTGCCGGGTGCGGTCGCCGTCCCAGCGGATCTTGATGGCCGCCGGCTTCTCGGTCTGCCAGCGCTGCTCCACCACCCGCAGCACCTCGTCCACCGTGCGGTTGGCATTGCCGCCGATCGAGGCGTAGAAGGGCACCTCGGTGCGCCAGGCGCCGCCGAGCAGCTTGTAGATCGGCTGCCCGAACAGCTTGCCCTTGAGGTCCCACAGCGCGATGTCGAGCGCCGCCAGGGCGCCGGTCACCGTGCCCTCCGGCCCCAGCTTCACATAGCGGTGCAGCAGGCGGTCGTAGATCACGGCGTGGTCGAGCGCGTCGGCACCGACCAGCGAGGCCGCCGCGTC
>Ga0065721_10053260_pt1 | contig 10247 bp, 10 predicted proteins | sample Mesricmetagenome_FD_59108 | JGI IMG/M metagenome (GOLD analysis project Ga0065721, IMG submission 59108) | Mesophilic microbial community from rice straw/compost enrichment Sample: eDNA_1 v2 (version 2) | ecosystem: Engineered > Solid waste > Grass > Composting > Bioreactor | place: USA: Davis... | reverse complement strand
GCTGGGTCGCGGGCGCCTCGCGCCTTGCGCGCGAGCGGCCACGCGCCGCGCGCCGCGCCTCATCCGCCGGCGGACCGGCAAAGGCCGCGTCCAGGCCGCCGAACAGGTCCAGTGTCACACCCAGCGGCGGCCCGGCCGCCAATGCGGGTGCCGCTGCTGCTCCAGCTTCGTTCTGGTACTTCCTCGCGCCCATGCCGTACTGCTTCAACCTGGCTCGTCACCAGGTACTGTATGTACATACAGCATCTGCGGTGCCGCCCGGCGCAAGTAACCCTGCGCCGTGATGGGCTGGCAGCGTAGGAAGGAGCTGCGCGTGAGCGTGTGCTCGTTTCGCCAGCGAGCAGGCACTTGTCGTGTAAGTGCTGTAAGCCCCTTCGTGGAAGCCCGAAAAAACAGGGGATTTTCCGGCTAAGGCGATGGCTGCCCGGGTTGTTGCGTCGCAGCATGGGCTGGCACCGTGCGCTCGATGGAAGCCGTCGTGATCAACCTTGCCACGCGGGCCGAGCGTTGGAGCGCTATGTGGCAGCAGCTTCGGGGATGGGTATGAAATGGATCGGCTGCGGCGCTGATGAGTCCGCTGACGCAGTTGGTTGCCAGCCTGGGCGTGGCGCTGATCATCACGCTGGCGCTGCTGGACGCCACCCGCGGCGGCATCACGGTGGGCGAGTTCGCCGTCTTCGTCACGGCGCTGCTGATGTTCTTCCGCGGCCACATGGACCTGGCCCAGGTGCGGACGAAGATCGCGGGCTGGGCGCCGGTGGAGAAGATGGTGCCGCTCATGCGCCTGGACGAGGCGTACCGGCTGCCGCGCTCCAGTGGCCGCGAGTCGAAGCTGCGCCGCCTGCTCACGTTGCAGGGGTACCTATTGCCGCACTCGCTGCTGAGCAACAAGGTGCTGGTGCACGAGAAGAGCTTTGATGGTCGCGCCCGCGGCGTTTTCGGCTTTCGTCGCGTGCTCTACCGTCACGTGGCCAGCGAAACCGGCCACATGGTGGAGTTGGAGTGCGGGCGCTTCTTTACCGAGATGCTCGACATGCTGGCTCAGCTGCACCCGTTCATGCGCCGCTTGCCGGAGCTGCGCCGGGCCTGTGCCGAGGCGATGGAGCAGATGGGCTGCGCCAAGTTCCGGCGCGGGGTGTACGGGCTGAACGAGGGCGATGCCGCAACCGCGTTGTGCCCGGCACCGGATGCGGACGCCCAGGGCGCCGCCGCCACGCCGCGGGCCCAGCCCATGGTGCCTGTGAGTCCTTCGGCCTGACCGGGACTGTCCTGGCCTTCAGCGCCAGCCGCCGCGGTGGCTCCCGCGGTATCCACCGCGCCAGCCGTAATACGGGTGGCGCCAGCCCCAGCCGTAGTACGGCCGGTACGCCCAGGCCCAGCCCGCGCCGGGACTGGGGTACGCGGGGGCGACGTAAACCGGTGCGGGAGCAACCGTAACCGACGCATAAGGTGGCCCGGCCGGGACGACTGCGCAACCGCCAAAGAGGCTCAGCAGGCCGGCCGTGGCGAGCGTGATGAGGCGTTTTTCGAGACCCACGACAACTCCAGGCTCGTTGAACAGGTGGGGCGGCTTGGCAAGCCGCCGTGTCCGGTTCAACGCGCCGGCACGGCGCGGCGTTGACAAGCATCAAGCCCGGAGCGGCGCTGCCCGCGGCGGTCCATGGAGCCGGCGTGGGTTAAGGTTTGCCGTGTACACGACATTTGCAACGGTCCAGAAGATGCCCGCGAAGCAGGCCGATTTCGAGCTCGATCGCACGGTCACGCACCGGCTCCACACCCTTTCCAAGCTCACCGACCGGGTGAGCCAGGCCGTCTACCTGCAGGAGGCGGGCATCCCGCTCAACGAGGGTCGCTGCCTTGCCGCGGTGGGGGCGTTCGCGCCCTTGTCGGTGAACGACCTGGCGCGCCTGGCCAACCTCACCAAGGGCCAGGCCAGCCGCGCGGCGCAGACGCTGGTGGACCAGGGGCTGGTGGACAAGCAGACCAGCGTGGTGGACGGGCGTGGCGTGGTGCTCAAGCTCACGCCGCAGGGACGTCAGACTTGGCGCCGGGTCAAGGCATTGATTGAGCGCCGCAACGAGGAGATCGTCGCCTGCCTGGATGCGTCCGAGCGCGAGCAACTCGACCGGCTGCTCGACCGCCTCGTGTCGCACGCCGCCAAGGCGCTGGAGGCGGGCGACGAGGCGGCGTAGCCGGCCCGGGCGCGCGCCCATGAAAAAGGGCCCCGAGGGCCCCTGTGATGTCTGCGTGGCGCTGTTCAGCCGGCGCGGGTCTTGTCCAGCAGCGCCTTGCGGGCCTGGGCCAGCTGTTCCACGGCAGCCACCACGGCCTGCGAGGCCGACTTGTAGCCGGCGACCACCGGGGCCAGCGATTCCTTGGCGGCGTTGTCCTGCAGCGCGGCGTCCATCAGCTGGGCGCTCTGTGCATCGAGGAGCTTCACGGCCTTGACCATGAACTCGTCAGCCTGCTCGGTGGCCTTGACCAGACCGGCCATGGCCACGTTCGGGTCCGTTGCGGCACCGGTGCCACCCGTCAAGGGCGACTGGAACAGCTTGGCCTGTTCCTGGAAGAAAGCGGTGCTCAGCTCGCTCCACTGCTTGGCGGCTTCCTGGGCTTGGGTAAAGAAAACGTTCATGACGGTCTCCTGAAGTGAAGCGTTGTTGGGACGCGGAAATTGTGCGCCCAGATCACCGGGCGCACGGCGGGGAAAGGCAATAAAGCTTGCCGGGTGTTGTACACCGGATCACTGCAAGGCCGAGGTAAGCATGCCGCCACGGGCCTGAACATGCTCCCCAGGCTCAGGCGGTGAGCGGCCGGGCCGGCCTGGCGCGGCGCTGTACGCGCCGTACCAGCAGCGCCGCGATCGCCACTCCCGGCACGAGCAACGATACCAGCAGCACCGGGATGGCCAGCAGCGGACGCAACTCCCACTTCTCCAGCACCACGTTCATCACGAACACGAAGGCGATGGCCGTGGGTAGCCACATCTGCAACGACATCACGAGGAACTGCAGCGGCGTGACCCCGGGCGCTCCCAGGGCCTGACGCAGCTTCACGGCGGCCAACACCGATGCCGCCGCCATCAATTGCGCAAACAGAACGAACGCAACGATCCCCTTCACGCTTCCCTCCGATCCTCCGGGTGGCGATTCTTCCACGGCATGAACTCAGGCACGCGGTGCCGCGGCGCCGCGTTTGATATGGGCGCAACAGTGTCTTGACGCCACCCGGCCAAAGCGGGCAATGCGCTGGAGCGCGCGCATGGCGGCGAAACAAGAAGCCTCCACTGAGCGGCGATACTGGAGCCTGCTTTGCATCAACAACTTCCATGAATCTCAGAATCGTCGTCTACAGCAAGAGTGCCTGTCCCCAGTGCGATACCGCCAAGCGCCTGCTCGAAAGCCGCGGCCTGCCCTTCGAAGTCATCCAGATCGACGACGAGGCCGAGCGCCTGGCCTTCTACGAACGCTGCGGGCCCAGCGTGCGCCAGATGCCGCAGATCTTCATCAACGACCAGCGCGTGGGTGGCGTGGCGGGGCTGCAGGCGGCGCTGGCGCAACTGGCGCAGGCGGTGCGCTGAATCCGGGCGGCCGCATCGGTTGCGCCCTCACCCAATAAACCGAGGACTACCACGGTTGTCATGGCCGAGCCGGGACTCAAGACCTCCACGCTTCAGGAACTGGATGGCGCCGAAGGCCGGCAGCCATGTTTCGCGAGGGCAGGGGCATCATTTCCCAACCGTTCGCAATTTCGGATTTCTGTCGCATCAAGAATTAACAACCGCGGTTCTCTGCTTCCTCTGCAGAGCTGAGCCTTTTGCCGTCACGCACGCTGGTTACAGCCTTGGACTGGAATTCCTGGCGTGGCGGATTCGATACGGATGACGAGGTGGGCACGGGCCTGTCCTACGATCCGCCGTCACTTCAGCGGGGCTTCCTGCTGATTTGATCCGGCGGTCATGGGCAGGCGGCGCCAGCGGTTTCCCCTGCCCGGGGCCGCCGCCAGAAAGACCTTCCGTGGAGATTTGCCGTGAGCCCTACACCGCCGCGAGCCCGCCTGGTCCTGACCGGCTGCGCGCTGCTGCTGGCTGCCCTGGCAGCCCAAGCGCAATCCGGCCCGCCCAGGCCCCCGGCCACCAGCGCCGCCAGCCCTTACTACCTGGGCGCCTCGGTCGCGCGAGGACGTGACTCCAACGTGTTCCGCGTGCCCTCGGCTCAGGGGCCCCAGTCGGACTCCTACACCACCGGCTCCGTGCTGGCCGGCGCGGACAGGCCCATCGGGCGTCAGCGCGTGTACACCGACCTGGCCTTGCGGCGCCAGCGATTCAGTCGCCTCAACGAGCTCGACAACAATGGATATGGCGCCAGCGCGGGCGTGGACTGGGAAACCGCCGGGCGTTTTTCCGGCCAGGTGAAAGGCACGACCGAGAAATCCCTGGCGTCTTATGGTTCGCCATTCACGGCCACCACGCTGCGCGCGCGGAATATCCTGCGCGAGCGAACTTTCAACGCTTCGGTGCAGCGCGGCACGGCCCGCAGCAAATTGCAGCCTTTCGTCGGCTTCAATAAACGCAAGACGAAGTATTCCGCCGAGGCCTACCGCTTCCGCGACAACGACCGCCGCGCCGTGCGCGCGGGCGTGCGCTGGCGTCCCAGTGACCGGCTGACGCTGGCCACGGCGGCGGTGCATGCGCGGGGCAAATATCCCTTCTCCCGCACCAGCAGCGGCGTCGCCCCGTTGCCCGACGAGTACCGCAGCCGCGGTATCGAGATCAGCGCCGATTGGGAAGCCACCGGCAAAAGCCGGCTGGACGGCCGGATCGGCTACGAGCAGCGCCGCTACGAACTCGCGACGCGGCGCGACTTCTCGGGCATCAACGGCCTGCTGCGCTGGCGCTGGCAGCCCACCGGCAAGCTCACCTTCACCACCTCGCTGGTGCGCGACGCCGACGACACCGAGCGACTCCTGCCCGCGGACACCACGGACCTCACGGCCACGGGCTCGCGGGTGACGAACTCGGCCATCCTGGACGGCACTTGGCAGGCGACCGCCAAAGTGGCCGTCAACGCCAACCTGCGCTACAGCGACCGCAAGCTGGTCAACCCCGTCGTGGATGCCAGCGGCGGCGCGCAGAACCTCAGCGGCAGCGACACCACGCGCTTCACGACGCTGGGCGCCACCTGGGAAGCCACGCGCAACGTTTCCGCCGGCTGCAACGTCGGCCGGGTGTCGCGCACCACGAATTCCAGCCTGAGCTTCCCGTACAAGGCCAACACCGTGAACTGCCAGGTGCAGGCCCTGCTGCGCTGAACGCCGGCCAGCGCTTCCGCTCCCGGCGCGACCCGCCAAGCGCTGGCCGCCCGGTTCCAAGCACTTTGCGCTGCGTCTGTTGGGAAATGACTGCATCACCGGATTGACGCCACTGGAAACCGGCTGCATCCTGGTATTTCAATTATTCAACGCGATACCAATTTGAATATCCCTCGCCGGTATTCTTGTGTCGCTACACCATGTCCGGGCTTTCCGCACCGCGCGCCTGATAATTTCCCTGGTACGGCGGGGAAATAAAGTTCCGTATTCTTTCAATTCGCTACTCAACTTGTGCAATGTCCACAAGTTGAGGTCAAAAATGGCGATGAATGAAGCGCACCTTACTTTGGGGAACTTGCCCTAACCATTCGTGAAAATGAAAGAAGACGTAGGGCTCTGATTTTCGGCATTGGGCTTGTAGAGTGCGCGGCCAGTGGATGCTGCCCATGGGCAGGCATCCCCATCCGAAGAATGTGGCAGTTTGTGCCGGTTTCAGCCGGTTCCACGCTGGTCGGTATTTCCATGCCGCGTCGCCAGGCTGCCGCGAATCAACTGTGGGTAGTTATTTATGCGCAATCTTTTTTCGCGCTTGATTCTGAGCAGTTCCTGGATATTGGCAACCGCCGCGCTGACCGCCTGCGGCGGCGGCGGGGACACAACGTCGCAGGAGTTTGCGGCGTCATCGGCGCCGGAACTGGCGCAATCGCAGCCGCTCGAAACGGCCCAGGCCCTGGGTACCGACGTTGGTAGCACTGCGGCGGACGAAGGCAGCGACGACATCACGTCCCTCGACCCGCAGCCCTGGGAGCTGGAATACGACGACGCCACCGCGCAGGCCTTCATCGCCAGCCTGCCGCCGGTGTCCGGCGAGGCGCGTGCCGCCCGCACGCGCGTGAAGTGGAATCCGGGCCACTACGTCGCGCTCAGCCGCCGCGACGTGGCTTCGCTGCACACCGCGCTGCGCGAGATCCGGAACGTCCCGCAGGTCAAGGGCCTGCTGCTGCGCTACGGCTGGCGCCAGCTGGAGCCGCGCAAGGGCCATTACAACTTCGCCACCATCGACCGCGACGTCGCGCTGGCGCGCTCCTACGGCAAGCGGGTGTTCATCATGGTCGAGACCAAGGCGTTCAGGCCCGGCCTGCGCGCGGCCCCCGGCTACATGTACACGCCCGAGTACGGCGGCGGTGCCTACAAGATCCGCATCAAAGCCAAGCCCACCCTGGGCAGCAGCCAGCGCTATGGCGAGAACATCGCGCTGTACAACGACAAGGTGCGCGACCGCCTCATCGCGCTGACCAGCGCGATGGGCCGGCGCTACAACCTCAACAACGCCGTCGAAGGCGTGGCTTTCAACGAGACGGCCATGGGGCAGGCGGTCAAGCCGCTGAGCCGGGCGCAGTCCGATGGGTTCTTCCGCAACCTGGCGCAGGTCAACACGGCCACGCGGCGCGCCTTCCCCAACACCGTGGTGATGCAGTTCATCAACTTCCCGGCCAGCTACATGCCGGGGCTGGTGCGCAACATGCTCAATTCCTCGGTGGCGCTGGGAGGCCCGGACACCTTCCTCAACGACCACGATCTCAACCGCAACACCTACCCTCTCTACGACCAAGCCCAGGGCAAGGTGCCCATCGGCCCGTCGGTGCAGCCGGAAAACTATGTCACCCACTCCCAGAACGGCCCGCACTCGCCGCCCAAGGTGACGGAGCTGCACGCCTTCGCCCAGAACCGCCTGCACGCCAACTACCTGTTCTGGTCGCGCACGTTGACCGGTCACAAGCCCTACAACAACGTGCTGCGGATGTTCAAGTCCGAGGCCTTCGGGCGCGACAACGCCGGCGGCTTGCGCACGGGCTGCCCCGCGAGCTACGGCCTGTGCGTGCGCTCGCTGTAACGACACCGTAGCCCTGCACCGGGCTATCCCGCACCGGCCGGCTATGCTGGCCCGGTCCCAACTGCAGCAAGCCAACGACGAAACCGATGCAACGCCGCGATTTCGCCCGCGCCGCCGCCGCGCTCGCCGCCATCACCTGCTGGCCCGCGCTCCGGGCGGCGCCCGCCGCCAGCAGTCCCGCAGGCACCGCGCAGCAACCCTTCGACTACGCCTGGCTCAAGGGCGTGGCCCGCGCCCGGGCCGCGGCGCCGTACAAGGCGCCGCCGGCCGAACTGCCCAAGGCGGTGGAGGCGCTGGACTGGGACCAGTACCAGGCCATCCGCTTCCGCGACGACCATGCCCTGTGGGCCGGCGACGCACAGAGCAACTTCCACCTGAAGTTCTTCCACCTGGGCCTGTACTTCAAATCCGCCGTGCGGTTGCACGAGGTCGTGAACGGGCAGGCGCGCGAGCTGGCCTACGACCCGGTGATGTTCGACTACGGCAAGAGCGGCCTGCGCGGCGCCTCGCTGCCCAAGGACCTGGGCTTTGCCGGCTTCCGGGTGAACTTCCACACCGACTGGCGCGGCGACGTCGCCGCCTTCCTGGGCGCGAGCTACTTCCGCGCAGTGGGTGGCGAGCGCCAGTACGGGCTCTCGGCGCGGGGCCTGGCCATCGACACCGGCCTGGGCCGCCCGGAAGAGTTCCCGATGTTCACGGACTTCTGGTTCGAGCGCCCCGCGCCGGGCCACGACGTGCTCACGGTGTACGCGCTGCTGGACTCGCCCAGCGTCAGCGGCGCCTACCGCTTCGACATCCACCCCGGCAACACGCTGGTGATGGACGTGGATGCGGCGCTGTACCCGCGTCGCGCGGTGGAGCGGCTGGGCATCGCGCCGCTGACCAGCATGTACCAGTACGGCGAGAACGACCGGCGCCGCGCCAACGACTGGCGCCCCGAGGTGCACGACTCCGACGGCCTGGCGATCTGGAGCGGCCAGGGTGAATGGCTGTGGCGCCCGCTCACCAACCCCGAGCAGCTGCGCTTCTCGGCCTACAGCGACGAGAACCCGCGCGGCTTCGGGCTGCTGCAGCGCGACCGCAACTTCGACCACTACCAGGACGACGGCGTGTTCTACGACCGGCGGCCCAGCTTGTGGGTCACGCCCAAGGCGGGCTGGGGCCGCGGGCAGGTCCAGCTGGTGGAGATCCCGACCGACGACGAGACCAACGACAACATCGTCGCCTTCTGGAACCCGGCGCAGCCGCTGGTGCCGGGCGAGGAGCGGCTGTTCAGCTACCAGCTGCACTGGGGCGCGTTGCCGCCGGTGGCGCCGCGCATGGCGCAGGTGGTGGCCACGCGCACCGGCATGGGCGGCGTCGTGGGGCAGAAGCGCAAGTACTACTCGGCGCGCTTCGTGGTGGACTTCGCGGGCGGCGACTTCGAACTGCTGTCCAGCCAGGCGCAGCTGGAGCCGGTGATCACGGCCTCGCGCGGCATCGTCGAGATCACCTCGGCCCGCCCGCTGGCCTCCATTCGCGGCTGGCGCGCGAGCTTCGACCTGCGCCCCACCGACGACCTCGTCGATCCCGTCGAGCTGCGGCTGTTCCTGCGCTACAAGGGCCGCGCCATGACCGAGACCTGGAGCTACCAGTGGACGCCGCCGGCCGCGGCGCAGCGCTCGTTCTGAGCTGAAGCCCTCCGCCATGGATGCGCCCGCCGCCTCAAGGCCCTTCGACATCACCGAGGCGCTGCGGCGCATCGAGGTGGCGGTGCAGCCCTATCCCAAGGCGGCGCTGTTCGAGCTGCGCGACGAAGGGTTCAGCGCCGCTTTCGAGCAGCTGGTGGCCTGCATCCTGTCCATCCGCACCCGCGACGAGACCACGCTGGTGTGCGCGCGGCGCTTCTTCGGCCTCGCGCGCACGCCCGCGGCGGTGGCGGCGCTGGGCGTGGCGGACATCGATGCCGCCATCGCCGACAGCACCTTCCACGAGCCCAAGGCGGCGCAGATCCACGCCATCGCGCGCGAGGTGGTGGCGCGCCACGGCGGCGAACTGCCCTGCGACGAGGCGGTGCTGCTGGGCTTTCGCGGCGTGGGGCCCAAGTGCGCGAACCTGGTGCTGGGCATTGCCTGCGGGCAGCCGCGCATCGGCGTGGACATCCACGTGCACCGCATCACCAACCGCTGGGGCTACGCGCAGGCCCGCGCGCCCGAAGGGACGCTGGCGGTGCTGGAGCGGCAGCTGCCGCGCGAGCACTGGATCGAGATCAACGCGCTGCTGGTGCCTTTCGGCAAGCACGTGTGCACGCCCAGCCTGCCGCGCTGCTCCACCTGCCCGGTGCGTGACATGTGCGCGCGGGTGGGGGTGGCGAAGCACCGGTAGGGTGGGGCGGGCGGCGGTCGCTCAACCGGGCCGTGGCGCAGGCTGGTTGGGCGGCAGGCCGGGGGGAAGGGTTCCAGCGCCGCTGCAGAGCCTTGTCCAAGGACTAGAGACCGGGTCGCCATCAATCCTTCGCGCGCGCTGATCGATTCCTGATACTTTTCCCGCCGCCATGGATGCCCTCCCGCCCCCCGCGCCGCCGGGCGCGCGCCGCTGGCGCTTCGGCGCCTGCGAGCTGGACGAAGCGCGCCGCGCGCTGCTGGTGCGGGGCCGCGAGGTGCCGCTGCAGCCGCGCGTGTTCGAGGTGCTGTGCTACCTGGTGCGGCATCGCGACCGCGTGGTGCCCAAGGAAGAGCTGCTGTCCGCGCTGTGGCCCGGCAGCGTGGTGGTGGACAACGCGCTGCAGCGCAGCGTCAGCCTGGCGCGCGCCGCGTTGGCCGAGGCCGGCCTGGCGCAAGCGGTGCGCACCTATGCGCGCCTGGGCTACCGCTTCTGCGTGCCGGAAGTCGGCGAGCCTGAGCGCAGTGCGTCCGCCGCCGTGGCGGCCGGTGGGGACGAAGACGCCCTGGCCGAGGCCCGCGCCGCCTGCACGCGCTGCGACTGGGACGCGGCCTGCGAGGCCTATGCCCGGGCGCAAGCGCGGCAGCCGCTGCCGCCAGATGAACTGCTGGCGTGGGGCCGC
>Ga0065721_10003362_pt1 | contig 10248 bp, 6 predicted proteins | sample Mesricmetagenome_FD_59108 | JGI IMG/M metagenome (GOLD analysis project Ga0065721, IMG submission 59108) | Mesophilic microbial community from rice straw/compost enrichment Sample: eDNA_1 v2 (version 2) | ecosystem: Engineered > Solid waste > Grass > Composting > Bioreactor | place: USA: Davis... | reverse complement strand
CCAGGCCATGGGTCCTGGAGGCTGGCGTGGACGTGATCGACGCTCCCTTCTTCGCGCACGGAAACGTGGCGACGGCGGGAGGATGCATGGCGACGCAGTATCTCGCGAGCTGGATCATCGCGCGCCTCGCATCTCTCGAGGACGCCGCAGAGGCGATGCATTACGTAGCTCCGGTCGGCCAAAAGGAGGCTTACGTCGAACGGACGCTTTCAGTCGTCCGGCCTTTCCTCGATGTGGCGGAGCCCGTGGCCGCCTAGGGCTGCCTTGCGCGAGCGGCGATCCGACATCGCACTGGCGTCCTGACCCGAGCAGGCGAGCCGCCCGTCGCCGGTGGAAGCGGGCGAGCGGCCTAAGTTGACTCCTTCAGGATCGAGCGCGAGGCGACGATCCCGGCGAGATGGCAGTAATCCCAGGCTGGATCGTCGCGTGAGCGTGCCGCCGTCGCCTCCTCGCACGAAGCGGGCGCCTCGAGCGGATATTCCTCGAGGGGATCCGACTGCAGGTCGTAGAACGCGCAATTGTCCGCGGAGTCGGTGCACACGAGCTTGAACCTCGCATTCCGCGCCCCGACTACCTTGCGCGAATCCTTGAGGAGGTCGACGGACTCGGTGAGGATGAAACCGCGGCGTGGATCCCGCACCGATTCCTCGCGCCCGCTCAGGATCGGCATGAGCGATACGCCGTCGAGCGGNACCGCCGAGCGTCCATCGCCTCCGGCGACGGTCTCGGGTACGGGCAANCCGGCCATCTCGAGGATCGTCGGGAACAAGTCCGCGACGTGGACGAACTCGTTGCTCGCCGAGCCCGCTTCGATGCCCGGGCCGCGAATGGCAAGGGCGACGCGGGCGCCGCTCTCGAATGGGGTCCCCTTCCCGCGCCCCGACCGCGTGATGTACAGGTTGTCGATGAAGTCGAGCTGCGGCCTGCCATACATCGGCGTGCCGTTGTCCGAAACGAAGATCACGTAGGTATTGGGATCGAGCTGGTCGACGGCGTCCAGAATCCTGCCGATGATCGTGTCCATCGAGTTGGTCATCGCCCGCATGAGCGCCTCGCCCGAACACGAGCCGACCTGGTTGGTGCCGAACGTTCCGCCGCACTCTTCCATCTCGCGCCTTGTCGTCTCGTCGAGCGTGTCCGCGTTCGGCACGATCATCTGGCTGCCCTGCCGCTGCGCCGCGGTCGCGTGGGAGAGGTTGAAGGCCAACCAGGCGAACCACGGCTTGTCGGGGTCTGCGCGTTCCCGTTCCCGGATCCAGTCGATCGTGTCCGCTGCCTTGACCACGGGGGCGTAGGTCGTCGGGGCAATCCCGGACAGCGAACGTGCCCGCGGATCCTCGGTGCGCCATTCCCCCGGGGGCGTCTGGTCATCCTGGATGTGCTCGGGATACTGCCAGAAGCTCGGCAGCGCGGCGTGCATGTTCCCGCGGAACAGCTCGAAGCCTGCCTCTTTCGGCTTCATGCCGGGATAGTCGCGCGGTTTACCCGGCAGCCCCGCCATATGCCACTTGCCGAAGACGGCGGTGCTGAAGCCTCCCCGGGTGCCCAAGGTCCTGACGAAGGAATCGTGGTCCTGCGACAGGGCGTCAGCGTAAGTCAGCACATCGGTGTTCGAAGCGAACAGGCCGGTCAGGAGGGACGCCCGCGTGGGCGAACAATAGGGCTGCGCCCAGGCGTCGGTGAAAACCATCCCCTCACTCGCGAACCGGTCGAGCACCGGCATCGAGGCGGGCTTGCCGTCGATCTCGCGATACTCGGGATGGTCATGGCCGCGAGGCCCGTAAAGCTCGAGTAGCCGGTCGGCGAGTCCGGGGTACAGCCCGGGTGTGACGTCAAGACCGACATCGTCGGCAATAATCAGCAGGATGTTGGGGCGCGCGGGCCCCGCTTCCTGTGCCGTGGCCGGCGCCGCCGCAAGGACTCCCGCAGCCAGTGCGCACGACAGGGCGATCGTGGAAACCGTCTTCCGCATGGCATCCCTTCCGTCGTTCGGAATACGGTCCTGCCCTCGCTGCTGGAGCAGAAGCAATCGGCGAGGGGCTTATACGGGCCCATAGGGCCGAGCCTATTGCCGACACAGAAAAGGGCAGGCCACGCCGGGACGCAGACCTGCCCAGAGAAGGAGGGCGCTCCCGGCGATCATGGTCGATCGGCGCGAGCGCTATGAGGTGGGCGCATGACAGTTAGTCCGACCCCACCCGACCTGCATCTGCCGAAATCACGGCAAAGCAAGAAAATACAACGTATAGCGTTGACGAGCCGATGCAAAGCCCTCGGAACCTATAAATGAAATAGGCAGGGCCCGATATCCACTCCACTACCCCGTGAAAATAGGACAGTGGCTATATAAGCTATAGGTTACGCGTCAGTTGCTTTCACTATCCCACGCTGTTGTGAATTGCGTTCCGATGGGGTCGGAAACGGCCGGCGAGGTCCCGCCAACCCGCGCCACCCAACGCAAGCACGCCGGGCTGAATCCAGGACGGCCCGGGAGCCGCGTGCGGCCCACCGGAGGGAGAACTGATCGGCGCAGATAGGGAAACGACAATGAGGATAGTGATGGACCGGCGGTGCCGGAAAGCGGCATGCCTGCTGGCGGGTAGCGCGCTCACGATGCTGCCCTGGTCGCCGCTGATGGCGCAGGAAACCTCGCCGGAGCCCAGCGAGGAAGCCTCGGGGACCTCGGCAAACGCCATCGTCGTGACGGGCTCGCGCATCGCGCGCCGGGATTTCGAAGCCAACAGCCCGATCGTGACGGTCGACGAGGACCTGTTCGAACAATCGTCGAGCGCAGCCATCGAGACGAGCCTCAACAAGCTGCCCCAGTTCACCCCGGCGCAAACGCCCACTCTCGGCGGAGACATCCAGCCGACGGCAACCAACACGCCGGGGGCCGCGACGGTCTCGCTGCGGGGCATCGGCGCCAACCGCAACCTGGTGCTGCTCGACGGCCGGAGATCGACCCCGAGCAACGCCTCAGGCGTCACCGACATCACCACCATCCCCTCAGCGGCGATCCAGCGCGTCGAGGTGATTTCGGGCGGCGCCTCGGCAACCTACGGCGCCGATGCCGTCGCAGGCGTCACGAACTTCATCCTCAAGAAGGACTTCCAGGGCCTCGAGCTCGACGGACGGGTGGGGATCAGCCAGGAAGGCGACGGCCTCGAATACCAGTTTTCCGGCATCATGGGCACCGACTTCGCCGACAGTCGCGGCAACGTGAGTCTGGCGATGTCCGTCAACACCCGCGAAGCGAGCTACCAGCGCGATCGCTCCTGGTACCAGGAGCTGTTCCGGAGCCCGCTCAACGGCGGCACCGCCCTGCGGCTCGACCAGACGGGAATTCCGTTCACTGCCACGAACTCGTTCAGTGCCGCAGCCATCCAGCAAGTCTTCCCGGGCGCCGACCCGGCAATACCCGCCAACAGCACGATCTACGCCACACCCGATGGCCAGCTGTTCACCGGCAACACGTTTGCCTCTCGCGGAGGCGCTCCGTTCTTTGCAGGCCCGCTGGACGGGACCGAGTACAAGGTCACGGCCGCCGGGACGATCGCCAAGAACGACGATGAACTCTACCTGGTCCTGCCGCTCACCCGTTACAATTTCCTGGCGCGCGGCAACTACGAGATCAACGACTGGATCGGCGTCTTCGCTCAAGGGCTGTTCAGCCACGTCAAGACGCGGACGCTGAACGCCGCGGGGCCGATCACCGGCGGATGGGGCGCCAGCATACCCTACGGCAACCGGATCTATCTCGGTGACGAGACCCGGGGAATTGCCTCTTCGCTGAACGACGATGGCACGACCCACGCGGACTATCTCGCGGGAGGCCGCTACGGGCTCGATTGTCCGGCGACCGGCGGATGCCCGACCTATATGGTCTTTCCCGTGCCGGCGGACATGCAGACGCTCCTGCTCAGCCGGGCCGATCCCGAAGCCGATTACACGCTCAATGCGAAGCTGCCGGTGCCGCGGGAGACGTTCACCGACGTCACCACCTACAACATCCTCGCCGGCCTCGAGGGTACCATTCCGGGTACCGACTGGACCTGGGAAGCCTACGTCAATCACGGAGTGTCCTCGACGTTCGCTCAGCAGACCGGGATCTTCTCGCTCGAGCGGCTGCGTGACGTGCTGACCACGCCCAACCACGGCCACGGTTTCGAGAGGACCGGCAACGAGGAATCGGGCGGTTTCGGCGCCTCCACGGCCACCTGCGCCACGGGTCTCGACTTCTGGGACATCCCCACGGGCGGGTTCTCGGCCGACTGCCTCGAGGCAATCGGCGCCGACCTCAAGAACCGGTCGTCGATGCGCCAGACGATCGCGGAGACCAATTTCCAGGGCAAGCTGCTCGACCTGCCGGCGGGCGAGCTGCGGGCGGCCGTCGGCGCGAGCTACCGGGAGCTCGACTACGAGTTCCTGAACGACACGCTCACGACTGAAGGGCGCTCGTTCCTCGACCAGGCGCTCGGAATCTACCCGAGCGGCAATTCGTTCGGGGCGTTCGACGTCAAGGAAGTCTACGGCGAACTGCTGATACCCGTGTTGCACGACATCCCGCTGGTCGATGCGTTCAATCTTGAGGTTGGCGGCCGGATGTCCGACTATAGCACCACGGGGACGAGCTACACCTTCAAGGTGCTCGGCGACTGGGAAGTGACATCCTGGCTGAGGTTCCGGGGCGGCTTCAACCGGGCCGAACGCGCGCCCAATATCGGCGAGCTGTTCCTTGCCCCGCAGCAGACGCTCGGGACCAACAACGCCGGAGACGTATGCTCGACCGGCAACCCGAATTCCTTCTCGGCTAATCGCGAAACCAATCCCAACGCCGCCAACGTCGAGGCGGTGTGCCGGATCATGATGAACCGGAACGATCCGTCCGGACAAACCGAGTTCAACTACTACGGAGGCGGCCCGAACAACCTGCCACCCTCGGTGGCATCGACATCGACCGCAACGGGCGGTTTCGCGTTCCCGACGGTCGTCGGCAATCCCGACCTCAGCCCGGAAAAGGCCGACACCTGGACCGTCGGGATGGTTCTCTCCTCACCGTTCAACGCTCCGCTCCTGTCCGGCCTGCGGCTGACGGTCGACTGGTTCAAGATCAGGGTCGAGGACGCGATCGGCATCGAATCCGTCGGCGTCGCGCAACAGAAGTGTTTCGACCCGTTCTTCAATCCGGCAATCGAAAGCGATCCCGTCGCGGCCGCGGAAAGCGCCGCCTGCCAGGCGATCACGCGCAACATTCCCGACGGAAACCTCGGAAATGTCGAGATCACCTATGCGAACAACGGCCGGTTCCAGGTTCAGGGCATCGACGCCGCGCTGGACTGGTCGTTCGACGCCGGCCCGGGGCGCGTTACCCTGAACGCGCTGGTCAACTATCTCATCGACTTCAAGTCGGCGGAACTGCCGACCGAGCCGATGACCGAATACGCCGGCACGTTCGGGACCAGCGTCAACGGGCTCAACCAGGGTGCCTTCCGCTATCGTACGCTGACCACACTGGGATACAGCCTCGGCCCGGCGCGCATCGCCCTGCAATGGCAGCACCTGCCGTCGGTCGAAGATTCGGCGGAAGCCAATCTCGGAACGGAAACGCCGACGACCGGCGCCCCCTCCTACGACATCTTCCACTTGAACGGCAGCTACCAACTCAGCGACGATGTCAGGCTCCGCTTCGGCGTGGACAACTTGTTCAACAAGGCTCCACCCCTGACCATGGTCAACACGGCCAACACGTCGCCGGAAACCGACGGGCAGTTGCCGGGAGGCACTCTCAACGGGAGATTCTACGACACGATCGGACGCAGTTTCTACATCGGCGCCAACGTCCGGTTCTGAGGAGGAGGCGCGACGGTGCCTTCGCGGGAGGAAGGCACCGCCTCCAAACGACCGGTTTCGCGAGTGCAGGCGGGCTCCTCGCGCTCGCGAAGCAACGCTTCGCGGAGATAGGCTTCGAGAATCCGGGCCTCAGGGGGAGCATGGGGAGAGCGGCCGATGATCCGCCGCATCCGGGGCAACCGGTAGTCGAGCAACTCTACCTTGCCTTCCCTGATGCTGTCCTTGACCGACTCGTACATCCTCACCCCGATGCCCTGACCATCGATGACCAGTTGTTCGATGACGTCGGCGAGCTGGAAGAACGCGGGCTCCAGCCGTGGCCGAATGCCCAGCTCGGCGAAGATGGTGAACGCCCATGGCTCTACCTGATCCCTCGCTCCGGGAATCAGGAACTGGTAATCGGCCAGCGATGTCCGGCCGGAGGCGAGTTCACGTCGGGTTCCGGGCGGCGCAATGAGCACTGTCGGCACATCGCAAATGCAGTTGAGGTCATCCGTCCACCCCCCCGCGTGGGGCGCTACTGTGTAGACAGCCAGGTCCAGCCGGCCCCTGTTGAGCGCCTTGCCGATTTCCGAGAACGGAACGAGCGGCCAGGTGTCGATCTGGATCTGGGGGTGCTCGCGATAGATTCGCGGCAACAAGGGCTTGAGGTAAGCCTCGCACAGCAGCGGCCCGATCGCGACGCTCAAGGTCACGGTCTTGCGCGCCAGGCCTGGCGTGTCCTTCACCAGGCCGTCAGCCGCCTCGATGATCTCGTGCGCCTTGCGCAGGGCCTCGGTTCCGTCGGCGGTGAGAACCGGAGTCGTCCCCCGCCGGCGGCGAAACAGCGCATAACCGAGGCGCTCCTCGAGCGCTGTGATCTGCTCGCTGACCGCCGGCTGGGAAATCCCGAGAGTGTCGGCGGCGCGCACGAAGCTGCCGGAGCGCGCCACGCAGATGAAGGTCCGGAGCTGCCCGAGCGTCAGGTCCTCACCCAAGCGCGCCACGAAACCTCCCACCCAACAATAGCTTCCTAATTGTTCACTATGACATGACCGGAACCGCGCCAGCAACCGCGTGTGCGTCGATCGTAGCGGGATCGCCACAAGCCGTGCGACACGCAAGCCGAGTCGCGAGGCTCGGCCTACTGCAGGTTGGGTCGACCGCCATGCGGAGGTCGCCCGAAAGGCGACTCAATCGCGCGCACAGCGAAACCCCATGTGCGAAGTCGACGTGTCGATCGTCTGCGGATAGCGGGCCGCCGGCCGGTAACGCCTGCAGTAATCCTCCGCGCAAAGGTGCGACCCGCCCTTGATCACCATGCAGGGAAACGCGCCGCGCGGGCCCTGCCCCGCGTTGCCCGCCCGCTGATCGGGCGTGCAGCAGGGCTTCGTATCTCCAGGCTCGCGGAACACGTCGCTGGTCCATTCCCAGACATTGCCGATCATGTCGAAGAGCCCGTAGCCGTTCGGCGGAAAGGCCGTCACCGGTGAGGTCCTGTCGTATCCATCCAGGCAAAGATTCGTCTTCGGGAACGGACCTTGCCAGTAATTGGCCATCATGCGCCCCTCGGGCGCCAGTTCGTCCCCCCAGGCGAAGGCTGCGCCCTCCAGCCCGCCGCGCGCCGCGTATTCCCATTCCGCCTCGGTCGGCAGGCGCTTTCCGGCCCAGGCCGCGAAGGCAGCGGCATCCTCGTAGGCAACGTGCACGACCGGGTGGTCGTCCTTGCCCTCGATCGTCGAGTGCGGTCCCAGCGGATGCCGCCAGCTCGCACCTTCGACATAGCGCCACCACAACAGCGGGTTGGGCGCGATGGGATAGCGCTCGGGCGGGGTGAAGACCGACGATCCGGGCACCAGAAGCCGGGGATCCGCGCCGGGGTAGGTCGCCCTCGAAGGCGGGCGCTCGGCCAGAGTGACGTACCCTGTTGCGCGGACGAAGCAGGTGAAGGCGGCGTTGGTAACCGGGGTCACGTCGATCGCAAAGCTCGCCACCGTGACCTCGCGGACCGGCGCCTCTTCAGGATAGTGGTCATTGGACCCCATGCGGAAAGTGCCGCCGGCAAGGCACAGCATGTCGCCAATATCGTCATCCCCGGCAGATGCTGCGCCGCCCAGCTCTGGCTCAGCCTGTTGAGACGTGCCGCGCGATGACCCCGGTTCGAACCCGGGACTATCGAAGCTGTCGCAAGAGTTTCGCGGTTCGTCGCGCTTTTCGTGAACGGTCGGCATCTGCGCTGATTCCTATACCGACCCGGGCCGAAGCAATGCCGTCCATCCCTATAGGCTGCCATCGGCTTTTCCTTATACCTGCGCCGATGCCAGGCGTTCAGGCGCCCCTTGGCCGGCGAACCTGGTCTGCGCTCGCTTGCGGCCTGCGGCCTAGAAGTCCCTCGCTATACCCCCATAACCTTGGGCCGCGTTGCTCTCGCGTCACGGGGTTCCCCATTGGCGTACCGATACCTGTCTCGCCAATGGGAGAACCTCACGTGAGTACGCGTTCAGGACGGCGACTCCGCCGGATGATCACTTCGACCGCCGGTGCCGTCGCCGGCTGGGCGCTGGCAACACAGGCCGCGGCCCAGCCCGCCCCGGCCGAGCGAGCGAATATCCTGCTGATCATCATGGACGATGTCGGCGTGGACACGACATCGGACATGTACCCGGGATTGATCGACCGGCTGGCCGGACGCTATGGCCCAAACGGGCGCAATCACCCGCAGCACGAGCGCATCGTCGGCAGGCCTGCTTCGACACCGGTACTCGAGGCGTTCGCCTCGGAAAGCATGGTCTTCACCGAGGCCTGGGCCCAGCCGTTCTGCTCTCCGACGCGCGCGTCGATCCTGACCGGCCTCTATGCCTCGCGAACGGGGGTGCTCGACTACACGGGCTGGCTTGACCAGCGCCATCACTCCCCCGCCCGGGATTTCCAGCGCGCCGGCTATGCGACGGCTGCTTTCGGCAAGTGGCACATGGCGGGTCTGAACCGATATCCGGGCATGAAGCCCAAGGAAGCGGGCTTCGACCTGTTCCTCGGCAATCTGAACGGTGCGATCCAGGCTATTGGGGCTACGACTATCAGATCCAGGACGAGACCATGCCCGCGACCGAGTGGCGCACCGAAGCCGCGCCGACGCGGTCGCTGTCCGGGATCGCCCCGACGACGTTCGCACCCGTGGTCAAGGGCGCCGATGCGATCCAATGGATCACGGAGCGCGAACGGGAGGATCCCGAACGACCCTGGTTCGCCTGGTTCGCCTTCAACATGTCGCACATCACCGCGGGACAGTTCCCCAACCGGACGGTCGTGCCCAATGCGGACACCCTCGATGCTCGCACGCGCGCGGAAATGGCAGGTTGCGAAGGAGAGTTCGGGACGCCTTGGATCGGCGAGTGCTCCGCCGAAGCGCTGAACCGGGCGATGACCAACTCCATGGATACCGTGATCGGCAAGCTGCTCGAGGCCGTCGAGCGCCTCGCCCCGAACACTTACGTGATCATCATCGGGGACAACGGCACGCCGATGTACGGTCGACCCGGCACGGATTTCATCGACAACATGTACATAACCCGGCCGAGCCAAGGGCACCGGCTACGAGAGCGGCGTGCGCGTCCCGCTGGCGATCAGGGGGCCCGGCATCAGGCCGGGCACCAGCGATGCCCTGACGCACGTCGTCGACCTCTTCCCGACGCTGCTCGAGCTCGCCGGCCTCGGGGTGCCCGAGACGGTGCCGTCGCGCGACGGCACGCCGCTCGCTCCGGACGGACGTTCCCTCGCGCCGGTGCTGTTCGAGGGCGCAAGGCAAGTCAGGGACGCCGCCCGGGATTACGTCGTAGCCGAAACCCTGATCCCGCTCGCTGGCAACGAGCTGTAGGCGAGCGCGCGCAATGTCCGGTACAAGGTGCTCTGCAAGAGAAAAGCGGACCTCTCCTGCGAGTTCTACGATCTCGTGGACGACCCGCTCGAGGAGTCCCCCCTCGACCAGCCGACGGACTGCAGCGCCAATGGCCGCACGCCGCCGGAGCCAAGCAACCCAGCTTCGAACTTCTGCTTCCTGAGACGAGCGTTGGATCGGGATTCGACGCTTGGAGACTCCGCCGCCCCGACGAGCCGGCCTGAGCACAAGTCCGCGCTCACCGTCCCCCGGCGGTATCCGTCTCCCGTGGCATAGTGGTCGCCGAATAGCCGCGAACACCGGGCGATCCTGACCGGGCACGCCCGGATTGCCCGGAGCCCGATACGCAAGTGCCACCATTGGGAAGAGTTGCCGCCAGTAGACGTAGAACGATGGCGTGGTGGCGGAGCGGGAGGGATTCGAACCCTCGATACGGTTTTGCCGTATACACACTTTCCAGGCGTGCGCCTTCGACCACTCGGCCACCGCTCCGCATGCCTGAAGCAAGGCGGCGGACCTAGCGA
>Ga0065721_10053258_pt1 | contig 10250 bp, 8 predicted proteins | sample Mesricmetagenome_FD_59108 | JGI IMG/M metagenome (GOLD analysis project Ga0065721, IMG submission 59108) | Mesophilic microbial community from rice straw/compost enrichment Sample: eDNA_1 v2 (version 2) | ecosystem: Engineered > Solid waste > Grass > Composting > Bioreactor | place: USA: Davis... | reverse complement strand
CCTTTTCGTTGTTTCGTCTCCGGAGAGGGGCTCGGCCCCCCGGGTGCATCGCCTTATTCTTTAGCGGTAACCTTAGCGGCATCGGTGCCGGATCGTTTGCTTTTCATTCTCCAATCGCGGATATAATGTCGCCTGCAATGGCCTTTGGCGTAATGTTTGTTCGTGCATCCCGGCGTCCCGCAGAGGCGTCGGACCGGTAGTCTGGTTCTGCCCATTCCTTCATCACTCTCTTAGGCGGTTTCGTTGTCGACGCGACGTATTTAGCCTTCAGTTTAGAGCACGAAGCTGAACAATTTCTAAACAAAACGACGGGTCGCGGAACCGAAAAAGAGGAGGCCGATCGGCCTCCCCCCGGATTGCGCTATGATGATTGCTCCGTCATTCGCAAGCGATGCCGTCTCCGTCCCGGTCCAGCTTCTTGGAATAGCCGGGATCGCCGAGGCGCAGTGGCGCTTTGCCGGCTTCGCGGGCGGCCGCGCAGCTCGGGAACGACGGCTCCTCCGTCCCGGACGCCGGAGCTTCGCCGCCCGATCCGGACGAGGCCGTTACCGGCTGATCCGGAAAAAGCTTCTTCGGCTTCCCGACGATAAACAGAATCCTCGTCCCGTCCTCGTACGCGGACAGCTGATGGCTGACCCAGCTTCCCGCTCCGCGGTTGTCGCTCGAATCGATGTAGGCGACGCTCGCGCCTCTGCCGCCTTCCGCGCACATCGCCATCGGCCATTCGTCCCGGTCGTAGCCCTCCCGCGTATCGATGCCGGCCAGCGAATGCTTCCGGTTTTCTTCCGCGCCGTCGCGGTCGATCGTGCAGACGTCGGTATAGCCTTGCTCGATGGCGCCGAGGATGTGCAGCGCCGTCTCGGGATACGTGTCGCTCGGAAAGACGAGCTCGTAGTCGTATTCGTCGTGCTCCGTCTGGGGGGATACGGCCGTCAGAGACTTCTGTTCGAGCAGCGCGCCGCATCCGCTTAACGCCAGAACGGCAAGAAGAAGAAAAGTCATACGCAGTCGGTTCAAAGATGTCGCTCCTTCGCGTGTTCGATCTATCGTTATTGTACATGAGGGCGCCGGGAGGGCATAGACTGGAATCGGAAAAAAATAAACCCCCGTCCGGAATGCCGGCCGAGGGAATCGCGGCGGAAATTACAGCTTGAAGTAACGAACGGACTCGTCCAACTCGCCGACGATGTCCTGAAGGCGCTCCGAGGAGGAAGCGATGCTCTCCGACAGGGCGAGCTGTTCTTCGGTCGCGGCCGAGATGTTCTGGGCTTTGCCGGCAATGTCGACCGCCGAACCCGCCGACGTTTCCAGACCGGCCGACACCTGCTCGGCGCTGGCGGACATCTGCTCGGTAACCGCGGACGAATCGTGCAGCTGCTTGGTAATCTGCCGGATGGATTCGACGATCGCCTCGAAGCCCCGGGCGACTTCGGCCAAGGCGGACGCTCCTTGCTCGCTCCGGCCGACCGTCTCCCTCATGTGCGCCGAAGCGCGGCCGATCTCGTCCCGCGTGTCGCCGATCAGCTGATGGATGGCCTGGGCGGAATCCAGCGAAGTCGCGGCCAGCTTTCGAATTTCATGGGCGACGACGGCGAAGCCTTTGCCGTGCTCGCCGGCTCTCGCCGCTTCGATGGACGCGTTCAAGGACAGGATGCCGGTCTGATTGGCGATGGCGGTCATCCGTTCGGTAATCGTGCCGATCCGGTCGGACTTCTCCCCGAGCACGGTCACGCTGCGATCGAGATCGACGATGGCGGCGGCGGTCAGCTCCATCTGCTCGCGAAGCCTGGCGAGCATGACCGCGCCTTCGTCGGCCATCTCGCTCGTCCTCGAGGAATGGTCGGAGATCACGTTCGTGCTCTCGGCGATCTTCTGCACGCCGACCGCCATCTCCTCCATCGCGACGTTCGATTCGCGGGCGATGTTCGACTGGGTCTCGACGAGCGTCGTGACGAGCTGGATATTCTCGGCCACGTGCCCGGAAGCCGCGGCCGATTCTTTCGCGCTTTCGGCGAGCTCTCCCGAAGCGATCGAGACTTGGCGGGAATGGCCGGCGATGCTGCCGATCAAATCTCTCATTTTCCCGATCATCGCGTCGACCGACGATAGTATTTTTCCAAGCTCGTCTTTGTCGTATTTCGATAGCGGTTCGTATTTCAGGTAGCCTTCGGCCACTTGACGCGTCTTGGATTGCACGAGGGCGACGGTCCGGGTCAGCTTGCGGATGAGCAAAACCCCGAACGAGATCAGGAGAATCCATTCGACGACCAGGACGACGAATGTCGAGATCGAGCTCCGGCGGCTTTCCCCTTTCACGAACCCTACCTCTTCGTTGGCGTATGTCTCGAGAATTTCCCCGATGACGTTGATGTTGCCGCGCGCTTCTTCGAACAGGAGCTTCGACCGGGTCTCGCTTTCGACGGAATAATCGTTGCTCGACATGCGCGCGGAGGCTTCGTCCGTCCAAATCCGGAACAGGCGGTCGACTTCCCGGATGGCGGCTTCCATCGTTACGCCGCTATCGGAGTGGGCGTAGCCGGATAGTCCTTCCTCCGCGACGATAGCCAGCGCCTGGCCGATCCGTTCGTTCGTCTGAGCGACGTTTTCCTGGAAGTCCGCCTTGGCTTTTTGCTTGTCCTCATCCGTCGCGAAACGGGAACGAAGCTCCTGGTAAGCGGCGAAAGCCTGATACATATCCCTGTCCGCGTTGAGAACGAGCGCGATCGATCGGTAGCCGGTATCGTACAAAGCGCTGGTCAATTTGTTCACGTTGGCGGAGTTCAGCTGCAGCAAATAAATTGCGGACGCCGCGAACAGAACGAGCGGCACGAACAGCATCAGCAGCAGCTTGGCGCGAATGGATACGTTGTTCATCATTTTGTTGGCTCCTTGGATGTCGTATGGATCTACTCTATAATATCGGGTTCGAACGACTGGAAATGTAGGGGATTTATGGATATGTAAGCATGCTATACATTTATTCATTGAAAGGGGCTATACCGGACATGCAGGCGTTCGGTACGGGGTCGTTTAAAATGAAAACGAGCGCGGGAACGATGCGTTCCCGTGCTCGTCGGCTAATCCATGCAGGCAATTACCGGCGCTCGAACTCTTCCTTAATCCGGCGCCGAAGACCGTCGTCCGTCAAGACGTCGCAAGAGGTGTAAGCCAGCATCGTCGCGCCGAAAATCATCGCCTCGTACGCTTGGTCGAGCTGGGCGGCGTCGCGGAATTCGATCGTATGAAGCGGATAGGGCTCGTTCACGATCCGAATGTACGGATGGGCGGCCGGGCAGCGCAGCGAGACGTTGCCGAGATCGAGAGAGCCGTTGTCGTGTCCGCTTACGATGTCCCGTTCCGGAATGCCCGCCGCGATCAGATTGGCCGTGAACGCGTCGGATAGCGCTTCGTTCGTGCGAAGCTCGTCGTACGAATATTCGTAATTCGTCACCGTCAGCCCGCAGCCCGTCGCGATCCCGGCCGCTTCGGCGCAGGCTTTCACTTTGCGCGCGAGCTCGTCGGCGTAGGCGCGCGTCGCCGCTCTTACGTAAAAACGGGCTTCGGCATACTCCGGAATGATGTTCGGCGCCTGTCCGCCATGGGAGATAATGCCGTGGATGCGGGCATCGTCGCGGGTTTGCTGCCGCAAGGCGTTCACGGAATTGAACAGCTGGATGACCGCGTCGAGCGCGTTGATTCCCTGCTCCGGATTCGCCGCGGCGTGGGCGGCTTTGCCGCGGTACTCGAACTGGAGAGCGTCCATGGCGAGGGACGAGCCGGAGCGCTCGTAGCTATGGTATGGATGCGCCATGATCGCGATGTCGCAATCGTCGAACAGGCCGGCCGCGGCCATGTCTACCTTGGCGCCTTTCGTCTCCTCCGCCGGCGTTCCGTACACGCGGATCGTGCCTCCCGTCCGGTCGACGATCGCGCGCAGGCCGGCCGCGGCGCCGAGCGCCATCGTACAGATCAGGTGATGGCCGCATGCATGGCCGATTTCGGGCAGCGCGTCGTATTCGGCGAGCAGTCCGACGGTCGGCCCCGGCGACGCGGAAGCGTATTCCGCGATAAAAGCGGTCTCGAGCCCGAGCACGCCCCGGTCGACCTGGAATCCGAGCTTTTCGAGCTCGGACGAAAGCAGGGCGGAGGCTTGCTTCTCTTCGTGCCCGAGTTCGGGGTGGGCGGCGATGAACGCGGCGATTTCTTTCAGGCGCCCCGCGTAGGCGCCGATGCTATCGTGAATGATCGGTTTCAGATCGGTCATGGGGATTGCTCCTTTATTCGCTTCAAGCTATCGGGTTTCGCGTCGCGCGTCCTATTCTCTATCGTATCCCTTCGGATGAATGCAATCAAGTCGGCTGATGGAAATGGCATTCTTCTATTCATGTCGTAATTTTATAGTTTAAATGACATGAAAACGAATTATATTCGCCAATCTATTTGTGTAATCTGTAATCGTTGTCGTATATTTTTAGTAACTGCCAAGGAGGCCAAACATGATACGGATCGGCAAAATCAGTTACTGGCACGTCCATGCCGACGATTACACGAAGCAAGCGTTGGAGCATCCATCCACGGAAATCGCCGCGATCTGGGACGAAGAATCCGATCGCGGGCAGGCTAAGGCGGCCCAATACGGCGTTCCGTATTACGCGTCGTTGGACGAGATGCTGGCCCGGGACGATATCGACGCCGTCATCGTAGACGCGCCGACGAATATCCATCGCGACGTGATGGTGAAGGCGGCCAAGGCGGGCAAGCACATTTTCACGGAGAAGGTCGTCGCCCCTACCGCCCGCGAAGTCGCTCGGGTGACGGACGCGGTAAGGGAAGCCGGAGTGAAGCTCGCGGTATCCCTCCCCCGCTTGTACGACGGCTACACGCAGACGATCGAGAAGGTCATCCGCGAAGGCTCGCTGGGCAAGCTGACGATGGCCAGGGCGCGTTTATCCCACAACGGCGCGACGGCGAACTGGCTGCCCTCCCACTTCTATTCCAAAGAGCAATGCGGGGGAGGCGCCCTGATCGATCTGGGCTGCCACCCGATGTACCTCGTACGCCGTTTTCTCGGCATGCCCGATAGCGTCAGCGCGACGTTCGGCTACGTGACGGGCAAGGAAGTCGAAGACAACGCGGTAGCGGTGCTCCGGTACGCGGAAGGCGCGATCGGCATCGTGGAAGCGGGCTTCGTCAACGCCCACTCTCCGTTCTCGATCGAGCTTCACGGGACGGAAGGCACGTTGTTGTACGGTTTTCCGGAAGGCGTTCCGGCCGTTCGTTACAACGGAGACGGCGGCTCGTGGACGAAGCTGGAACTCGACGCGTCTCTCCCGTCGGCGTTCAGCCAATGGGTCGGACATATTCAAAACGGAACGGAAGCGGCGGATAACGTCGCGATGGCGGTCGACCTGACCAAGCTGATGGAAGCGTCGAACCGGTCCGCGGCGGAAGGACGCGCGGTGCGCCTCGACGAGTTGGCGGAATAACCCCGCCGCGCTTGAGGAAACGGGCGGCCGCGGATCCGCGAGAGGGATCGGAAAGCGGGGGATGAAGCGGATGGGCGAGAGTTCGGGCTTGACGAAAAGATCGGGAAAACGCATGGATCCGGCCGCGCGGGCGGGATCGGCGGAACGCGAGCTGCCGGATCGGCCCGCGGCAGCCGGCATGCGCTTGCGGCCGGACCATAGCCCGCAACCGGATAAGCGGGCCGACGCCCCGAGGAAACCGCCGGAGCGAAAGTCCGCCGGCAGCCCCGGTCCTTTTCCGTATGCCCGGATGGTCAATAAGCAGGATGCCCTCGACCGGCTCGATCTGCAATTCCGCTGGGGCGATTACGGCATTCGCGTGCTGAAGTGCCATCTGGCCGCTTTCGCTCCGGGCCAGATCATCAACTTCCACAAGCATTCCGAATACGAATTTCATTTTATCCCGAAGGGCAAAGGCAAAGTCATCCTCGTCGATCAGACTTACGACCTGCACGAAGGGCTGTTTTACTTGACCGGTCCCGATCTCGTGCATTACCAGGAATCCGACGACGTCGATCCGATGTACGAGCTGTGCCTGCACCTGGATATCGTTCCTCTCGGATCGGGCGGAGAAGCCGGCGGCTGGGGAGACGAGCTGGAAGCGGCCGAAGCCCGGGAATGCATCGCCTTGCTGGATCGGATGCCGCTCGTGCCCGTAGCGGACCGGTACCACGCGATGAACGGATTTCTCGAGGCTTACCGGATTTGGGAGGAGCAGCCCGCCGGGTTTTACACGTTAATGAAGCAGGCCATCGTGCAGATCCTGCTCCGCTTGACGCGCGTCTTCGTGAATCCGGACGGGCGAACGGGCATACCGGAGCGAAATATGAGCTACCACCGCTACGAGCTGGCCACGCAATACATTCAAGACAACGAGAGCCTGCCGATTTCCCTCGAGCAGGTCGCCGCCACGATCGGGATCAGTCCGCGCCAGCTGCAGCGGATCTTCAGAAGGGAAGGCGGAACGACTTTTCACGATTACCTGGAGCATATCCGGTTGACGGCGATCTGCTCCGACCTCGTCCGGACGGACGATCCGATCGAAGAAATCGCGCTGCGGCATGGCTACGCGAATCCGAACTACTTATACCCGGTGTTCAAGAACAAATACCATGCAACCCCGAGCGCTTATCGAAAGCTTCATGCCGGGGATGCCCGCTCGAACTTAACGCACTTATAAAAGAAAGAAGGAAGGAACGAAAAGATGAGCAAACATTTGCGGATCGGCATTATCGGCAGCGGCGGCATCGCCAGAGCCCACGTATCGGCTTATCGCAAGCTCCCGTTCGTGGAGATCGTGGCGGTGGCCGACGTCATTCCGGGCAAAGCGCAGCAGTTCGTCGAAGCGGAGCAGCTCGTCGGCGCGGCCGCTTACGACGGCCATCAGAAGCTGCTCGAGCAGGAGCTGGACGGAGTCAGCATCTGCACGCCGAACGTCTCCCACCATATCACGACGGTCGATTCCCTTAAAGCGGGCAAGCAGGTTCTGCTGGAGAAACCGATGTCCGTCACGCTCGCGGAGGCGCTGGAAATGACGCAGGTCGCCAAGGAAACGGGCAACATGCTGACGATCGGCTTCCAGCCCCGTTACGATCCGAACATGAAGCTGCTGCAGCGGATCGTCCAATCCGGCCGCCTCGGCAAGGTGTATTATGCCGAGACCGGAGGCGGGCGCCGCCGGGGCATGCCCGGGGGCACCTTTATCAGCAAGAAGCTGGCCGGAGCCGGCGCGATGGCCGACATCGGCTGCTACTCGCTCGATATGGCGTTGAATACGCTCGGATATCCCCGTCCGCTGACGGTGTCCGCGTACACGTCCAACCATTTCGGACGGAATCCGCTGTACCACCCGGAAGCGGCCAAATTCGAGGTGGAGGACTTCGGCGTGGCGATGGTCCGCTTCGAGAACGACTTCGTGCTGCAGTTCAAAATCTCCTGGGCGATGCACATGGACTCGCTCGGCGCGACGATGTTCCTCGGCACCGATGCGGGCCTTAAGATTACGTCCGCGGGAAGCGGGCCTTGGTCCGGCGTCTGGGACGGATCCGTAGGCTCGATCACGATGTTCCACGACGAATTCGGCGGACACACGCAAACGCCGATTCCGCTGGTCGAGCACAAGCTCAACCTGTTCGACGAGAAGGTGAGGGATTTCGCCGAGGCGGTCCGCGACGGCCGTCCCGCCCCGATTCCGGGCGAGCAGATTCTGATTCAGCAAGCGATCATCGACGGGGTGCTCCGCTCCGCGGAATCCGGACGCGAAGTGTCCGTCGAGCTGCCGTAAGCCGGTCCGATCGCCAGCCTCCGTTTTTTCCCGTGCAGCCGCTCCTTCCGTCCGATTCGAGGACGGGAGGGGCGGCTCTTTCGTTTTTATCGCTTTACGGGAACGATTGTCTATCATATAATTGTTATGACAACTAATTACGGAAAGGAACCTCGCGCGATGGGAAATCATCCATACGATCTGAACCGTTCGGCCGGCTTTATGATGGGATCGGCTTATCGAAAGATGACCGCCGTATTCCACGGCCGGTTGAAGGAGTTCGAGATCACCCCGGAGCAATGGTCGGTTCTTTATTACGTCTGCCTCGAGGACGGCCAGATCCAGAAGGAACTCGCGGATCGTTCCGGGAAGGACCGGCCCACGACGACGCGGCTGTTGGACCTATTGGAGAAGAAAGGTTTGGTCTACAGGAAAACCGGCGAGCGGGATCGCCGGTCCTTCAAGGTGTACGCCACGGACCGGGGCCGGGAACTGATTCGCGTCACGCTTCCGATCGAGAAGAAAATGACCGAGGAAGTCCGCCGATGCGTCACGGATGAAGAATACGATCTGCTGATGGCTCTTCTCGTCCGCGTCAACGATCATATGAAAGGCATCTTAGAAGAAAGTTAGGAGAGTGAGTCATGTCTCAACGGCAACAGCCTTTATGGACGAAATCTTTCGTGGCGCTCACGCTGAGCGCTTTTCTGTTGTTTCTCAATTTGCAGATGATGGTGGCGGCGTTCCCGTCATACGCGAAAAACGAATTCCAGGCGAACGACGTGACCGTCAGTCTTGTGACAAGCTTGTTCGCGCTGGCCGCGATCGCCGCCCGGTTCATCACCGCCGGATTGATGGGCAGGCTGGGGCAAAAAACGTTGCTATACGCCGGCCTGGCGATCTCCGTCGCGACGACGGGCATCTACGTTCTGGCGAGCACGATCGGATCCTTGCTGCTGATGCGGATCGGTTTCGGCATCGGGTTCGGGATGGCGAGCACGATCGTTCCGACCTTGGTTTCCAGCCTGATCCCTTCCGGCCGCATGGGCGAAGGGATCGGCTATTTCGGCTTATCCGCGAGCCTGGCGATGTCGATCGGCCCGATGATCGGATTAAACGTCATGAAGGGCGCGGGCTTCGGCGCGCTGTCCGCCGTCGCCGCCGTCACGCTGATCTTGTCTTGGCCGCTTCTGATGCTGTCCGGCGTCTTGAAGGGGGACGGCGCGTCCTCCGCATCCGACGTCCGCGCGGCGAGCAAGGGCAAGCCCGCATTCAACCGCAAATTGCTGTTCCCCGCCGCGCTTAACGTCTTGCTGGCGATTACTTACGGCGGAGTGCTCAGCTTTATCGCGCTGTTCGGCGAATCGGTCCGGCTGGAGCAAGTCGGATTGTTCTTCCTCTTTAACGCGGCGACGATTATTCTCGTCCGGCCGATCTCCGGCAAACTGTTCGACCGCAAAGGCCATGCCGTCGTGCTTCTTCCGGCCGCGTGCTTTATCGTGGCCAGCATGACCGTGCTTTCTTACGCGACGACGATGCCGATGCTGATCGTATCCGCGCTGCTGTACGGGCTCGGGTTCGGCGCGATCCAGCCGACGCTGCAAGCCTGGATGCTCCGCGCCTCCTCGCCGGAGCAATACGGAATGGCGAACAGCATGTTTTATAATTCGACGGACCTTGGCGTCGCTATTGGCGCCTTCGCTCTCGGCTATATTTCCGCGGCCGCGGGTTACGGCCCGATGTACCGTTTCTCCGCGGGCTTCATGATCCTGTTTCTCGTCGGTTACGCCATCGTCCAATGGCGACCCGGAAGGGCTTCGAGGCGGGAAGCGCCGCGCATTTGGTCCTAGTCCCCGCCGTATTCGGGATGCTATAATGCAACTAAACGTAACCTATTCCCGGACGAGAAAGAGGAGAGGGAAATTCGAAGCTGGTTTAAAGTCGCCTTATACCTCGCGATCGCCGCGTTTCTGACCCGTCTGATTCCGTTTTCCGATTTTTTCCGCAACGTGGATACGCTCGTCCACGAGATGTTCCATGCGATCGCGACGTTGGGCTTGTCCGGCGACGTGCGGTTTATTCATCTCTACTCCGACCAAAGCGGCGTCACGTACACCGAATACTTGGCAGGCTGGAGATCCGTGCCGATCTCGCTGGCGGGATACGCCGGCTCGGCCTTGTTCGCCGTTTTTCTTTTTTTCCTGCATTCCCGCAAAAAGGAGAAGACCGGGCTGATCGTCATCGCGGCGGCAGCCGCGCTCGCCCTGGCCTTGTTCGTGCGCAACGGATTCGGCGTCTTATGGTGCGCGGGTTTTGCCGTTCTGACGGCGCTGATTCTCGTCGTTTCCCGGCCGGGCCTGATCAAAGGCTACTTTCTGCTCGTCGCCTTTATATGCCTGGTCGAGTCCGTGATCAGCGCATGGATCGTTCTCGCCCTGTCGTTTCATAATCCCGCCGCGGCG
>Ga0065721_10053257_pt1 | contig 10251 bp, 9 predicted proteins | sample Mesricmetagenome_FD_59108 | JGI IMG/M metagenome (GOLD analysis project Ga0065721, IMG submission 59108) | Mesophilic microbial community from rice straw/compost enrichment Sample: eDNA_1 v2 (version 2) | ecosystem: Engineered > Solid waste > Grass > Composting > Bioreactor | place: USA: Davis... | reverse complement strand
TTGTGACCGTTACCACTACTTCACGCGGCCTACACATGTGAGGATAGGCCCCGCGGGGAGGCCCGCAAGAACACCCAGGGGGATACAACATGCTGATGTTCGTTGCCGGCGTGCTGTGTGGTGCGTGTTTCGGAGCGGTTGCGCTAGGGATCTGCTATTCAGCCGTCTCTTCGGGCCCTACTCGCGGCCCACGGTGAAGGTCGTTAGCAATCTGGCCCGCGTAACAAGTACTTGGCTCTCCCAGCCTCACGGCGCACATGGAGAGGCGCGGCGTCTACGCGTGGAGCCGCTACGGCCAGCCCCGATGCGCTTCGGCGGCGGTCCGGAGTCCATGTGCACAGGCTAATTCCTATATTTCTCTAATAATCCCAGTGCTCTCTACGTAACGAGCCTCCACCTTCATCAAGTAGCCTGTTCTGCGCGCAACGCCAGCTCTGACGAAGTCAATCAACGACATCACGTCCGATGCCGTCGCGTTACTCTCGTTGACAATAAAGTTGGCATGTTGAGGGGAGACCCGTGCCCCGCCAAAGCGAAGTCCTTTGTATCCGCACTCCTCGATAACGCGACCGGGCGGGCCAAACTCAGCATACATTGAAGGATTGCTGACAAAGACTGACCCGCAGTTAGGAAGCTTGCGCGGAAACTTAAGTCTCCGGTCGCGGAGAATCTCCAACATTGAACGTCTAATCAGCGAGGCGCTCTTAGGTTCAAGAGAGATTGTCACCCTACATATCACTTCATCCAGCTGTTGAAAAATCGAGCTGCGATAACCGAACTGGCACTCATCAGAGTTCCGGGTGACCAGCCGGCCGACCGAGTCCACGGATTGAACCGCCGTGATGCACTCACCAATTCCGCGACGCATGCTGCCGCCGTTCATGTAGACCAGCCCGCCGAGGGTTCCGGGAATGCCGCAGATGTGCTCAACGCCGCTCAGACCTTCAAGCATTGCATGCCGTGCTAGGCCGGGCACCCACGTGCCTGGCGCGGCGTGAATGCGCGAGCCGCTTATGCGGAGACCGGAAAAAGAACCTCCGATCTTAACCACTACTGCACGAACGCCATCATCTGAAAATAGGAGATTGCTGGTCGCACCAACTACGATTGAGGGTGTGCCCGTTGAATGAAGCCAGCTTCTAAGCGAAACAATCTCTTCGACAGACGACGGAGCGACCACGACATCAGCCACGCCGCCAATCTTCCATTGACTAATGTGGCTAAGAGGTACGTCGAGCGACACCTTTCCTGGCGAAATCCGGCTAAGCTCTCGAATGGCGGATGGCGGAATCATGCTGTGTCCTGAGCTGCGGCAACCTTTCTAGCACTTTGTACGCGATCCCTTGTGACTCGAAGTAGCGCCAAAAGAATACCAAGATATATCCAGAGTAAGGGTACCGTGTTCGGACCGAAACTTTCGCTTGATTGGTTAGATATGATGAATATCACTACCGAAGAGGCTGAAGCAAACAAGTAAACTCTTAAGGCAACTGTCAGTTGGTTGCCCGAAATCGCGAGCATTGAGGCCTTCACGGAAAAGCTGCACGCTGCAGCGATCTGAATCGCCACCATGAGAAGGCCGGGAACCCCTAGCGTGCGGAAGTAGTCCATAAAAACATTATGACTGTGTGGCCAGACGCCGATAGGTTGACCCGCCCCCACTCCAAGCAATGGGTTTGATAGACCCAGATCGATGGACTCATTCCATAGTGTAAGTCGCGTCATTAGGCTTCCTGCCTCAGAGGTATCACCAATGGTGAGGCCGTAAAGTATCCGGTAGGCGCGCGGACTTATCATCGCTACAAACTCTGCAGCGATGGGCGCGGCAATCGCAATCAGACCAATTGTCCCGAAAATCGAGAGAGTTCTAAGGTATCGATTAGCAATTGCACGTGTCATAACAAGAAAGACAGGTGCTACAGCTATCATCGTCAGCACTAGGTTTGTCTTGGATCCGCTGTAGACCGACGCAACAAAAAGTATCGCAGCGCAGGTAAGCGAAGCGCCGACACCCCACCTGGCGAACGACCAGCCCACGACAAGTGGCGCCACCGAGGAGAGCGCCATCCCGAGCTGATTTGGGTGCTTAAATAGACCAGACGTCCGCCCAGTCTCTCTGAATATAAGGCCCTCCATGCCAGGGACATGGAGGCTCATGATGGAAAAGGCTGCCGAAACAAGTCCAGCGATGGCGACCACAGCGATAATCTTCTCTAGTCGACGCCAATCGCGACATGACGAGGCAATAACAAGCGTTGTAATTGCCCCAAGCATCTGAAAATAGGACGTCCTCATCGTCCTGAACGGATCCTCGGCATAAAGGGCGGATGCCAATGAGAAAACTGAAAGCGCAAAACAGCAAAAAAGGAATATCGCGTACAGGCGGGAGTCACGAGATGCAACCGGCAGGCCTGTCGAGCCCCATGAGAGCGCGTTGGCGGCGCTAGCAAATAGCCAAACGATCGTGAGCACGACACTCAGCGACACGTCCCCAACACTTGTAAATCTCGGGGCGAACGTCAATGCCACGAAGATCATAACTGAGATATATAGCCAATGTCGGAGGCCGTTCATGCTATGCCGTGCGCTTCAAAACGGAACGCTCCATGACGTGCGAATAGACATCCATCAACGCATTCGCCATGTGATCGACTCCCCAGGCGGAAAGGTCAACTTCCGAAGCTCGGGCGCTCATTGTTTGGCGCAACTCTGCGCTGCCGACCAGCTGAACGAGTGGTCGCTCCATCGCGCTGACCGAAGCAGGATCCGTAAGGTATCCAGTCTGCCCGTGCCGAACAACGGCTTCAACTCCTGGCAGATGGGTTGTGACTATAGGCTTACGCGCCAGCGCGTACTGGACAATTACGCGAGGAAGGCCCTCCCGTTCGGATGCCAGAGTGCAAATATCGGCTGTCGCGATCCAGCGCTCCACGTCCTCTTTGAATCCGAGAATAAAGACGTTGGAGCCGAGTGCAAGCTCATCGATTCGCGTCTCAAGACGCGCCCGCTCCGGCCCTTCGCCTAGTAAAATTAGGACAGTATTTGGGTGCTCGCGCACGACCTTCTCAAATACATTGAGGAACTCGTAAATACGCTTCCTCTTCTCAAGTGCGGCAGCCATCGCCACCACAACCAGGTCCCCTCGATCTCCCAGCTCTTCACAAATGGCCGTACGAGGATGTGGTATGGCGCGCGAGTGCTTATCAATATCCATTCCACTTGGTATTACTACATGCTGATGGGGAACGCCGATGCCATGCTCAAGAGCAGAGGTGGACATGCCGTCACTGACACTCACGAACATATCAGTGACTTTCGCCAAGGCGCGTTCCAAAAATAGATAAAACGCCTTCTGGACTCGACCAACATTAAGAAACGGCAAGATATGAATGCCATGAACAACGGCGGCATCCGTGCATTTCGCTCCAAGCCTGCCTAGGATTCCTGCCTTGCTTGTATGCGTGTGTACAATATCGGGACGAATGCTCCGAAGTATTCTGGCGATCGAAAGCAGAGCCACGAGATCGTGGTACGGACTGATGGCTCGAATCAGTGTAGGCACTATATGTACCTTCACTGACGGGTCGAGCTTCTCAAGAATCTTTTGACTTGTCTCCCGTCCTGCGATCAAGTGCACCTCCATGCCGGCGGCAGCCTGGTGGTTACACGAGAGCAGAGTATTCTCGTCAGCGCCGCCGCGGATGAAGCGCGTGATTACATGAACAATTTTAACCTTACTCATCTTTTGCCTTAATCCAGCTGCGCGCGCTTGCGCAGGTGGCTACGTCGCATGCGTAACCAGTGAAGTGCGGGATTCTCGACCAGCTTTTGCAGAAGCACCGCTAAACATACGCACACGCCTAAAGCCGCAGCGACTGCGGCAAAACCGCCTATATGGCTGTTTAGCGCTCTGATCAGGACATACCCAATGTTCTGATGTACCAAGTAAAGCGAATAAGTAAGCCCTCCAAGCCATGTAAGAGCGCGAGGCGGATTAATGCTGGGCGCGTTCAAGCTTATCGCAAAGAATGAGGCGTAAGCTGCAAGAATCACCGCGTACTGAGTGGCGTCACGTCCCTGGCCCGTGATGGCAGCGATCGCCACCGCAATACTCGCTATCGCAAAGCCCGGGCGTCTATAACGAGAACTCCACAACTGATAGAAAACGACACCCGAAAAGAAGTATATCCCGTAGTCGAGGAGCAGCAGTCGAGCGATAGCCGTGATAGTCGGCGTCCTGTCGAGATGGCTGCACGCTATAGTCGCGAGCGAAATGATAACTAATATATACGGGGCGTGCAGGATCAGCCTGCACCTCCACAATAGTACTATCCAGAAATAAAATATAAGCTCAACGGTCAATGTCCAGTAGGCTCCGTCGACGTGCGGAACTCTGAAGAACTCCTGCAGCATCGTGAAATTGACTACAAACTCGCCAAAGCCAACCTCCCTGCCGGGGAGGCCGGCGATGCTAACTACTGTATAAGTCAGGACTATTGCTACCCAGTATGCTGGATACAGTCGCGAAAAACGATTATATATAAAACTAAAAACTGAGCCCCCCCGCTCCAGAGTGAGACTAATTACAAACCCGCTCACGATGAAGAAGACTAGTACGCCGACGGCTCCGGCATGTAGGAACTGTGGTACATAAAAGTCATGTCCATATAATTCGTGGAACCGCGTCGTGTAATGATAGATGACAACCGCAAGACAGCTGATGCCACGAATGGCATCAAGCCACTCGAGGCGAAGTGGCCGATGTGACGCGCTGGCTGGGGAGGCAAGCATCAGGTTATTTTACGATGGAGTGCATTCTGGCGGCCAACGACACCAGGGCCTGACCGGCGGACGTGCTTACGATTAGGGAGATAGATTTTCCAACCAATGCGGGTGAGATCCTGCTGGCGATATAGCGCGCGCTCTCAAACTGACGGAAGTAGGCAAACCGCATCGCCAAACGCCGGAGCTTCCTCCGTACTTTGTGCTCGGAATCCGGGATGACTTGGTCTATTGGTTGACGCAGCTCGCCTTGATCTGTCACCAGCTCTCTATAAACCGACTGATCAAAGGATAGCCGCCATCCCAGGGTGTGGAACTTAACCATCTCTATCGCTTTACGGGGATTATATGACACGCCATCATTGAGCATGTACCTGTCATAAAGAACCTCTGGGACGGTATAAAATCGCCCGAACTGAATCATCCGGAGCCAGAGGTCATAGTCAGCTGAGAACTTGAATACCGGTCTGTAACCGCCCGCGGCCTCATATGTGCTCCTGCGCATCATTACTTCGCCATGCGCAAAGATATTTCTTGATCGCAAGGAAGCGAGATTAACCTTGCTCGCGTCCGGAGTGCGCAGAACGCGCGCTCCAGACGCCTCGTCGATGTTGACGAAATAGCAGCCGACGACGCTAACGCCGGGATTGGCGTCGAGATGCGCGGCCTGCTTGGCAAGTCTATGTACGTGGCTGACGTCCCCCGAGCCCTGAATGGCGATATAGTCACCGCGTGCCTCCTGGATTGCACCAATAAGGCTTCTGGTAAAACCCAAGTTCTGGGTTTGAAAGATCGTACGGAACCTGTCGTCTCCCTCAGCATCAATGAAAGCTCGAATCCTATCTGGGGTGTCGTCCGTACTAGCGTCGTCAAAGACAATTATCTCTATGTCTCTAAGCGACTGGTTGGCAAGTGAGCGTAGGGTTCTGTCGACTACTGCGGATCGATTGTAGTAGCCGGTGATTATTGAAACTTTTGGGGGGCGTGCGGAAATCATACTGGCGGTTACACTGGCATAAACTTAACGTTTGCGCCGAGGCTCCGCAATTTATCGGCGAAATCGACGTAGCCGCGAGATATCTGCCATGCATCTGTAACGATAGTCTCACCCTCAGCGGCCAATCCACATAGCGTAAGCGCCGCGCCCGCGCGAAGGTCCAGTGCCTTGACGGTAGTGCCCCGAAGCCCTCCGCCGATGCCATTGATCCGGAGCATGTCGCCGTCTATCGCATAGTTAAGTCCCATCTTGCCCATCTCTGCGGCATAGCCATAACGCCCCGGGAATCGGAGGTCAACGATGCGCGATTCGCCCCTGGCATTGGCCGCCCACGCCGCAAGGATAGGCTGGACGTCCGAATTGATTCCAGGATGAGGCCCTGTGCTAATTTCAATCGGATAACAAGCGCCACCGCGCACGATAAGCGATGAGCCGCCTCGATACAGGCGGGCCCCCGCGGCCCGGAGATGCGAAAGCACTACCTCGAGGTCTCCATAGGGGAAATCCTCGATTTCGATATCGCCGCCCGTGATAACCGCGGCTGCAAGCCAGGTTATCGCTTCCATATTGTCAGGAATAACGCTGTGGGAAGCGCCGTGGAGTCCGGGAACGCCCTGAACCTCGATGTGCTCCTGTCCGTACACAGTGATATGCGCCCCCATGCTCTTCAACATTGAGACGAGATCCAAGATCTCTGGGCGAATGTGAGGATTCCAGATTCGGGTGGTTCCCTTGGCGAGCGTCGCAGCGAGAATGGCGTTCTCCGTGGCGCCGGTCGACCGGAGGGGAAGATGGATCTCAGCGCCAGTGAGGCCATTCGGCGCCTCGGCATAGAGATGGGTTTCGTCCTCCCAAACGCGGGCCCCCAGCTTCTCGAGAAGCATGACATGTAGGTCGTACTTACGCTCGCCGAGCTTGCATCCGCCCGGCAGAGGCACACTGCCCGCACCAAGACGCGCGGTTAGCGCACCGAGAATCAGGAGCGTGTTCCTGATGGATCTTCCGTGCCACTGCAACTTACTGCTGAGACTCTGTGACTCGGTGATACGCACCCCATCGCTACTGAAGACATCGACATCCTTGCCGAGCGCTCTCAGCATGTCGACATGAATCTGCGCGTCAAGGAGGCCCGCAGGATAATTAGTTAGCTCCAGGGACTCCCCCGTTAGTAAGCTCGCCGCAAGCAGCCTGAGGGCCGAATTCTTCGCGCCTGCGAGCGCGACTCGGCCCTGGAGCCTAGACTTGGTTACATGCAGGAAGGAATCGTTACTCATTTCATTATGCTCGAAAGTTAATGGCCTATAGAACCTTGGCGGGGACGCCTACGGCTGTCGCAAAATCTGGCACATCTTTTGTAACAACTGCATTAGCGCCAATAATGCAGCCTCTTCCAATCCGGACCTTTCCGACAACCACGGCGCCTGCGAATATCACTGTGTCTGCGCCAACATCGGGATAGTTGCCGGCCTGCCAATCTCCCCGACGGGCGCCGCCGAGTGTGACGTTCTGATAGATCGTCACATTCTCGCCCAGCCTCACGCCCTCGCCAATTACCACAGCTATTGGATGGGGGAAATCCGTGGAACTTGGGACATGCGCCTTATGAGAAATATAGATGCCGTACTTCTTCTGAAGGCGAGCCTCAATAAACTTGCCCACCAGAACTAGGTCCTTCCGGCGTGCCCAAGAAAGCAAGCTAAGATGAATCTTAACGCGTGATCTAGCTCCGCCAACCAGAATCAGCTCGATGGCTCTTGTTAGCTTCACCGTGAGTCCTCTGTCGATCGGATGGTCAAGTTGCGTACAGTGGCTAGAATATATATCGTCACCAGAAGATAAAATAGGAATAGAAAACCGCTGAGAATTGCTGCAAATGCTTTAGGGCCGAGTTCCAAGTTCAGGCATAAAAGGTAAATGGCTAAGAGTCCAATCGCTCTCACTATATTGATAATGAGAAAGGCGACTTGAATGTTTAGCACATTGAGTACTTGGACAAGAGGTGCAGAGGTAAGTTGAAGCAATACAAAAGGCGCGAGTATGGATGCATATACTCCGGCATCCCTCCATTCATCCCCGAAGACCAGCACAAACAGTTCTGTGCCAAGTAGGATGATGAAGAGCGTGACGGGCACGCCGAAGAGGAATAGTCTTTTTTGTACCGCGTAGACTAATGACTGAATCCTTTGGCTTGAGCCTTTGGGCAACCGCGCAATCTCGCCATAGAAGGCCTGGCCAGCTGACTGGCCAATTAGATTGCCTGGTATAGCGAGGGCCATTAATGCGAACGCCAAGTGACCAGTAGATTTTGCTCCATATAGTGCCGCTGAGAGCATAGCCGGCGCCTGAGTAGAGAGGGCTAGCAAGAACTGAGAGGGCAGTCGATACAGAGGGAAGCCGCGGTAGAAGCGCAGAAGCCTCACGATTCGCGCGAATCTGACCTCTTGTGCGAGTGCCCTCAGGTCGGAACCGAAGCGTTTGGCATATGCGCTGGTTCCGCCGCCTTGCTCGACGATGCTGCCAAGCAACAACCCAATCGGCTTGAATCCTAAAAGTCCTAGGGTGATTTTCGTGAGCTCGGCCGCCGCTGATTGGAGCAACTTGGTTCGCGAAATAACCGAGTAGGCGCGTTTCCTCGTGGCCCAGCAGGTCCCCGCCTCGTAGGTAGCAAGTGCTGCAGCGCCAAGGAGCAGAAGCCATTTCCAAGGCACCAACGTTTCCATGGACATCCATAGGAGGATTACGTCACTGACGAGCCAAATAATAAGCGCCGTGAGAATGCAGGTCCCTACGATGAGGGCGCCGCAGAGTGCAAGTAGATTTACTGCCATTGCGTCTGTGCGAGGCAAAGGCACAGCTTGCACGTAACGGAGCGTGAGGGCAGGGGCAAGCGTGGCAACAAGGGCCGTGTAGACGGCCAACACGCCATAGTCCTCAGGAGTATATATGCGAGCAAGCCAAGGGATCGTGAGAAGGCCAATTAATCTGGCAGCGCCCGTCCCGAGCGCTAGGACAAACATCCCGCGTAGGACGCCGCCCGACTCGCCTTGGACCAGGCGAGCCCGCATTGCTGAAATGGCTCTTCGCAGCATGACTATCGTTCGCTCGATCGGAAATTAGCAGGCGTAGTATTTCCGATACCACCTCGCGAAGCGCATAAGACCGTCAGCTAACCCTACCTTGGGAGCGAATCCGAAGTCCCTCTTACTGGCTGTTATATCTGCATAGGTCGCGTAGACGTCGCCGGGCTGCATCGGTAGGAAGTTCTTTTCCGCTTTCTTGCCAAGTGCCGCCTCGAGTAAGGTGATCATCTCGAGCAACTGTTCGGGATTGTTATTGCCAAGGTTGTAGACACGATGCGGCGTCTCGTCGTTGAGTCCAGGGGCAGGGTTGTGGACGAGTGCTTCGATACCGTCGACGATGTCGTCAATGTAGGTAAAGTCGCGCTTCATGTCGCCGTGGTTATAGACATCGATACGCTTGCCGGAACGGATGGCGTTCGCGAACTTAAAATAGGCCATGTCAGGCCGGCCCCACGGGCCATACACCGTGAAGAATCGCAGCCCAGTGGTCGGGATGCGATAAAGATGTGCATATGTGCGGCACATCATCTCATCCGCTTTCTTCGTCGCGGCATACAGCGACACCGGGCTATCAACACGGTCCTCAATCGAGAACGGCTGCTTTGTGTTAGCCCCGTAGACCGAGGAGGATGAGGCGTAAATCAGATGCTTGACGCCATAGTGGCGGCAACCCTCCAGCACTGTTAGGGTGCCCGTTATGTTGCTGTCGACGTAGGCGAAGGGATTGTCGAGCGAGTATCGAACTCCAGCCTGCGCGCCCAGATGAAGCACGACGTCGAAAGCATTCTCGCGGAACAGCTGAGCCATGCCCTCGCGGTCAGCAAGATCAAGTTTCAGGAAGGAAAAGTTCGCGTTGCGCTGGAGCTGGACAAGGCGACCATCTTTCAGGCTGACATCGTAGTAGCTGTTGAGATTGTCGATGCCGAAAATCTCATGACCCGCGGCCAGGAGCCGGGCGGCACTATGAAAGCCTACAAATCCGGCGGCGCCGGTGATCAGAATTTTCATGTTCGTTTCTGCCTCAATCAGCACCGAAGAGGTCGCGGCTGTAGACGCGCTCAGCTACATCGCGGATCTCATCCGTGATGCGATTCGCGACGATGACATCCGCCTGCTCTTTGAACCGATCCAGTTCATTGACGACGCGCGAGCGGTAGAAGTCCTCTCCCTCAAGCACGGGCTCGTAGACGATGACTTCGATGCCCTTGGCTTTGATCCGCTTCATGATTCCCTGGATAGCGGAGGCACGGAAGTTGTCGGATCCTGCCTTCATGACCAATCGGTAGATGCCGACCACGCGCGGATTGCGTGCGATTATCTGGTCGGCGATGAAGTCCTTGCGCGTACGGTTTGAGTCGACAATTGCCCGAATCAGATGCTGAGGAACGTCCT
>Ga0065721_10007346_pt1 | contig 10252 bp, 9 predicted proteins | sample Mesricmetagenome_FD_59108 | JGI IMG/M metagenome (GOLD analysis project Ga0065721, IMG submission 59108) | Mesophilic microbial community from rice straw/compost enrichment Sample: eDNA_1 v2 (version 2) | ecosystem: Engineered > Solid waste > Grass > Composting > Bioreactor | place: USA: Davis... | reverse complement strand
TGTCTTTACTCAATTTCAATGGTTCCAAACGTCCTGTTGATGTCCTTCCGCCTCCTAGCTCAATCCCAGCGTCAACCCATTCCAGCGCTCCTTCGTCGGTGAGATTCGCCGCTTCGAAGAGATGGCGCGCCGTGTGCGCTTTTTCGCTGGGCAAATCGAGAAGGAAACGGACGTCATTCCCGTGCGGCCCTTGTACGACAGCGCCCCTCTCATCACCACCGGACGTCGCGCTGCGCAGACCATCGACGAGCTTGATCAGTCGTTGGCGAGGCACGAGAAGAAGCTCGTCAAGTTCAACGAGAATTATCAGACTTTGAGTGAAAGGACAAGGGAGTTGACGGAGGCGAGGCATGTTTTGAGAGAGACTGCGGTCTTTTTCGATAAGGTGCGCCCATTGCCTGTAGAGCCAAGCTACGAAGACTAACAGTACGCAGGCCCAGGGGCAAAGTTCTAACATTCGTTCGTCTTTCGACGACGCAGCTGCGCCTCTCTTGTCCAGTCAAGACGATAGAGAGAGCGGCTATGCCCCTGCAAGCAGCAGCTTCGACTTGGAGTGCGTCATTTCCATCTCAACACTCTCGCTCAACTGACATTCCTCGAGATTTGTGGCAGGTACCATCGAGCGCAGCCGTGTTCCCATTTTCGAGCGCGTTCTTTGGCGTGTCCTTCGTGGCAATCTCTACATGAACCACACCGACATCGCTGAACCCTTCGTCGACCCGTCCACTGGCGAGGAGACGCGCAAGAACGTCTTCATCATCTTCGCTCATGGAGAGGTTCTCCTCGCCAAGATCCGCAAGGTGGCTGAGTCTATGGGAGCGACCATCTTCCCCATCGATGCCAACGCTGACAAGCGCGCCGACTCCCTCCGCGACGTCGAGGAGCGCTTGGAGGATCTCCAAACCGTCCTGTACAACACTGGGCTGAACAGGCGTGGCGAATTGTTGGAGATCGGCGAGAGCTTGGCGGTGTGGCAGGATGTGGTCAGGAAGGAGAAGTTGATCTATGAGACCCTTAACTTGTTCAACTATGATGTGAGGAGGAAGACTCTCATTGCCGAGGCCTGGGTGCCCACTCGCGATATTTCGAAGATTCAACTGGCCTTGAGGCACGCCACGGTTCGTTTGCCCTCTCGTTTTGATGTTTCAAAGGGTTCGTACTAAAGGGTTTTGCCATCCCGTTTCTTTCTTTCAGGAGGAGTCGGGCACGAGTGTCCCCCCGATCTTGCATGAACTCCAGACGAGCAAGACGCCCCCTACTTTCCATCGCACGAACAAGTTTACCGAAGGGTTCCAGGCTATCATGGATAGTTATGGTATCTCGGCCTACCAGGAAATTAACCCTGGCTTGTTTGCGGTTACGACTTTCCCGTTCCTGTTCGCCGTAATGTTCGGTGATATTGGACATGGTTGCATCATCCTCTTGGCGGGCCTTTACATGATTATCCGAGAGAAGAAGATGGAAAAGGAGGACAATGGCGAGGTGCGTTGACCACGTTTGCGGGTAATTTCGCTTCTAGGACTGACATTGTCCTTGTTTTAGATCATTGGACAGTTCTTCTAGTACGTTCAGGGAGAGTTTGGGTTTATCGATTTCATGGTGCTGACGCGAGGTTTTCTCTCTTCACAGCGGGAGATACATCCTCCTTTTGATGGGCATTTTCTCCATCTACACCGGATTCCTCTACAACGATCTCTTTTCCAAGACTCTCCACCTGTTCCACTCGGGCTGGAAGTTTGTGGCGGGGTCTACAAAAGGAGAGTTCACAGGTCATGTCTATCCTTTCGGCCTGGATCCCGGCTGGCATGGTGCCACAAACGCTTTGGTTTTCACGAACTCGTACAAGATGAAAATGTCGATCGTGATTGGAGTCATCCACGTTCGTATCATTTTCCTGATTTTGCGATAACTGGGTGCTGATTCGACCACATGGATGATTTAGATGACGTTCGCCTTGTGCCTGCAAGTGCCAAATCACTTCAAGTTTAACCGAAAGTCAGATTTGTACACGAATTTCATCCCGCAAGTCCTGTTCTTGCAGTCAATCTTCGGGTACCTCGTGCTGTGCATCCTCTACAAATGGAGCGTCGACTGGTCCAAGTCGGATACCGCGCCGCCGTCGCTATTGAACATGCTGATCGCGATGGTCCTGCAACCCGGCCAAGTCGCTCCGGACAAGCAGCTGTACCCTGGTCAGGCGACGGTGCAGACGGTGCTCTTGGCGATTGCCGGAGTGTGTGTGCCATGGTTGCTGATCAGCAAACCTTACCTTGCTTGGAAGGCGATGCAGGAAACCCACCATCAAGGATATGTGACACTTGGAAACGAGGACCACGGCAGGCACAGCACGGACGACACCCTAGAAGGCGAAGAAGAGGGTAACGGGCGCGCGATCGTCGAGGCCGCGGAAGAAGAACATGTAGGTTTTGACTCTTCACATTTTCGGACCGATTCTGAACCAGATTTCAATTTTCAGGAAGAACACGACTTCGGTGATGTGGTGATCCACCAAGTGATCCATACGATTGAATTCTGTCTGGGATGCATCTCGCATACTGCTTCCTACCTCCGTTTGTGGGCGCTGTCCCTGGCCCATGCGCAGCTGTCGGCGGTGTTGTGGGACATGACGATAGGAGGATTCACCAACCCCAAGTCGATCGGTGGCTGGATCGCCCTTTTGCTCGTGGGAGCGATGTGGTTGAACCTGACAATTGGAATCTTGTGTGTTATGGAGGTACGTGGAGCGATTGCCTCAAGGCGGCAACCGCTTGCTTTAGGTCTCCGAATATGGGCTGATTGTGTATCTTTTTTTTTTAACCCAGGGTCTTTCGGCGTTTTTGCATGCGCTCCGTCTTCACTGGGTTGAGGGCAACAGCAAGCACTTTGAGGGAGGAGGCTATGTGAGTCTTATTCTCGTTGTGGAAAAATTAAGTGGTGCTGACTAGGGCTCTTCTCGCAGCCGTTCACTCCACTCACTTTTGCTCGGAAGGTCGGAGAGGATTGAATGGAAGGGTCGGCCACTTTCTTCCGCTAATCACCGCGAGGTCTAACGGAATGAATGGAGCACCGTTGGTTTCGCCGAATAAGGGACAGAGTATGTGCTACTGGTAGAGGATGAATATACGCGATGCCCCAGTATCCCTCGCTGTCCTCGCCTGCTATGAGCTACCCCGCATCGCATGGAGTTCAGCCTAAAAGGCGCTAAATTTTGGCCCGAATAAGTGCCTGAAGGAGCAGAGATGCGGGGACATCGATATTGCTCGGTTGCTTAGTCAGCCGCCAAAATTTACAGGTTTGGAACTCCGCCGGCGATATAAGATGTATTGAATTATCGTGCTTGTCTTTTTTCCTCACCTCTCCCTTTCCCCCTTTCCTCCTTACTACTAGAGGTCAGTCCCTGCTCGCTGTTCTCGGCGACGACGACGACGCTGACCACACCCTTCAGGCGTTAATCGCCATAGAAAATAGAGCGTTTCTTGTCCTTGTCACGACAGTCCTCTTCGACCCAAAAAGATCACTCGGCCTTTTAGGTCAGTTCCAGCACAGTGGCGTATACAGCGACCTCGTCAACTGACCTCGACCCCCCCTCGACAGATCTATAGAAATGCCCGCTGTTACCGCTTCTGCCGCCGCCACCCCTGCCGCTGCCCTCAAGGCCGCTCCGGTCGAGGGTCAGTTCGACTTCACTCCCGCCCTTGTCGCCGATAAGGCTGCTCGGGCCGCCGCCATTGCTCCCCTCGTCGAATCCGCCAAGGCCAAGGGCCCGGCTGCCCTTACCTCGGTTGGCTTCGCCGACTTCATCGTGAAGGCCCTCGCTGACAAGAAGTCCCCCGCTGCTCGCGAGGGTGCTGCTGATGCCGTCGTCGCCCTCGTTACCGGCGGTGCCGTCCGTGCCCTCGAGCCCATCTTCATCGAGTCCGGCATTTACAACGCCCTTCTCGAGGCCTTCGCTGACAAGATCCCCGCTGTCAAGAACGCGGCTGTCGAGGCGGTCCGCGCCTATGTTGAGGCTATGAACCCCTGGGCCACCGCCCTCATCCTCCCCGCCCTTCTCCACGAGATCAAGACCGCCGGCAAGTGGCAGGTCAAGATTGGCTCCCTCATTGCCGTCAACCAGCTCGTCAAGAGCGCTCCCCTCCAGATGGCCCGTCTCATGCCCGAGATCGTCCCCGTCCTCTCCGACGCCATCTGGGACACCAAGGCTGACGTGAAGAAGGCCGCCAAGGATACCCTCACCAAGGCTACCGCCCTCGTGTCGAACAAGGACATTGAACGCTTCATCCCTGCTCTCATCCAGGCTCTCATCTTCCCTGTCGAAGAGGTTCCCAAGACCATTGCCCTCCTCTCGGCTACCACATTCGTTTCCGAAGTTGACTCCGCCACCCTCTCCCTCATGGTCCCCCTCCTCTCTCGTGGTCTCAACGAGAAGCTCACCGCCACCAAGCGTAAGGTCGCAGTCATCGTCGACAACATGGCTAAGCTCGTCGACAACTACATCACTGTCCGCCCCTTCTTGCCAAAGCTCCTCCCCGGTCTCATCAAGATCGAGACCACCATGGGTGACCCTGAAGCTCGTGGTGTTGTCCAGCGCGCCATCAAGACTCTCCGCCAGATCGGTGAGGTCCCCGAGGGCAGCGACGGTACCGACCTTCCTCCCATCAAGCTCGCCGACGAGAAGCAGCTCGCCCACTCCCTCATTGCCATCTACAAGAACCACGGCGTTACCATCTCTGCCGGCAACCTGGACACCATGTACGCTGCCAACCTTGCCGCCAACCTCGTCAACGCCAAGAACTTCGACGTTCCCGAGTGGGACACCCTTGCCCCCTACCTCGGCATTGTCTCTGCCAACCCCGAGCCCTTCACCATCGCTCGCGAGTGGGTCGTCAAGTCCGCCTCGGAGGACATCGAGGATGCTCATGAGCACGAGGACGAGGAGGAGGGTGAGGACCTGTGCAACTGCCAGTTCTCGCTCGCCTACGGTGCCAAGATCTTGCTCAACACTGCTACCCTCCGTCTCAAGCGTGGCCATCGCTATGGTCTCTGTGGCAAGAACGGTACCGGCAAGTCGACCCTCATGCGCGCCATCACCAACGGTCAAGTTGAGGGCTTCCCTTCCCCCGACGAGGTCCGCACCTTCTACGTCGAGCACGACATTGATGGCTCCGAGGAGGATACCTCTGTCCTCGACTTCATTGTCAGCGACAAGCGTGTCTTGCAGACCAAGGAGGAGATCGTTGAGACTCTCGCCTCTGTCGGCTTTGATGACGTTCGTCAGCGCCAGTCCATCGGCTCCCTCTCCGGTGGTTGGAAGATGAAGCTCGCTCTTGCTCGCGCGATGCTCTTCAAGGCCGACATTCTCCTCCTCGACGAACCCACCAACCACTTGGACGTCGTCAACATCGCCTGGCTCGAGAACTACCTCACCAGCCTGACCCACTGCACTTCCAGTACGTCTTTTTGTGTGTAATATGATTTCCAATACTGACCTATCTCCCCAGTCATCGTCTCGCATGACTCTAGCTTCCTCAACAACACGATCACCGATGTTCTCCACCTCAACCGCTTCAAGCTCCGCCGTTACCGCGGTAACCTCGAGGCCTTCGTCAAGGTTGTTCCCGAGGCCAAGTCCTACTACACGCTCGAGGCTGCCGAGGACTACAAGTTCAAGCTCCCCAACCCTCCCCTCCTCGAGGGTGTCAAGACTAAGGAGAAGTCGCTCATCAAGATGCGCAAGGTTGGCTTCCAGTACCCCACTGCCACCACCCAGCAGCTCTACGACATCACTCTTCAAGTCTCCCTCTCCTCGCGTGTTGCCATTCTCGGTCCTAACGGTTCCGGCAAGTCTACCCTCGTCAAGCTCCTCATTGGTGACACCGAGCCCAACAAGGGTGGTGAGATCTGGAAGCACCCCAACTTGGTCATCGGTTACGTTGCCCAGCATGCCTTCCACCATATCGACCAGCACCTTGACAAAACCGCTCTCGAGTACATGCTCTGGCGTTACCAGACCGGTGAGGACCTCGAGGAGATGAACAAGGCCAACAAGATCATCTCCGAGGAGGAGCAGAAGAAGATGAAGGAGGGCGGTGTCGTTCTCGTCGACGGTGTCAAGAGGATTATCGACGAGATCACCAACCGCAAGAAGCTCAAGCAGTCTTACGAGTATGAGGTCTCGTTCAAGGGTCTCTCCTCGTCCGAGAACATCTGGATGCCCCGTGACGAGCTCGTCAAGCGTGGCTTCGAGAAGGTGTGTTCGCTCTTCGCTTTCCTATAAGATCTGTTGCTGACTTCTTCAACAGAAAGTTCTCGAGGTCGACACCCGTGAGGCCCAGCGTCTTGGTCTCATGCGCCCTCTCGTTCGTCGCGAGATTGAGGCGCACTTCGCCGACTTCGGTCTCGAGCCCGAGTTCGTTTCCCACAACACCATGCGCGGTCTCTCTGGTGGACAGAAGGTCAAGATCGTCCTCGGTGCCGCAACCTGGCGTCGTCCCCACATCATCTGTCTCGATGAGCCCACCAACTACCTCGATCGCGAGTCGCTCGCTGCCCTCATCGAGGCCCTCAAGGCCTTCGAGGGAGGTGTCCTCGTCATCACCCACAACCGCGACTTCTCCGAGTCCCTCTGCACGGAAGTCTGGGCTATGCGTGACGGTCGTCTCGAGGCCTCCGGCCACAACTGGGTTGAGGGCCAGGGCTCCGGTCCCCGTATCGACAAGGTTGACGGCCAAGAGGAGGACCAATACGACGCCATGGGCAACAAAATCGAGAACAAGAAGGCCAAGAAGATCTCTGCTTCCGAGGCTCGCAAGCTGAAGAAGGAGCGTATGGCCAGGAAGAAGCGTGGTGAAGAGGTCTTCAGCGACGAGGAGCTCTAAGGCTCTCAGCGTCGCTGAAATTTCCTTCATCGTGCCCGTGACGCTTCCTCTTGATTCATCATTGCTTTCTTGTTCCCTCTCTCACTATGTATACCTCTTATCACCTCGCTAGACCCTGGTGGGCAGATTACACGCACCGCAGATAGATTAGTGTATTCTTCTGATGCCTGGCGGCTACCGTATGTATTGTTCTCGATTGTGTTTTATGGCTCTTACGATCCCGCACTGTACTATTTTGACACATTAATTATTCTATCTCTCCACGAATTTTACGTCTTTCTTTCTCGCTCTCGGTGCGAACAAGTTCTCAGCTTTGAATATAGATGGAGAGGATGACAGTGGCAATGGGATGCCTGCTTGGCCAACTANAGTTGACCTTGTTCGAAGGTGCTTGGGAGAGTCCGGACTCATGTGGACGGTGGGCGTCAACGGTGCACCGGATCACACTTGGTCACAGTGCGGCCCGACGCAGCGAGCCCTTCTTTCACTGCGTCTTGAAACTACCCTCCATCACGCTCACCACAGACACCTCGGAAACGAAATTCAACAAATCCACCCGTTGTCGACGCTCGACTCGTTACGAAGTTGCGATTTGCTGAATATCAGGACACCTTCATCGAGAATCAGTTCCACTACAGGAAAACTCAATGGTAGGGGCCCGATTGCATTCCCGAGAATTGCTCTGAAACCTGCGCCCATTTGGCCAGATTCTCTCTTTCTTGAATGAACTCCCAAAACAAGACGCCGACAGCAGTGTGAGTGGCAGAGCACGCCTCGAGGACTATGTCCATCTATGGTCGACCTTGTTCTGAGTTTGGGCCTGGGTGGCCCTTCCACAGCAACCAACACTCGGCACTGTGAAGTGCGCTATCCTCAAGGCCAGCAAGGAAACCGTCATAAGGCACACAGGACCTCTTATTTGTCGATTTGAACAAGAGGACGTCGACCTCAGCCTCGTAGTTGCAGCAAGCACTCAACTCTTGACCCCAAAGACGCAAGATGTCAGATCCCAATACTTCGAAAAGGAAGCGACAGGAGTCCTACGATTCTCCCAATTGTACGTGGCATTTCCGTATTCTGCTCGTTTGCCTGTCCAGCTGACGATTTGAGGTTGGAAAGCTTCGGATGAAAGAAGGAAGCAAGCGAGAGTTGAGAGTCCAGGTCCACAAGCGTCCGTGCGGGCAGTAGCTCAGCTCATCAACCCTTCGACGCCTCCAACTCCGACAGCCCCGCCTACCATTCTCTCGCTCTTTGGAGGAGCGAGCGGCGCAGACATGTCCGGCCTTCGATACAACCAATACTTGGCCGATTTCCATGCCTCAATGGCGCGTGCGCATTACGACAACATCGGTACGCTGAACGCGTCTCTCGTCTTCCAAGTGCTGAAGATGATATGCAGACAAGGAAATGGGTACGACTGTAGGCGCGGACAAGGCGACAAATGCGGCAAGTCGTGGGTTAATGGATAAGAACCGGTTGCGCAGGCTCAAGGAGGCGTTGGGGGCGTTGTTGAAAGTAGGCAGTANCGCAGGTATGCCTATCCCTGTTCGACTTCCTCATCAGTATTANCAACTCCACATAGGGAGTGATGTAAACACTGGTGGAGGAACTGCTAGTCCGTCCCCACCAATGTTTGTGGAGGGCTCGTCAAAAGACGGGAACGATGGTGCAGGTGAGGATCACCCTCAAGATTTCGTCTCAGGTCCTGACTTGCATCTACAGGGGGCGTATCTTTCTTTCAAAACGCGCAGGGCGTCACCATAGACACTCTTCAAAACTACACTGCAGGAAACGATATTCATATTCATGTCAATAGCGATGGTAATCAGACGGACGCATGGATGAAAGGTAGGTTCGCTCTGTCTGGCTCGCACCGTTTACCAAGAGTTTTCACCCACACGAATAGATGTCACAACGATTTGCAGTTGGCTATCCCTGATTAGCCATCGTTCGTACCACCGGGACATCGTTGAGCTTCGTATGGATGGCACGGGGGAGTGGTTTCTCCAGAGCCGTGAATTTCAAAGGTGGCTCACAGACCCGCCGACCGTGCTATGGGCGACTGGTATGCGTGAGTAACCTTTCCAAATGAACCGACTGTACCCCCACTGACATGACGGGTGTAGCTGGCGCCGGAAAGACAGTACTAACGTGAGATTTCGATGCTTTCTCTATCTATGCTTGCTCAAACCTGGAACCAACCTCAACGCTAGCTCCATGGTCATCGAAACTCTTGCCAAAGATGCCACCAAGGAAGACGCGCTCGTTTTCGCCTACTGTCGCTACTCCCAAAGTTACACCGCCTTGGAGATTCTTCGCGGACTCGCAAAGCAACTCCTTGAAGATCATCCTAATCGGACACTGCCGATAGTGAAAGAGGTCTACGGCAAGCACGCTCTCCGTCAGACGAATCTGACCATCAACGAAACTGTGACCCTACTGCAGCGACTACTTGCCTCGTTTAACAAAGGCAAGGTCAGGATCATTGTCGATGGATTGGATGAGGTGGTCGACGCACAGAAGGTTCCCTTGTTGCAGTCACTGGCAAAGCTTCCAAACACCCCACTTCTGATCCTATCGCGTCCTTTACCCCTCTTCACGGATTTCCTCGGGAGACCGTTTGCTACATTCGACGTCCAAGCTCGCAATGAAGACATCGACCGTTTCATCACAAAAAGTATCAGCAATCATCCTCATTTAAGGGTGATCGTCGCTCAGGAGGAGGGTGCGCTCGAAACTATTGCAAGGATGGTGCGAGAAAAGTCGCGGGGGATGTAAGTGACGTCTTTGTTTCACTTGTGCCTGGGCTTACAAGGNATGTTGTCAGGTTTTTGATCGCTGCTCTGCAATTTGAGGCNATGAAGGGCTGTATGCTTCTCAGCTCGCTCAAGAAGACATTGGATTCCTTCCCATCTAGCCTGAACGCAATGTACGAGCATGCGATGGAGCGGATACGTTCACAACCAGGGGAACACGCCACTTTTGCCAATCTGGCTTTGATGTGGGTTCTGCGCGCCCGCTACCCCCTGACCCCCGACGAACTCGCAGAGGCGGCCAGCACCCCATACGTAATAAAATCCTTCAGGCTCGTGAGACCACCGGCTACCCCCATCAGTGGTGAACTCATAATGTCCCTTTGTGCGGGATTGTTGGTGCTCGAAAAGACTGAAGACGGCGTCGAGGTTGTCAGAATCATCCGTGAGTTTTTTGCTCATGCATTCAGCTCACTGCATCCTGATGAAATGCCAGATTACTCTGCCCAGCAGTTCCTTCGTGGCCTCAAGTGTGAACCATTCGCTAATTATGTGGAGATCACGACGCTGGTCTGTCTCTCCCACTGCCAGCAGTACTACACAACGATTCAACCTCACGAC
>Ga0065721_10053256_pt1 | contig 10253 bp, 9 predicted proteins | sample Mesricmetagenome_FD_59108 | JGI IMG/M metagenome (GOLD analysis project Ga0065721, IMG submission 59108) | Mesophilic microbial community from rice straw/compost enrichment Sample: eDNA_1 v2 (version 2) | ecosystem: Engineered > Solid waste > Grass > Composting > Bioreactor | place: USA: Davis... | reverse complement strand
GGGCCGGTCGACCGCGCCGGCGGGGTCGAGCTTCAGATGGCTGAAGTCCGGCGCGTCGCCGGGCCGGCCCGAGGGTTCGGGCACGCGCAGCGACAGCGGGCGGCTGTTCTTGCGGGGGTCTTTATCGTTCATGCGGGCGTCCGTTGTCCGTCCGGTGTTTCCTCTGGACGACTGATATCACGGGCTCTAAGGAGGCGCTCGCTCAATATCACCTTGCTAAATCCCGATTTCGGGTTTTTTATTTCGCCAGAATCATAATCGGAGAAACGCCTTGGCGGACGAACTCGATCCCATCGACGCCCGGATCCTGGATATCCTTCAGCAAGACGCCGGACTGTCGGTGGCGGAGGTCGCCGATCGGGTCGGCCTGTCGGCCTCGCCGTGCTGGCGCCGGATCAAGCGGCTGGAGGACGCCGGCCTGATCACCAAGCGGGTGACGCTGCTGAACGCCCAGCTGCTGGGGCTGGACTTCGAGGTCTACGCCATCGTCAAGCTGATGCTGCCCTCTTCGGAGAACCTGCAGGTGTTCGAGGCGGCGGTGGAGAAGTGGCCCGAGGTGGTGCAGTGCGCCACCATCACCGGCCGCGAGGACTATGTGCTGCGGATCGTGACGTCCGACATGCACGCCTTCGACAAGTTCCTGCGCGAGAAGCTGCTGGCGCTGGGCATCGTCTCGGACTGCGAGAGCCACATCGTCACGCGCGGCGTGAAGAATGTGACCGCCCTGCCTCTTGGCATCATCACGCCCCACGTCGGATAAGGGTTTCTGGCGGCGAGGTCCGCCGGGAGACCGACCATGATCGAACTGGTGATCGATGCGCGCCGCAAGGACCTGGGCGGGTTCGAGGTCGGGCGCGTGCTGCCCTTCCATTCGCGGCGGATGGTCGGGCCCTTCATCTTCCTGGACCAGATGGGGCCGGCCGAGTTCGCGCCGGGCTCGGAGGCGATCAATGTGCGGCCGCATCCGCACATCGGCCTGTCGACCCTGACCTATCTGTTCGAGGGCGAGATCATGCACCGGGACAATCTGGGCTACACCCAGCCGATCCGTCCCGGCGAGGTCAACTGGATGACCGCCGGCAAGGGCATCGTCCACTCCGAGCGCACCGACCCGCTGAAGAAGAGCCGCGGCGGGCCGATGCACGGCATGCAGGCCTGGGTCGCCCTGCCCGACGAGGCCGAGGAGACCGATCCCGCCTTCCATCATCTGGGCGAGGACGCCCAGCCGACCTATGAGAACGGCGGCCTGTTCGCGCGGCTGGTGGCGGGCGAGGCCTATGGCGCCAAGGCCGGCGTGCCCGTCTCCTCGCCGCTGTTCTATGTCCACTGGGAGCTGCAGCCGGGCGTGAAGACCGCGCCGCCGCCGGGGCGGGGCGCCGGCGGCATGAGCGAACGGGCGCTGTACGTCGCCAAGGGGTCGATCGAGGTCGGCGACCGCACCTTCCACGAAGGCCAGATGATCGTGCTGGAGCCGACGGCCGAACCCACCGTCAAGGCGCTGGAGCTGTCCAGCGTCATGGTGCTGGGCGGAGAGCCGGTGGGCCAGCGTCTGATCTGGTGGAACTTCGTCGCCTCCAGCCAGGCCCGGATCGACCAGGCCAAGGCGGACTGGAAGGCCGGCCGGATGAAGCTGCCCAGCGAGGACGACCTGGAGTTCATCCCCCTGCCGGACGAACCCGCCCTGGCCCAGCCGGCGCCGGCGCCGGTGGAGCCGAAGCCGACCGATCCGGTGTAAGGGCGCACGATCTTCTCCCTCCCCCTGCGGGGGAGGGTGGTCGAGCATAGCGAGACCGGGTGGGGAGGGCGCGGCGATGCACCTCCCGCCTCACCCGACGATCCTCCGCGTGGCCTGCCTTGCCGCCCCCACCCGGTCGCTCCGCGACCACCCTCCCCCGCAGGGGGAGGGAGAACGTCAGCGCGCCGCCCTTCCCATTTGCAGACCCCGTCGCAACCGGCTAACGCCAGCGGCATGAACTTCGACTTCGACGCCCAGGTCACCGCCGCCCTTTTCGACGCCTCGGGCGCCGTCTTCGCGCTCGGCGACGGCTCGGTGCGGTTCGACGATCGCCAGCGGGTCGAGGCGCACGACGGGGCCGTGCTGTGCGCCGCCGTGCATCCCTCGGGCGACGGGGTGGTGACCGGCGGCGACGACGGCCGGGTGGTCTGGAGCCGGCGCGGCGAGGACCCGCAGACCCTGGCCACCGCCAGGAACCAGTGGATCGACGCCATCGACGCCTCGCCCGCCTCGGGTCTGGTGGCCTTCTCCTTCGGGCGCACCCTGTCGGTGATCGATCCCAACGACACCGGCTTTCGCCGCGACTTCCCGCATGAGCGCACCGTCTCCGGCGTGGCCTTCGAGCCCAAGGGCCGGCGCATCGCGACCTCGACCTACGGCGGCGCGGCCCTGTGGTACGCCCGCATCGAGAAGCAGCAGCCCGTGCTGCTGAAATGGGCCGGATCGCACACGGGGGTGGCGGTCTCTCCGGACGGCGCCTTCGTCGTCACGACGATGCAGGACAACCAACTGCACGGCTGGCGGCTGAAGGACGCCAAGAACCTGCGGATGGGCGGCTATCCGGGCAAGGTCCGTTCGGTCGCCTTCCTGTCGGGCGGGCAGCTGATGGCGACCTCGGGTGCGCAAGGGGTCGTGCTGTGGCCCTTCATCGGGTCCAACGGCCCGATGGGGCGCGAGGCGACCGAGATCGGCTATGACGAGAACAGCCTGATCAATTTGGTCTCGGCCCGGCCGGCGCACGGTCTGGTCGCCGCCGGCCTGACGGACGGCCGGGTGTGGGTGGCCCATCCGGCGGTGCAGGGGCTGAACTTCGTCAAGGCCGAGAAGGGCGCCGCCATCGTCGCCCTGGCGCTGAGCCCCGAGGCGGACAGGGTCGCCTGGGCCGACGAGGACGGCCGCGCCGGCGTGGCGATCCTCTGACATGGCGGGCAAGCGGTCCCGCCTGGGTCGGCTGCTGGGCCTGATCCTGCTGGTCCTTGTCGCCGTGCCGGTGGTCGGCGTGCTGCTGTTCGCCGTCGTCCCGCCGACACCGACGATCCTGATGCTGCAACAGGCGGCCAAGGGGCAGGGGCTGGACTATCGCTGGCGCGGCCTGAACGCCATTTCGCCGAACCTGGTCAACGCCGCCATCGCCGCCGAGGACGCGCGCTTCTGCAGCCACCAGGGCTTCGACATGGAGGCGATCCAGAAGGCGCTGGACCACAACGCCGAGGGCGGCCGCATCCGCGGCGGATCGACCATCAGCCAGCAGACCGCCAAGAATGTCTTCCTGTGGCCGTCGCGCGACTGGGTCCGGAAGGGGCTGGAGGCGGGCTATACCGTCCTGATCGAGACGGTCTGGTCCAAGCGCCGGATCATGGAGGTCTATCTGAACGTGGTGGAGTGGGCGCCCGGCGTCTATGGCGCCCAGGCGGCGTCGCGCCACTGGTTCGGCAAGGACGCGGACGAACTGACCCCGCGCGAGGCGGCGCGGCTGGCGGCCATCCTGCCGGCGCCGCGCCGCTACAAGGCCGCCAGCCCCGGACCCTATGTGCGCCGTCGCGCCGGCCGCATCCAGGCCGCCATGGGCACGGTGCGGCGCGACGGCCTGAATGCCTGCGTCCTGGGCTGAACTTGACGCGCGAGGCCGGCTGGCCTCTCCTGCGCGCGCTGTTCAGGAGAACCCCATGAAGCGTCAGTTGATGGCCGCCGCCGCGGTCTGCGCCCTCGCCTTCAGCGCCGGATGCGCGACCACCGAGACCTCGGCCGAAGCCCCGGTCGAGACCGCCGCCGCCACGCCGTCCGCCCTGCCGGACTATCCGATCACGGCCGAGGGCGCGACGCGCTTCATCGCCGACGCCGAGGCCAAGTACGCCGAGGTCAGCGAATACGTCGCCCGCATCCAGTGGGCGCGCGCCACCAACATCACCTTCGACACCATGTGGCTGGAGGCCAAGGCCAACGCCGAGGCGACCGAGCTGCAGGTCCAGTTCGCCAACCAGGCGGCCAGGTTCAACGACGTCGAGGTCGATCCGGTCGTGCGGCGCAAGCTGAACCTGCTCCGTCTCGGCCTGGTCCTGCCGGCGCCGAACCGCCCCGGCGCGGCCGAGGAGCTAGCGCAGCTGACTACCCGGCTGGACTCGACCTATTCGACCGGCAAATTCGACTTCAAGGGCCGCCAGATCACCCTGGACGAGGCCTCGCTGATCTTGGCCGACAGCCGCGATCCGGAAGAGACCAAGGCCCTCTACGAAGGCTGGCGCACCATCTCGCCGGTGATGAAGGCCGATTACGCCCGCATGGTCGAGATCGCCAACGAGGGCGCGCGCGAGCTGGGCTTTTCCAACACCGGCGCCCTGTGGCGCTCGGGCTACGACATGCCCGCCGACGATTTCGCCGCCGAAACCGACCGGCTGTGGGACCAGGTCCGGCCCTTCTACGAGAACCTGCACTGCTATGTCCGGGCGCGTCTGAACGCCAAGTACGGCGACGCGGTCCAGCCCGACCACGGCCCGATCCGGGCGGACCTGCTGGGCAATATGTGGTCGCAGCAGTGGGGCAATATCTATGACGTGGTCGCGCCGACGACCGGCGGGGCGTCCAGCTACGACCTGACCGAACTGCTCAAGGCGGCCGACTACGACGCCACGAAGATGGTGAAGACGGGCGAGGGCTTCTACACCTCCCTGGGCCTGGAAGCCCTGCCCCAGACCTTCTGGGAGCGCAGCCAGATCGTCCGGCCGCGCGACCGCGAAGTGGTTTGCCACGCCTCGGCCTGGGACCTGGACAACGCCGACGACATCCGCATCAAGATGTGCACCAACGTCAACGGCGACGACTTCTACACCGTGCACCACGAGCTGGGGCACAACTACTACCAGCGCGCCTACAAGAACCAGCCGATGCTGTTCCGGAACGGCGCCAACGACGGCTTCCACGAGGCCATCGGCGACTTCGTGGGCCTGTCGGCCCTGACGCCCACCTATCTGAACCAGATCGGACTTCTGGAGACCACGCCCGGCGCGGAGGAGGACATTCCCTTCCTGCTGAAGATGGCGCTGGACAAGATCGCCTTCCTGCCGTTCGGCCTGATGGTCGATCGCTGGCGCTGGGACGTCTTCTCGGGCGCGACGACGCCGGATCAGTACAACGCCGCCTGGAGCGCGGACATGCTGAAGTATCAGGGGCTGGTCCCGCCTAGCCCGCGCCCGGCCGACGCCTTCGATCCGGGCGCCAAGTACCACGTGCCCGGCAACACGCCCTACACCCGCTACTTCCTGGCCCACATCTACCAGTTCCAGTTCCACCGCGCCGCCTGCAAGCAGGCGGGCTGGACCGGCCCGCTGCACCGTTGCTCCATCTATGGAAACACCGAGGTCGGCCAGCGCTTCAACGCCATGCTGGAGATGGGCCAATCGCGGCCCTGGCCCGAGGCGATGCAGGCCTTCACCGGAGAGACGACCAATGACGCCTCGGCGGTCGCTGACTATTTCGCCCCGCTGAACGCCTGGCTGACCGTGCAGAACCGCGGCCATCAGTGCGGCTGGTCCGAAACCTAACGGCCGTTAACCGTCGCGGTTGAGCCTTCCCTTACCGCGCCCCGTCATGCTGGGGCGATGCGGGGCGTGTCGCGCCGCCGGGGATGGACGACCGTGACGGTTCTGAACGCCATATCGAAGGCCTGGTCATCGGCCGCCGCACGGATCGCCGGGCTCGGCGGGGACCGGCGCGGCAATGTCGCCATCATCTTCGCCCTGTGCCTGCCGCTGGTGGTCATGGTGGTGCTGGGCGGCATCGATATCCAGCGGGTGACCACGGTGCGCGCCAATCTGCAGGACGCGCTGGACGCCGCCACCCTGGCGGCGGCGCGGTCGCCCTACATCAAGGACGACGAGATCGCGGCGGTGGGTCTGAACGCCCTGAGAGCCAATCTTCAGGGCTATCCGGGCGTGACCTTCAACGACGACGACATAGTCTTCAAGGTCGTGGACGGCCAGCTGATCGTCGCCGACGCCCAGGTTCAGGTGCGAACGCTGGTGGCCAACGTCTTCCTGCCGCCCTATGGCAAGATCCTGGACGACACCCTGCCGGTCGGCGCCCACTCCGAGGTCCAGCGCGCCATGGACGTGGAGGTGGCCCTGGTTCTGGACGTCACCGGGTCCATGCAGGGCAGCCGCCTGACCGACCTGAAGAACGCGGCCAAGGATCTGGTGGAAGCCGTCGTGCAGCCCGCGTCCAGCCAGGCGGGCACGCGGACGCGCGTCGCCCTGGTGCCCTATTCCATGGGGGTGAACGTCGGGAGCTACGCCGACGCCGCGCGGGGGCGGATACGCGGCCAGACCAACATCGACGCCGCCGACTGGGGCACGGGTTCGTCCAAGGCGGTCAGCGGCGTGACCAAGGGATCGCAGACCACCGTGCGGGCCAACAGTCACGGCCTGGCCACCAACGACTATGTCTGGCTGTCCGGCGTCTCCAGCACCGGTTCGGGCAGCAGCCTAGCGACCCGGCTGAACAACAAGGCCTATCGGGTGGTGCGGGTCGACGCCAACAACATCCGCCTGCAGACCGTGGGCGGATCCGACTACAGCACCAGCGGCTACAACAACTATTCGTCCGGCGGGACCGTGCGGAAATGCCTGGTCGAGACCTGCGAGGTGGTGGTGACGTCGCCGGCGCACGGTCTTCAGACGGGCGAGGATATCCGGATCGCGGACGTGCGCGGCCTGACGACGCTGAACAGCGATGCGCGCTCGGCCACCCGGCTGACGCCCGACACCTTCGTGGTCGACGGGGTCAATCCCTCGACGGTCGGCAGCCAGACCTATCAAAGCGCCGGGAACGACTATGTCCAGTGCCTGGAGCTGGGGTGCCGGTTCTACAAGTTCACCAACTATTCCAACGCGACCCGCATCCAGGAAGTGTCCGACTGCGTCAGCGAACGGGTCGGCCCGTCGGCCTATACGGATGATCCGTCCTCGGGGGCGCCCGTGGGGCTGGCCTATCCGGGCGATGACAACCGCTGCCTGAACTCCGAAATCCTGCCGCTGACCGACCGCAAGCAGGACCTGATCGACACCATCAACGGCTATCAGGCCGTGGGATCGACCGCGGGTCAGATCGGCGTGGAATGGGGCTGGTACATGGTCTCGCCCCGCTTCGGCGCCATCTTCCCCAGCGACGGACGGCCCGACCCCTACGACCTGGACAAGCGGGTCAAGGTGGTGATCCTGATGACAGACGGCGAGTTCAACACCCCCTACTGCGACGGGGTGGTGGCCGGCGCCGTCTCCGGCAGCGGCAGCACGACCTATCACATCAGCTGTTCGCAATACACGGGAAGCAACCTGAGGGATCAGCCGGCCGGGCGCTACACCAACCCGTTCGCGCGGGCGGTCGAAAGCTGCCGGCAGATGAAGGCCCAAGGGATCGTCGTCTATACGGTCGGCTTCGACATCGCGAGCGGCGAGGGCGGCGCGGGCGTGGACACCGCCGTCGAGGTCATGCGCCAGTGCGCCACCAGCAGCCGATACGTCTATCTGCCCAAGACCGGCAGCTCGCTCCGGGAATCCTTCGGCGAGATCGCCCGCAGCATCGGCCAGCTGCGCATCTCGCGCTGATCCGTCAGAGCAGGCGGATTTCGCGCAGGCGCTCGGTCAGATAGTCCTCGGCCAGGATGGTCTGGCCGGCGTAGCGGTCGGGATTGTCGGGCGTGACCGCGCCCGGCAGGGTCTCGATCGGGAAGTCCGGGTTGAAGTGCAGGAAGAAGGGCGTGGAGTAGCGGGCGAAGCCGCGCCGCTCCGGCGCCGGATTGACCACCCGGTGCGTCGTCGACGGCAGGACGTGGTTGGTCAGCCGCTGCAGCATGTCGCCGATGTTGACGACCAGGGCGCCCGGCGGCGGGGCGATGTCCAGCCAGCTGCCGTCCTTCTCCTTCAGCTGCAGCCCGGCCTCCTCGGCGCCCAGCAGCAGGGTGATGACGTTGATGTCCTCGTGGGCGCCGGCGCGCACGCCCGGCGCGTCGGCCGGGACCGGCGGATAGTGGAGCAGGCGCAGCACGCTGTTGCCCAGCTGGACCTTGTCCTCGAAATAGTCGTCGTCCAGCTTCAGATACCGGGCGATGGCCTTCAGGATGCGGCGGCCCAGCCGGTCCATGTCCTCGAACATGCCGTAGACGTGCAGGCGGAAGCCGGGGATCTCGGCCGGCCAGATGTTGTCGCGCATATACTGGCGATAGGGATGGTCTTCAGGCAGTTCGCGGCCGACGTGCCAGAACTCCTTCAGATCGACGGTCGCGGCCCCCTTGGCCGCCTCGACCCCGAACGGCGTCAGGCCGCGCGCCCCGCCTGTGCCGGGCTGATGATACTGGCGCTTCACGTCCTCGGGCAGGGCGAAGAAGGCCTTGGCGTCGGAAAGGGCGGCCTGGATGCGGCCCTCGTCCAGACCGTGGTCGGCGATGACCGCAAAGCCGTAGCGCGCGAAGGAGGCGCCCAGGGCGTCGCTGAACGCCTGGAAGTCGCGGTCATGCAGGGTCATGGACACCGGCTGGACGCCGCGGGGAGCGGTCGAGGCGGAAACGGTGTCGGCGGTCTGGGTCGAGCTCACGGCGTCGTCCTCTGGGCGTATCGATAGGAGGTTCCCCATAGACCTAAACACCGAGAATGTCAGGTCGGGGGCGCAGTCTCGTTCACCTAAGGTACAGCTTGGAACCGTCACCGTAGGGAGGCGTTTCCGCGCCTGACCATCAGAAGGAAGGACACATTCCCATGCGCGCCAAGACCCTCGCCGTCGGCGTCTCGATCGCCGCCCTGCTGGGCGCCGCCGCCTGCACCACCACCGACCCCTACCGGTCGGCGCCCGTGCGCAACAACACCGGCACCGGCGCCATCGCCGGCGCGCTGGGCGGGGCCCTGCTGGGCTATCTGACCAACACCTCCAACAGCGAGCAGGGCCGCAAGAACGCCCTGATCGGCGCCGGGATCGGCGCGCTGGGCGGGGCGGCGGTCGGCCAGTACATGGATCGCCAGCAGCGCGCCCTTGAGGCCGAGCTGTCCGGAACCGGCGTCGGCGTCACGCGTCAGGGCGACAACCTGGTGCTGCGCATGCCCGCCGACGTCACCTTCGCCAGCAACCAGTCCGACGTCCAGCCGCGCTTCTACGCCACCCTGGACGATGTGGCGCGGGTGCTGAACGAATACGACCGCTCGGTGATCGACATAATCGGCCACGCCGATTCCGACGGCGCTGACGCCTATAATCTGGACCTGTCGCGTCGCCGCGCCTCATCGGTGGCGCAGTATCTGGTGAGCCAGAACGTGCTGGCCGGGCGGCTCTATGTCGACGGGCGGGGCGAAAGCCAGCCGATCGCCTCGAACGCCACGGCCGAGGGCAAGGCGATGAACCGCAGGGTCGAAATCCTGATCCGCCCCTTCACGGGCTGACCCGTTTCACTGTGAACTGAGCGACGGCCGGCGTTTCGACGCCGGCCTTTCTGCTGCGCCGCTTGCGCCGATGTTCTGGACGTGATCCTCAGGAAGGACGGGAATCGGGGAACGGCGTGCGGTCGGCGCAGGATGATCTGATCGAAGGGTTGAGGCTGGCGGCGGTCGCCGTGCTGTGCGCGGGCGTGACCGCGGCCCTGGTCATCGGCCTGGGCGACGTCGCCATGCGCCAGCCCGACCCGGACGGTGCATCGACCGGGTCCCGGCAGCAGGTCGCCGATATGCGACCCGCCGCGCCCATCCGTAACTGAGTTTCGGCAAAGAAAAACCGCCGCCCCCTGAAGGGACGACGGTCTTTCCAGGTCTTTCGACGACTTCGTCGGGTTGGGGGCCGCGATCCTGGGATCGCGGCCCTTGGCCGTCTTAGAAGTTGATGTCGATGGTGGCGCGACGGTTGAGCGGCTCGCGCACGCCGTCGGCCGTGGCCTTGGCCAGCTGGGTTTCGCCCTTGCCGTCCAGGGCGATGACGCCGCCGTTGACGCCTTGAGCCACGAGGGCGTCGGCGACGGTGCGGGCGCGTCGGTTGGACAGGCCGATGTTATAGGCGGCCGAGCCGGAGGTGTCGGCGTGGCCGACGACCAGGACGCGGGTCGGACGGCCCGACTTGGCGTAGTTGGCGGCCTGGGTGACGACGGAGCGGGCTTCGGCGGTGAGGTCGGAGCGATCCCAGTCGAAATAGACCACGAACTGCCGCGCCGCCGGGGTCGCCGGAGCCGGCGGCGGGGGCGGAGGCGGCGGGGGAGGCGGCGGCGGGGGAG
>Ga0065721_10008968_pt1 | contig 10253 bp, 7 predicted proteins | sample Mesricmetagenome_FD_59108 | JGI IMG/M metagenome (GOLD analysis project Ga0065721, IMG submission 59108) | Mesophilic microbial community from rice straw/compost enrichment Sample: eDNA_1 v2 (version 2) | ecosystem: Engineered > Solid waste > Grass > Composting > Bioreactor | place: USA: Davis... | reverse complement strand
ATCGAATTTAAGGTACCTGACATGGTATATTTGCAGTTCGTTGCAAATAAGGGACCATTGGAAAAAAGCAATTTCGTAGACCAGATTCGCATTTACTGCCGCAGCGGCCATGGAGGCGCAGGATCAAAACATTTCATGCGTAATAAATTTACTGCCATGGGCGGTCCCGATGGTGGTGATGGCGGACGTGGTGCACATATTATCCTGAGAGGCAACAGGAACCTTTGGACCCTGCTTCATCTTCGCTATTATAAAAATGTATTGGCAGAAGACGGTGAATCCGGAAGCGGCAACAACAGCACCGGCCGCGCAGGAAAGGATATCATAATAGAAGTTCCTCTGGGTACTATTGCCCGCGACGAAGAAACCGGCATCAAAGAAGCGGAAATACTCACCGATGGACAGGAGATCATATGGCTGCCCGGTGGCAAGGGCGGATTAGGCAACAGCCATTTTGCCACATCCACCAACCAGGCACCGGAATATGCCCAGAAGGGATTGCCGGGAGTGGAAGGCTGGAAGGTCCTTGAATTAAAAGTCCTGGCTGATGTGGGGCTGGTTGGCTTCCCCAATGCAGGAAAATCAACCCTGCTTTCTGTCATCACGGCTGCCAAGCCAAAGATTGCCGACTATGCATTCACAACCATCACACCCAACCTGGGAATGGTTGAGTACCGGGATGGCCGCAGCTTTTGCATGGCTGATCTTCCCGGTATCATTGAAGGCGCTGCCGAAGGAAAAGGACTGGGCCACCGATTCCTGCGTCATATTGAACGCAACCCTGTTTTGTTATTCCTTATACCGGCTGATTCAAACAATCATCGTGAAGAGTTTGAAATACTTGTTCGCGAACTGGAGAAATACAATCCCGAACTCCTGCATAAACAGTTCGTCATCGCCATCAGCAAAAGCGATATGCTTGACGACGAATTGAAAGCAGCGATCAAGAAAGAGCTCCCCGAAAATGTCCCACACCTGTTCATTTCCTCGGTTACTCAAAAGGGATTGACAGAGTTGAAAGACCTTCTCTGGAAAACTTTAAATACGCCGGTAGAATAAATCCGCCACCACACGGCATTTTGTCACCGCATCAATTTGGTGTAGGTTTGTTTCCGATAAAATTTTATTGTTATGAAAAAACTATTTATAACGTTTTTCCTTTCATGCATGCTGGTGATCCGGTCGGTAGCAGACGAAGGTATGTGGCTGCCTCTTTTATTAGGTCAGCAGGTTTACAACGACATGGTGAAAAAAGGACTGAAACTGTCAAAGGAACAATTGTACAATGTCAACAAAGCCTCACTCAAAGACGCGATCATCATATTCGGGGGCGGTTGTACCGGGGAGATCGTGAGTGCAGAAGGATTGATCTTTACCAACCACCATTGCGGATACGCTGCCATCGCTTCAGCCAGTACACTTGAGCAAAACTACCTGCAAAATGGATTTTACGCGAAAGGTCGCGCCGAAGAAATTCCAACAACATTATCAGTTCAATTCCTCTTACGCATCGATGATGTGACAGCAGAAGTGATGGACTCCTTAAAAGGTTTGACCGGAGCCGACCGTGCGAAAAAACAAAGTGCTGTACTGGCTTCTATCAATGCGCGCATGAGCGATCCTTCGCAAAATATTGAAACGCGTATCAGCCCTTTATTCAAAGGCAACCAATTCCTCGCTTTTGTTTACCAACGATATAATGATATCCGCCTGGTGGGTGCACCACCGGAAAGCGTTGGAAAATTCGGTGGCGATTCTGACAACTGGGAATGGCCAAGACATACTGGTGATTTTTCCATCTTCCGTGTTTACACGGCACCCGATGGCAAACCGGCGGCATATTCACCCAACAACAAACCTTTAAAACCGAAATATTATCTGCCCGTCTCTCTTAAAGGCGTAAAGGATGGCGATTTCGCCATGATTTGGGGATATCCCGGCAGCACCAACCGGTATGAAACTTCATATGGAATCAAACTGTCAACCGATATCAACAACCCTACGTTGGTTAAACTGCGCGACGTGAGACTGAAATATATGTTTGAAGAAATGAAAAAGGATCCCGCGGTGAAACTTAAACTCGCATCATCTTATGCCGGCATTGCCAACTATTGGAAATTTTACGACGGGGAAACAAAGCAGCTATTGAAGTATGACATTTATAATAAGAAAAAACAGACCGAAGAAAAATTCATCAAATGGGCTGCAGATAAACCTGAATATAAAAACATCTTTAGCGACTGGGCGCGTGCCTATGATTCCTGGACAAAATATGCGAAACACAGGATGTATATCAATGAGGGTATTTTTGGTTCCCCCCTGATTAGTTTCGCGGCTTCTCTTAAGCAATTGGAAGCAGCCATGCTGAAAGTCGGAGGCAGCAGTGCTGACGTAAAGAAAGCCCTGGAAGCAGCCGATAAAGCCAGGACCCAATTCCTCGCAGATGAAAACAAGCCATCAGATGAAAACATTGTGGCAGCCATCACCAAAATGTATTATGAAGATGTACCCAAGGATCAACATCCCATCGGGTTTTTCGGGGGATTGAAAGATGCATATGGCCCGCTGAACGATGAAGCTACTTACAAAAAATACGCATCCGATATTTTCAACAAGACCATGTTCTTTGATGACGCAAAGTGGAAAGCCTTCATGTCAAATCCCGATGCAACGGTCCTCCAGTCTGATCCCGCTTTTGCACATGCCAGTAAATTTTATGACAACTACAATAGCAAATACGCGCCTTTCTACACGCAGTTCGTTACACAAAACAATGAGCTGGGCAGGCTTTACCTGAAAGGCATCATGGAAATGGACCCGGTAAAAGCAAAAACCATGTACCCGGATGCAACATTTACCATGCGTGTAAGCTATGGTGCTGTCCGCCCTTATCGTCCCCGCGATGCAGTGTCATATGATTATGTGACAACATCACGTGGTGTATTGGAAAAATATAAACCAGGTGACTACGAATTTGATTTGCCGGAAAAGCAGATCGAATTGTTTAAGAAAAAAGACTTTGGTCAGTATATCGATAAACAGCGAAAAGACCTGGTGATCGGTTTTATAAGCAGTAATGATATTACAGGTGGTAATTCAGGTTCACCGGTATTAAATGGAAACGGCGAACTGATCGGGCTTGCTTTTGATGGAAACTATGAGGCCCTCAGTCACAAACTCGCGTTTGACAAAGACCTGAACCGCACCATTAATGTAGATATTCGTTATGTACTGTGGTGTATTGATAAACTTGGCGGAGCGGGCCATATTATCAGTGAACTCAAGCTGGTTAAATAACAGTATTCTTTTATAAGAAGCCCCTTCCCCGGAAGGGGTTTTTTATTTGTGTGCCGCTGCAGCCTTATTGTTTCGATGAAATCATCTAACATTGCAATGCAATTTTTTGAGTTGAAGATTAAGTCCGCCATACTGCTTTGCATTTTATTCTCAGGCTTTAAAGGCTTCGCACAACTCCCGCAATTCAGCCTGGCGACAGACTTCACTATTGTTCGCAGTTTTCAAAAACATCAGCGTTACTGGACGGTTGGACAAACGGTCGCAGGAAATTTTCATATCACGGCACGTGATGCAGTGTACACATTGTTTGCTTATACCGGCAATGGGAAATTTACCAATCAACTCGAAGCCCCGGCAAAGGATGCGCAGACCTCACCGCAACAGATATCATTTACCAATCGTGCCAGCCTGAATTACAAACATATTTCGATTGGCTGGAAGCATTATTTCGTTGGAGATGCCTTGTCTGAAACTGGCTGGAATTTATATGGCCAGGCAGGATTTGGATTGATGATGGGTAAAGTTGTCAATTTGCAGTCAGCCAATATTGATACCCTGCTATACGACAACCCGGTATTGCCGGGCAAGGCAAACTTTAAACGCCTGACCCTGGACCTGGCTCTTGGTTATGAACTCCCTGTTGGCGGAGGTGTGGCATTCTATATGGAGGGTCGCGCACTGGTGCCCACAACCGACTTTCCCAGCAAATATCTTTGGGTCAATAACGATGCGCCATTCACCGGATCGGTCAACCTCGGTATCCGGCTTTTATTCGAATAAAAAAACAGCAGATAATAATATAATGATAGAAGAAATCAGGATAAGCCAGGTTGAGTTGTATAAAATATTTATCCCACTCAAAGAGCCATTTGTCATTTCGTTGGGTCCAATCCCCAATGCGGAAAATGTATTGGTGATTATCAGGACAGACCAGGGCATTACCGGTTTTGGTGAGTGCAGCCCGTTCATGAGTATAAACGGCGAAAGCATGGATACCTGCTTCGCAGTGGGTCAATATTTCGCAAGGTTATTCAAGGGTAAAAATGCGCTTGCCATTGAAGAACGGGTCCATGATATGGATCGACTGATCTATGGCAATAGCAGTATTAAAAGCGCATTTGATATGGCGCTGTACGATATCATTTCACAACATGCCGGTTTGCCCCTGTATAAATATCTTGGTGGCAACAGGAACAAGACCATTGTTACAGATTATACGGTAAGTATAGGTGATCCGGCGAAAATGGCGGAAGATGCTGTCAACATAAAACAACAGGGTTACCCGGCTATCAAAATAAAACTCGGTCGTGATGGCAAGGTCGACGTTGAACGAATCCGTGCCATTCGCCAGGCTGTCGGACCGGAAATACCACTGCGCATTGATGCAAACCAGGGATGGGCAGTTGAAGAAGCGATTGAAACATTGAAAGCCCTTGCACAATTCGATATACAACATTGTGAAGAACCGATTCCACGTTGGGCATTTATGGAATTGCCGCGGGTAAGAAAAGAAAGNCCCATNCCAATCATGAGCGATGAAAGTTGTGGCGACGAACATGATGCCGAACGNCTGATCAAACTCCAGGCCTGTGATTANATGAATATCAAACTCGGTAAATCGGGNGGCATATTCAAAGCTTTAAAAATGGTCAAGCTCGCTGAAGAGGCAAATCTGCATTTACAGGTAGGCGCTTTCATGGAATCCAGGCTGGCGATGACGGCTTTTGCTCATTTCTCTTTATGCAGTCCCATCATTGAGCACTTTGATTTCGACACCTGCCTGATGTTTAGTGAAGACCCGGTAAGTGGTGGCATCGTTTACAAACCCAATGGCGTAATCGAAGTACCCGAAACCCCGGGACTCGGTGCCACCGTTGAAGAAAACTGGCTGAAACGGTTTGAACAGGTGATTATCTGATATCAGGCACGTTTCGCGGCAGGTTTCTTTTTTTCAACCGGCATACTGTCTTTCCATCCCCAGAGATGCAAACAAGCATAGGTTCTGTAAGGAGACCACTTTGTTGAAATGCGGATCAGCTGCTCCCGGAATTTCTTTTTATCAGAGGGATCCAGCCCGTATAATTTCATCATTGCTGTCTGGATGCCAAGATCATCAACGGCAAAAACATCTTCGCGGCCTAATGCAAACATCAAAAGCATCTCAACCGTCCATCGGCCAACACCTTTGATCTGGGTAAGATAACTGATAACCTCCTCATTGGTCATCTTCCCGATCTTGCTGAGACCCATCCCGTGCTCTATTTCGAACTGCGCGACGTTCTTCACATAATTCGTCTTTGCGTTCGACAGACCAATACTCCGCAAGGTTTCGAAAGGTGTGTCTAATATTTGTTGCGCACCTGGTTCGCGGCCGCCATAAAGCGCCAGGAAGCGGTTATGGATCACGGTAGCTACTTTCGTTGAAAGTTGCTGACTCATGATGGAGGCACAGAGATAATTGCAAATATTTTTTCGTTTTTTTAAACTGAATGGTTCACATTCCAGCAATAGCTTTTTAAGTCTCCTGTCCCTGGAAAGATGATCGATGTATTGCATGCCAGCTAAGTTAATCCCGTTTTAAAAAAACTTTCAGGCAAAAGGTTGAAATTTGATGAGTGGAAAGAATAGTAATACTAACGAAGGATGATTCGCATACCATTGAAATTCCNGGCCAGGACCTGACCTATCATTCCCGGCATGGAGCCATACAGGAATCAAAACATGTGTTTCTTAAAGCCGGGTTAGAACCATTGCTGGAAAAAAATCTTCCGCAAATCCGGATACTTGAAATGGGCTTTGGCACCGGTTTAAATGCATTGCTGACCTTTGAAGCTGCGACAATAAATAAACAGGCAATTGGCTATACTTCTGTCGAACTATACCCATTAAATGAATCAGAGTATTCACAATTGAACTATTGTAAACAACTCCATCGTCCGGGATGGCAATCAATCTTTTTACAATTACACCAGTGTGAGTGGGAGAAGCCGATAACGATCAATGAATTTTTTACATTGACAAAAAGAAAAGGTGATATAACCAATATTGTTCTTGATGAAAGGTATCACCTCGTTTATTTTGATGCCTTTGCACCAAATGCACAACCAGAACTCTGGTCAGAAGATCTGTTCCGTAAAATTTTTAACCTGGCAGAACCCGGGGGCATGCTTGTCACCTATTGCAGTAAAGGAATGGTAAGACGCGCCATGGAAGCAGCCGGATTTGTTGTGGAAAAAATTCCAGGCCCGCCCGGGAAGAGAGAAATGTCGAGAGCAAAGAAGCCTTTTGAATGACTATGGCATTCCAATGCTCCAGCTCATGCCCCCGCCTTTTTCGTCTTTTAGGATAATGCCCAGTTGAGCCAATTGATTACGGATCTTATCAGAAGTCACAAAATCTTTGCGCGACCTTGCTTCCTTCCGGATTTCAATCAGCAATTCCATCACACCTTTTAATTTTTCGCTGTCTGCTTCGGTTATATCCTTCAGACCGAGGATATCATTGATATAAACCTGGAACTGCTTTTTCAATAAATCAAAAGCTTCACCACTCAACGCCGTGGCCGGAATGATGCCATCTTTGATGGAATTGATCACGGGCAGCAGTTCGAACATATTGGCAAGTACGCGGGCTGTACTAAAGTCATCGTTCATAAACTCATCAAACTCGCCAACCAGTTTACGCACGCGATTATCCAGCTCTGTATCGCCAGGCTGATCAGTGAGACCTGCAGGCCGCAACGCGAGAAGGTTTTCATACCCTTCCCATAAACGACGCAAACCGCGCTCGGCTGCAATCAATGCCTCATTGCTGAAATCGAGGGTACTGCGGTAATGTGTTTGCAGGATGAAAAACCGTATCACCATGGGATGATAGGCTTTCTCCAGCAACGGATGCTCTCCGCTAAACAATTCCGTCAGCTTGATCACATTGTTGTAGCTCTTGCCCATCTTGCGACCATTGATGGTGATCATATTGTTGTGAATCCAATACCTCACCGGTGCCTTATGATTGCAGATTGTACTCTGCGCAATCTCACTTTCATGATGCGGAAACATCAGGTCCATGCCGCCGCCATGAATATCAAACTGCGCACCCAGGTATTTTGTTGCCATCGCCGAGCATTCGATATGCCATCCCGGGAAACCTACGCCCCAGGGACTTTTCCATCGCATGATATGTTCCGGGGCAGCATTTTTCCATAAGGCGAAATCTGCACGGTCTCTTTTTTCTTCCTGCCCTTCCAAATCACGGGTAGTCTCAAGCAGGTCATCAATCACGCGACCACTGAGTTTGCCATAGTCGTAAGAGGCAGCATATTTTTTTACATCGAAATAAACGGAGCCATTCACCACATAGGCATAACCTGCTTCAATGAGTTTTTCGATCATTCCTATTTGCTCGACAATATGCCCGGTAGCGGTAGGTTCGATGGATGGAGGCAGCGTATTAAACTGTTGCATGGCCCAATGAAAGAGGTTGGTATATTTCTGCACCAGTTCCATCGGTTCGAGTTTCTCGAGTATCGCCTTTTTGGAGATCTTGTCTTCAGCTTCGCGGCCCTCTTCTTCAAAATGGCCCGCATCGGTGATATTGCGTACATAACGCACTTTATAACCCTGGTGCATCAGGTACCGGTTGATCACATCGAATGTAATATATGGCCGCGCGTGGCCGAGATGACTTTCACCACTAACCGTGGGACCGCAAACATACATGCCAACATGCCCCGGGGTTATGGGTTCAAAAACTTCCTTGGTCCTCGTTAATGAATTGTAGACTTTCAGCTCACTCATAAAGTGCCGCAAAAATAGTAAAATAAGCCCCGCAAAGCAGGAATCGGTTCATCAGGATTTCCGGGTCTTTAACTCGATATCCGAAACCAGCATATAGTGGTCTGAATAATTTTTGGCGATGCGCCGGAACTGGTGGATCCTGAACCGGCGGTCCGCGAAAATGTAGTCAATACGCAGGGTTGGAGAAATGGCCGTGAAAGTCCGGCCAATGCCAAAGCCCCTTTTCAAAAACGCATCCTGCATGTCGCCCTTTATCTGGAAATAGGTATAGGAGTTGGGAATATCATTCAGGTCGCCACAAAATATCACCGGATACGGACTGTCGCCCAATACCTGGCGAATAATATCAGTCTGGATCTTACGGTTCGTCACTCCTTTCTTCAGTTTTGAAAAAATCGTCTTGGAATTGCTGACCAGTCCTTCTTCCACTCCCTTGATGCGTTCGATCCTTTCATAATCTGATTTCCCAAGCTGCAGGGATTGCAAATGGGTTGTATACACCCGTATGATCCGGTTCTTAAGACGGATATCCGCATGCATCAATGCCTCGGGCAGGGTTGGGCGCGGGTATCGGATCAGTCCGCTGTCTATAATCGGGAACCGGGAAAAAATCACGCTGCCGGTAAAATGATTATCACCATCCGCATCGTGAGAATAAAAATAATAGGGATAGTTCAGGCTGTCCCGCATGTAATCGAGATTATGATACCATGCCGAATCGTAGGAATGAAAAAATTCCTGCAGGCAAACGATGTCGGCATTTTGACTACGGATCTCATCCAGCATTTTCCGCCTGATTTGACTGCCACGGTTATTGTTTTGTTTCATTTCAATAAACCGCGCCACATTCCAGGTGGCCACACGGATACTTTCCGGTTTTTTTTCTTTTTTGAAAGAGCGGGGAATATTGACGGCAAAGAATACGCTGATACTTTTAAAACCCAATATCATGGCAACGCCTGAGATCCACGCGTATTTGCGTTTTACAAAAAGCCACCATACCAGAAATCCAAACACAACCAAAAGGAGAAAAGGGAATATGATCCCAAGAAAAGAAATAAACCACCATGACTGAGGATCGAGGTAGGGTGCAACGCAGGCCAATAGGAATATAGAAACTATCGTGTAGTTGATAAAAACAAGTACCCGTTTCGTAAAAATTCGGAGCTTGCTGGCCATTACTGCAAATTACAAAAATCAGGAAAGGACTGTCAGAATAGCCGTGTTTAAAACAGCAGCAGACTGTTTATTTAACAATATGAGTTCCGCTTAATCCTCGCTGGCAGCTCTTTTTAGGATATCTTTTTCTTCTTCAGATAAACTGTTGAAACCTTTTTGATTGATCTTATCAAGGATCTCGTTCACCCTTTGCTCAGTGATATTGGGTGTGCGGCGAAAGGGCTGTTTGTCGGATTTATAGAATAGCTCCTCCCTGATATTTTGACCTTTTTTGGGTTTGTCGGGATTGAAGAGATTGTTGACCCAGTCATAGAAGCGGTTCATCCATTCGCTCATGTCATAACCTTTACGGAAAAAGAAAATAAAGAGGTACCCCGTAAGGGCTCCTGCCAAATGCGCAATATGCCCGCCCGGGTTGCTAACGGGAATGCTCGCGAGGTCAATGATCAGGTAGATGACGAGTAGTACCCAAACCGGTATGCCCCCCATAATCATTGGAAATATGCGATAACCCGGCGAAATCGTTGTCACGCCGGCTGCAATAGCCATCACGCCGGCCGATGCACCCAGGGCACTCGCTACCGGAAGCGAATCGCGAAGTGCCGGTAAAAAGTTATAAGAAAGAACAAAGGCCAATGCACCGATGAAACCGCCATAGAGGTATAACGGGATAATCTTTCTGCTGCCGGTAAGGTCCAGGAAAATATAGCCAAATACCCACAACCAGAGCATATTCCCCAGCAAATGCCAAACATCGGCATGTGTAAACATGTGCGTGAATATGGTCCAGGGTCTGGCGCCTATCTTGCTGAATTCTGCGGGTAATACAAACTGGCCTAAAATCCGGGCATCAAAAATACCCCTGGCATCAGCTTTATCATAATTGAGATAAAATACGGCTAAGAGGAAAGCCAGGATTACAAATATGATCATGTTGATAGCGATCAGCACGATCAAAGTATTATTTGCCTGGGCAAGGGA
>Ga0065721_10006169_pt1 | contig 10254 bp, 19 predicted proteins | sample Mesricmetagenome_FD_59108 | JGI IMG/M metagenome (GOLD analysis project Ga0065721, IMG submission 59108) | Mesophilic microbial community from rice straw/compost enrichment Sample: eDNA_1 v2 (version 2) | ecosystem: Engineered > Solid waste > Grass > Composting > Bioreactor | place: USA: Davis... | reverse complement strand
CTGTCCGCTAGATCTTTTAAACCCAGTAAATAAAGGACGAGAGAAATACACCGCAATCATGTGTTTGAAACGCGAAGGGACATTGAAGGACAATGCGAAAGAACTTACGAAGTAGCGGATTGGACGCAACCTATGGAGAACTCGTGACTCGACCGGCATTTGCCGGCCAAACGAGTGTGGATCCAGGTGGATCCATGTGTTCATCGCTCGTCCTTCAACATCTTGGCGACTTGCTCATGCGTCTCTCTCCACACTCGCGTCATCTACACAGCAAAGCTCATTGAATAGACCTCGACTGCGGTCGGCGAAACCTACCTCATCACCCCCAGTAACTGGAGCTCGTCTGCATCCTGCTATGAAGACGTCAATGTTATTCTCAATGCTCCACTCCACGATGCTATAAAGAGAGTGAAGACTATCCTCTCTGAAGCAATCAAATATCTCAACAGCATTCAACAACATGTCCCAGAATCAGAACGTCGACTTCAACGGAAACTTCGGCAACTCAACCCAGCCCTTGGACAATCGCCAGACAGCCGGTCAGAAACAAGGCGAATTCGGTGACTACAAGACGGACCACCTTAACTTTGACAAGTCAAGCCAACCCTTCGACGATCGCAAGACAGCTGATCAGAACTGGAACGGACGTGTTGGCCAACCCCATCCGCAAGGCGGAGACTACCAAAGGGGAAATGTCCACTTCGATACCTCTGCTCAGTCTCAACCATTCGATAATCGCAACGAAAACGACCGTCCCCTGCCTCAAGGCGAGCAACGACTCCAAGACAGGGACCACCAGAAGGGCTATGAGAATCATGATTCTGTCCAACCCTTCCGCCACCATAACGAGACCGATCAGCGTCTCCAGGGCGGAGAGTCCCAGAAGGGTCACTCCAATCTCGGCCAGGTCAGTCTCAGCTTTTTTGAAGCTTATGAAACTTATCTGAAATTTTTGAACAGGATACGCAAACCAACGTCGGACAGCCTGCACAAGCTTCGCGTGGTCTTGAGAACCTCGAGACCACAGTCAAGAACTTGGCCGAGCCCAAGACTGCGAGTAGCAAAGCCTTTGCAGGCCTTGGCACTGCTGGAGGACTGACTGGTGCTGGTCAGCCCATGATTCCTCCTCAGACAGCTGGGGACCATCTCGCACACCGGGGAGTCAACCCATCCTCGATCCCCGGGGTCCCGTCAACCGGCCCCAACGCGTCAAGCAACAGCGACACAGATCGCACAAGGACTGGCGATCATGTCAGCACCGGGAACCGCATCGTCGGAAAGGTGGAGGCTGCCATCGGTAGTGTCGTTGGCAGCGAGTCCATGAAAGCTAAAGGCATCGAGAAGCAAACGGCCGCGGTGTCTACTGGTCGGCCATCGCAAGCGACAGGGTCGGCCTTCACCGATGCTGAACGGCGCGATCATGGTCAGTTCCTCTACCTTGGGACGTGTGCGTGAATGTAGACGTCTGACCACCTTTTTAACTCGTGATAGGCGCCCACCCCGAGAACATGAAAGCACCTGCCATGGGCAGGCCCCTCGGTCCCTCAGTCCCAGGTGGTCCAAAGAACTGAGGATGTAAACATCTTGTTTTTGATTGCAGATCGATGCAGACTATCCGAATTGTACAGTATCAATAGCTAACGTGTTCCATCCTAATTGATTCTACCCTTCTGTCCTCCTTCATCCTTTCCCACCTGTCTATAATGGGCTCGTCCTGCGTGAATGTCCCCAAGGAATGGCGAACGTCTCGCACGAGCTTCTGCAAGCGAGCTACTGTTACTTCTGGCTGATATCCTGGTACTATCCCCTCTTCTGCTGCGCAACACGAGATGGACGTCAAGCTGGGGAAGATGGCTTCGGCCGGCTGAAGGAAGCAAAGGAGGTTGAGGAGGAAGGCAATAAACTCGGCCGTGCTCTCCAAGTGCTCTAGGCGGTAAAAGAGTGGACAGGCCATCGCTTTCTTACCCCACGCCGAAGAAAGCCCCCAGAAACTCCATGACGTGCGCCGAGGGGTGCACTCCTGAAGGACATCAAGGAGCATGGTCTCGGTGTATCTCTCAGTGCAGCGCTGATAGTATACGAGCCGCGTCAGGCGAGGATGTCGCGCGCAGAACGTGAGCAGGGCCGTTGTATCTTGTAATAATGTCCGAGTCGTTGTATTTTCGTCGTGTTCAAAGGTTTCCAAAACGCGGTTGTGAATATGGGGCCGGATTACCAGTGAGTGTAAACTGGGAAGGGTTAGGGAGAGAAAACGATGCCAATTGGCTGTTTTTGCTGAATGGCAATTCGTGATCTCGAGGGTGCTGAGGGTTGTTGATTGGGCCTGTATAAAGGACAAGGTTGATGGGAGGACCATTGGGAGGAAGAGGTGCTGCCATCCATGTAGTTTGAGAAAACGAAGGGTGTGGCTTCGCGTTGCTACCCTTCTGCTGCCTATGCCTGGGATTCGGTTCCACAGCGCTGCACCGGTTGCGTAGACGTACCCTAAGGCACTCTCTAACGCATGGAGATGTCGCATATCTTCAGCAGAAATGTATGAGGCCTGACATGCGAATATCTTGAACAGGAACAACTCTTACATGAGAGCACTCGATAGCGAGTGTGGCTGGAGGGATCGAAGAGAACGGTGAAGGTGAAATCTTTGCACCCCTTGTCCACTAACATCCCCGCGACCGAGAACAGGTCTTCTTTCCACTGATATGGATCCCCAGCTCGCTCGATCATACCTCTGTCCAGACGCAGCGTGAACGATGCCGCGCGGACCGTCTTGTAGCGACGGATGAAGGTAGCCAGGTTCCTCAACTGGTGGCCCATGCTGTTGTAGAATGGCCAAAGGATCAGAACCAGTGACTCTACGCGGACGGAGGGCTTTGAGAACAAGACCGGTATCAGGCGATAAGCGGCTTGTGGAACCTCGAACGGAGATATAGTGATATGTCGCAAGCCGCCTTGGGATATGGTCAAGTCGAGGTGGCACGCACAAAGCGTATTGAGGACTCGACACGTTGTGGCTAAGTTGTAGAGGTCTTCGACGTCTTTGATGATTGCCAATAGCAGTTCCGTTGGAAGTGTGAGAAGTGGCATCTGGTGTGGTGTTCAAATTGGGGGTTGGGAGGGGTGGACGATGTTGCCTGTGGGGCTGCTTCAAGTACTCCCTGAGGATGCCAATAGTGTTGATGGTATACCTCCGCGATACCCAGAACAGCATGTGGGGCTGGCCAACTCAAACCCTTATTTCGACTGAGAAGCCGGATACAACGGTTAGCAGTTCCGTGGCGAGCAAACAAGCGCCCAGCGCCCAGCGCCGATCCGGCTGCCAAGCCAATCTCACACTTGGGCCCGAATACACCGTCCTTGGAGAACACGCAGGCCTTGAAAAATACTCAGAAAGATACACGATTTGAAAATATTTATAAGGAAGGCACTCGGTATGATTTCCTCCAGATACTCGGAGCTACTGATCGATTTCTGCCTCCCGTCGCGCTTATGCAGTGGGATTTGCTGGATCCTCGCTAAGCGGGACTCGCGGGCAGTAACGAAGGCCTGGCAAGGGAATACACCTACCAAGAGATATCTCGTCAGTATTGGCATTGAGTTTTAAATTAATTGACGCACGTATAAACGCCAGGGGAACGGTAGCAGCACTTTGACTCTGGAAGGCAAGGGTAGGGCAGAGGTGTCCCATCCCTTTGGGCGCCTAAAGTATGAAGGAGGTACAAGTTGGCCTTTGTTTAGCCCAGGTCACGAACTGAGGGAAACGGGACGCACATTGCTCGCCATCTTGGATGAATTTCTTGGGACACCTTGTCCCAGGAGTGCATCTGGAGAGCTCATATAGTCAGTAGGTGAATGAAGTGCGATGAGATGAACTCACAGAGATAGGTCCGGGTATATGTTGCAGCAAATGGTTCCCTTCTCACCTATTGCGCATTGAGTGTCATTTTTTCCGGGAATTACATGTTCTTGTTAGACTTACAGACGTCCTGTCAGAGAAGAAAGGGCGGGTCCAGTGTCAGTAAAAATGGGACTACTGACAGTGCGCACGTACATCGATTGGGCCAGCGATACCGACACCTACATTACGACGGTTACACAGTGAGTTCAACAACGGACACGGTGATAAAATAGAGCCTACTTACAGAGACCACCCACAGGAATAACGGCAACTGCCTTGCTCGCTCCAAGAATACAGGTGAGGAGTGTAACGACGGCCGTCTTCGAGGGCACCATTTTGAGCAACATGAACTTCGAGGCGTAGAAGGAGGAGAATTTGTGGGACAAGTACAATCTCACTGTCGCTCGCTGACCTGCCCCACGGCCTTTTATGAGTCGTTCTTTTCCTACTATTCTAGCAGCCTGACAATGACAATCGAGGGAAGGGGTTCGGGTTCGGAGATTTACCTTACCCGTCCGATGTCTCGAAGACCCCTGAAAGTCCGCACGTTAGGACAAAGCTCGGCACCGGTTGTAGGGGCCGTGGTTCGCAAGATCAGTATCCGAAGAAATGCGAGACAAGAATCTGTCGTGGGACCTGGGGTCGTTCCTACATTTTCTGCTGCTCCAACGCCCTGGGCTCGGGTATACTTCCTTGGGTACCTCACCGCATGGTCGCAAAAGAAATCGTAGATTCATTGGGAGAATGTCTAGGAATCCGAGCATCGCTCACAAGCAAAGCCTTCCGAGTATATATCGACAAATCGGCTCTTTCTTCCCTGCAGAAATGACGTAAAACATTCGGAATGCATCTACCAGGCCGGCCTAGGGCATTCACGGCCCAAAGGCAAGGGAAGGCAGCTATCGCGCTAGTTAGCGAGGGGTTAATTCGCGCGAATGTGCGAAAGCTTACACAGCATGGTCTGGCTTGATGTAGCAGCATTTCGTGCCAGGAACGCAAGGGTAAGGCGAAGGTCCAGCAATTGTACCGCCTGATGCAGACGGTTCGTGATGAGATTAGATGTAGAGAAACAGAAAGGTGGCGCACATGTTTGGTTTTCAGGAATCCACTTCACAGGGCACTTTCTACCCTCAACACAGCTGAATTACATGCGTCAGAGTGTTGAAGTTCTCAGAAAACGCGATGGCTTACATGCCCAGGTCTGCATAGATGGTGCAACAAACAGTTCCCTTTTCACCTATTTATCCAGCTGATTAGTACTCGCTTCGATACCCGTTGGGCCTCTTCGCCCAATCGAGTCTGCGAGCATGGAAACTTACACTCATCCTGTAATCAGGGGCAAGTACGCTGGTCAGTCTGAGGGTAATTGTCTATGGGTCGGGTAAACACACCTTGACAGGGCCAGCGATAGTAATACCTATACGAAAGATGACGGACATTTAGGTACTATGCTTTGGAGAATTATATACAGTGCCCCCAAGATGAAATACTTACAGGTTCCACCCAGGGGAATGGTGGCAGCGACCTCCGTTGCGGCAAAAGCAAGGGCAACAACGGTGGCAAGAATGGTCTTGAAAGGAGCCATCGTGGAGTACAGCTGTGAGATATCGAGTCTGAGGGAGTTCGTTAGCAGATTGTGGTCAAATCCTTTGGCCTTATATATGTTATACGGCATCCACCTGCACATAATTTAAAATGGCTCATTGAGGGAGGATAAAGATATCCACTTGCACCCGAGGAATATCCCGGCGGACTGTTAGACATCTAAAGCCTTGATCTAATGTAGGACTCTGGCTTCGTGGGGAAGGCTTCTCCGCAAGCATTAACTGTGTGCATCCGTCGCAGGTCAGTTCGCGGGTAAAGGGGGCCGTCCATGGCACGAGACGGGATTCAATGAGTACAGAGGCTGCCTTTTCTCCGTGCGCCATGCCTGCCAATGCACTTAATATCAAGCCCTAAGACGAGGCCGTAGTTAGAGGAAGAGAGTGTTCGGACATCCTTGTGCTTTGTGCTTGGATGATGTGTTATCATCTTGTGTTGTGGGTCGATTTCGAAGTCGATTTTGAAACAGCCATTGGATCCAGAATTCACGGTTCACAACTCGTGGTTCGGGTGTAGTCGACACAATTCTCTCTCATATTCTCACCCCAATCCAAAAGGTAAAGCCCCGCAGGATGCATAACGGGTGATAGGCAACTCAACCCGAAACACCGATGGTTCATCAGACCCAAGGTTTTCAACACCTGCACAATAAGCGCCGACGGTGTTCTAATTCCATCAGGTCCAAGCACAAACAAATCCGAGCGTTTGCGAATACATGCATGGTCATTGTCACGCATTTTCCCCAGAAGACCTTCACTCATCAAATACAGTAGGTCTACAACAATTTTATAAGCACAGTACACAGGAAACCTTGTAAATACTTGTTCGTGCAGTCGGGGCCAGGAAAGTTGCCTCCACAACTGTCAGACTGGGGGCCGAAGGAACGTATAAGGCCAGGAGTCTGAAGAGTCCACGGAATTTCTGTATTTGACACGGATGAGGGGCCCCATTTACGAAACGGGCCTGGGGCATTCCTGCTTAAGGGGCAAAGGAAGACAGCTAGAGGGTTGATTAGCGGGGCCTGAGTTGCGGACCTGGATTCAGACATACACAGCATAGTCGGGTTTAATGTAGCAACACTTCGTTCCAGGAACGCAAGGGTATGGGGAAGGTCCAGCGATGCCGCCACCTAAGCGATGGGTAAGATTAAAAGGCGCGAGAGTGGGACTACTATGGGCTGAACTCACATTGCTCTTTCTCATGTATGAATTTCTCTGGGCACTTTTTGGTGCCATCAAGCGCAGTGCATCTGAAGGGGAATTGGCTGCTAAGTTTCAATCACCTCCGGCGAATGTAGATGACTTACACGTAAAGGTCGTCGTAGACCTTGCAGCAGGAAGTTCCTCGCTCACCTGTTGAAAACATGCAGTTAGTGCATTGACGTTCGCCTGAGCAATGGCATCCATCGACTCACAGACATCCTATTAGGGCAAACACAACCCAGTCAGTCACGAACACAGAATAGATGTTCGATTTTACCCACCTTCACCGGGCCAGCAATAGTCACGCCTAACAGACGCGAAGGCAAAGGGTATCAGGATCTTCAAGCAAGCAACGAAAGCAAGTAACTTCAACCTACAAACACCACCGACAGGAATTTCTGCAGCCACTTGAGCTGCGCCAAAGGCGAGCGCGACAAGGGTGATGACGGAGGTCTTGAGAGAGAACATGATGTGCGCGATCTTGAGGAGACTTGAATTGCCAATGCTTGAAGGCCTCCGCCCCCTCTCCTTTTATCTCTAGCCAAGGTCGCTCCGCACACAACTGAAACGAAAACTGGAGTGAGAAGCGAACCTCTGCCCGAGAAATATCCTCCCCATCCGAAGGTTTCTCAAACACCTGATAGTTGGTTGGAACGAATGTTGTTTGCTCGCCCGTTCGTTGAGATCTCACCTGGGCATGCCGCAAACGCCCATCAGACTGGATGCAATTGCAGAAGGGTGTGGGGTCTTCCAAGGTCAATGATGGTGAGAAATCGGGTGCAAATCATCTCTGCTATGGATCGCAGGATCGAGCTATCGGCAGTCAGCACCTGAATCACTTCTGAGGGGGTGCGCGGAGTCACTCTACGAGGATTACCAGCCTCTCAGCCACGGTTTTCATGGAATTCAAACATGATAGTGGTACATTCATTGTGAATCTATGTCTGGGGAAACGGGAGCATTTAATAAGCTTCTATGTTGTGGAGAGCGAAACTCACGCTACAAGTATGACAACAACATAGTCATTATGCCGACCGTCATGAACTCTTTATGTTCATAGCGAGGCGGCCGACGGGCCCTTCACTTCGTGAAACTGCTTCTCGCACGGATTTCAGCACCTTTGTAATAGATGTAGATGGGGAACGGAATGCCGAAAACGATGGAGATGGCCGCAAGCAGCTTTGTCGGAGTTCAGCCATGAGGCGAGAAGGAAAAACCGAACGGCCGCACCGAGTTTGAGCCACCGTAGCCAAGTTTATCGGACATCTGTTGGCCGAACAGAGGGAATGCGAACCCTAACATTGATCTGAAAACCTTTGCGGATATCAGGTCTCGTGTGGATGATGACGATAAGCCTACTTACAGATGCTGCCCCAGTCGCACTTGCCGCAAAGGCGAACGTGTCGACAAGGTAGAGTTGAATAGGGAGACTATGGACGCTGAGCTCAATCATAGCACGATGTGGGGACAGCCACTCACTAAGCTGCAACTAAGCCTAAGCGGGTTGAGCATCAATATCCTTAACAGCGTATATCTGGGCTCACCGAATCCATATATCGCTGTGCCAGCGATTGGCATGATCCAGGGGAGTTGTGCATGAGCCGACCAGCCGTACCACCTACGCGAATGGTGAGCTTGCTGACTAAACGAGCTTAGGTCTCTGCCCGACGAATGCTACTCACAAGAGTCCAACGGGGCAAACTAGTGCGCCGATCAAGAGGATGGGCATTCGCATTTCTGGAGTTCCCTTCCCGCCATTTCGTTCTGCCAACTGCAATGCGTTGAGTATGAGACGAGATTTGAGCGGGAGAATTACTTGCCTTCATGTAAATCCGGTCTGCAAACAACGATCCAGCCACCGTGGCAAGCATGGATCCAGTAGCGATACCAAGATACATGACGCCGCCTTTTCCGGGACCAAAGTTGTAGGTGTCCTTAAAAAACTCTAAGCAGTCCTCAATATGCTGGTATCGAGCATTATTAGGGAGAGGAAGACGAACGCACTCGCAAAGGTCGCGAACATGAGATTATAGACACCTGTATGCCAGCCCGGTCAGCAGCTAGTCCTCTTCAGAACGCCTGAAACCCAGATGATGAACGTACCATAGTTTCTGGCATGCCGAGGATCAGTTCAGTTAACGAGATCAAGAGAAAGATGTGACGGCGACAAACATTGCTTGGTAAAGGCTGAGGAGGAAACAAACGTAACTCCGAGTGAGTAGCATGAGGGGTCTTGACAGATTGGTCCAGACAACCCTTGCTGGGCTTTGCCCTGGTGCAGCGAGCAAAGCAGGGTTCAGTCGATTTGCCTTCTCCATATCCCCGCTCTTCTTCGCTAGAGTCCAGCGGACGACTGGAGCGTATGTCTCGCGAAGCAGAGGGACCCCAACTAGTGAAGCAACGGCCCCGGCAACTGAGTACCATAGATGTCATCATGAATGGTAGAAGAATAAGAAAATGTGTCCAGACATACTCGCGAGACCGAAGAAAACCCATTGCACACCGAAACGCTCAGCGAGGTAACCACCTACGATAGGGCCAACAGCAGGACCTAGTCAGGTACATTAGAGAGAATGCAACCAGGAACGTGATCAAGGCAACGAACTGATGACAGGGGAGGCTATATATATCGACATCGCAGATGCTCGATCTGCTTCTGAGAAGAGGTCCGCAATGGTACCGCTGCACAGTGCGATTGGCGCGCTACAAAAGAATCCACCTGGAAACAAGTTAGTCTGAGTTCGCTTTTCAAGAGGAAGAATAAGGTTTTCTGACTAAGGAAGCGCATGGCAAGCAGACATGAGGTGTTGGGAGAAAAGGCGCAAGATAGACTGAAGATAATCCCGAAAATGTTGCAAATGTTGAGAATCTGTCATTCAGGTTGGCATCCCTCTCGGAAAGACAAACGAAGAGAAACTGATATCGTACCCCTGTTCGCCCGTACATTTCGGAAAGCGGGGACAACACGAGAGGCTATAAGAAACATGGCAATCAGAATAGGTGACCCGATAACATTGAACAGGACAACTGACTCCGAACGCGTAGGAGAGCAAGAAGATGCACAGAGTCAGCGCCTGGGTTGCGTCTGACTGTATCCCATATTTCTTTGAGATTTCGGGAAGTGATGGTGCTATCATCGCGCTTGGCAGCGGTGACATAAAGGTATAGAGCCCTACCTGAATACCATTTGTTAGAACGTAGAATAGGTCGATGAATGTTGGACTCTCACCACTGCGACTGCCATCCATTTCCGCCGAGGGGACCAATTCCGAGGATGCTCAGGATGCCGTTTCCATTCTTCTTCGTCTGCCTCGTCACCGTTCACCTCGATGCTCACCACCTTTTCCACATCGCCGTCGACAACTGAAGGAGCGCCGCATTTCACCGAGACTCCCGATAAGGTTCTCACTTCGCCACCTGAGCTTGGTTCTTTGGTGGGGGGATTGGGCGGGGAGGTCATAGTCAGAGCATAGGGAAGGGAAGGCAGGTTTAAGTTGTGGAGAAGAAAGAAGATGTGATGGTGGTGTCGGGTCGTTGAAGGGTTCACGTTCACAC
>Ga0065721_10053255_pt1 | contig 10258 bp, 5 predicted proteins | sample Mesricmetagenome_FD_59108 | JGI IMG/M metagenome (GOLD analysis project Ga0065721, IMG submission 59108) | Mesophilic microbial community from rice straw/compost enrichment Sample: eDNA_1 v2 (version 2) | ecosystem: Engineered > Solid waste > Grass > Composting > Bioreactor | place: USA: Davis... | reverse complement strand
AAGGGGCTGTCCCATAAGTAAGAAGAGACGTACCGAACAATTATCGATAGGTGAATGATAGTGGGCATCTATCTCCTTACGCTGCTATACGATCCTGAAATGGGAACGGTAAACCCGTTAAGAGGTAATTTCAGGACCGTATGAGGCAGGCTCCAGGAGATAGATGCCCTCTTTTTTTCATCGATAATTTTGTACGTCCCTGCTTATGGGACAGCCCCTCGCCGCTTTATCCGACAGGGTCCGCCAAGCCGTCCAAATCCGTCGCGTCCTTCGGCAGTACGGGATGCTTCAGCACGATCGTCGCGCCTTTGCCCCCCTCGCTCTCGATTTCCAGACCGTACGGATCTCCAAAATAATGCTTTAAGCGCTCGTGCACGTTAATCAAGCCAAGACCGCCCTCCCGCTCCTTACGGGGATGCTCCGACGTCGGGCTCAGCAGTTCCCCGGCGATCTCCTCGGGGATGCCCGGCCCGTTGTCCGTAACGCGGAAGACGAGCTTCTCCTCCTCCAGACCACCTTGCACGATGATCATGCCCGTCTCGCCTTTGCCGGAGATGCCGTGGCGGATCGCGTTCTCGACGAGCGGCTGCAGCACAAGACGCATAAGCGGCAGCCCCCGGATCTCCTCCTCGATCATGTACGTGACGCGAATCGGCCGGGAACGGCGAGACTTTTCGATATCGACGTACGCCTTCAGCAGTTCCAGCTCCCGCTCCACGCTCGTCAGCTCCCGGCCTCCGTTCAAGCTGAGACGGAACAGCGAGCCGAGCGAGCTGACGATGTCGCCGATCTCCCCGACGTTATGGGCTTCGGCCTTCCAGCGAATCGTATCGAGCGTATTGTACAGAAAATGCGGATTGATCTGATACGCGAGAACCTGGAACTCCAGCTGCTTCTTGCGCTTCTCCGAATCCTTCGTCTCCTTGAGCAGCCGATGGATTTCCCCGACCATCGCGGACATTCCGCGGTAGAGCAAGCCCACTTCGTCGCTCCTGTCCGCATACCGCGTATCCGCGAGCGTATCCTCCTTGAAGTCGCTGCGCGCCATCGCCTTCATTCGGCGGACCAGCTGCGAGATCGGGCCCGTATAGGTGACCGTCAAGTAGCCAGCCAGAAACAGAGACAGCAGAAAATAGAAACCGAGCAGAGCCACCGTTACCTTGTTGAGCACGGCGATCGGGTTGTTCAGATCTTTGTTTGGCACGATGCTGATCAGTCTCAGCTCGTCGCCCATGACCGCGGAGAAGCTGAGCAGCGATTTGCGGCCGTCATGGTCGATCGCCGCGGACGCGAGAGACGGCTTAAGCTCGGCGAGCAGGCCGGGCTCCACGGCTTGGTAGCGACCGTTCGAACTGTAGACGGGAAATCCGTTCTTGTCGACGAGAAGCAGCTCCTGGTTGCGGAATTGGCGCATCGGATGAATAAATTCCTCGAGGATGGACGGCCGGATCTCCATGACGACGACGCCTAGCGGCGCATAGGTTTTCAAGCTGTGCAGCCGCTTCGCGTTGCCCAGAGTCGGCTGCACGAACAGGTTCGGATGATCCGCCGAGTCGAACCTCTTCCAGAACGGCCGGCCGTTCGCAGAGATGTCGGCAAACCACGGAGCCTGCTCCAGATCAAGGCTGCCATAAGCCGATCTCATGTAAGTCGGATGCTCGGACGGATGCAGCGGAAACAGCCGGATTCGGAACAGCTTGTTCGAATAGTTGAGCGAATCGACGTAGGCGATCAGCTTGTTCGAGTACGCGATCTCGTCGGCCGGATCGTTCCGGGCCGGGTCGAACAACGCCTGCAGCTCGTCGGACGCCATGATCTTGTCCTGCTCGTTCACGACGTATTGGAAGAAGTTGTCGAGATTTTTGGCGGTTTGCACGACCGAGTCGAGATGGCTGCCGCGAATCGTTTTCTCCGATTTGGACCAGGCCAGGTAGCCGACCAGCGCAAACGGAATGACGATCAGCGCGAAAAAAACGAGCATGAACCGGTAGCGCATCGACAGCGGGTGACGCGTCCGTTCAATCATCTCCGCCCAGCCCCTTCAAGTTACGATATTCGTTGGGCGTGCAGCCGACCTTTCTTTTGAACAGTTTGGAAAAATACACCGTGTCCCGGTAGCCCACCTCGCTGCCGATCTGATAAATTTTCAGGGAAACGTCCTGCAGCAGTTCCTTGGCTTGCTCGATTCTCAGGTGCGTCAAGTAGTCCAGAAAGGTCATGCCCGCGTGTTTCTTGAACAGCGTACTCAGCCACTCCGGCGACAGGTACACGTGATCGGCCACCACCTGCACCGTAATCGGTTCGCGGAATCGCTCGTCGATGAACTGCTTGGCCTTTTCGAAGATTTGGCTGCGGGAGGCGGACTCTCCCTGCAGCTCGGCGTTCGCTTGCAGCAAATATTCCAGCACGAGCGGCTGCAGCGCTTCCGAGGTATCCAGCGCTTCGATCTTCTCCCAGACGAGCAGCGGCCGCTTTTTCCAATCCTCCCGCTTCCAGCCCGCCCTTCGGGCTTCCTCGAACACGTCGAGCAGCCACTCGAACACCCGATGGTGCAGATCCCGAAGCTGCTCGACTCCCCATTCGCGCACCATGACGGGAAAGAGCGACGCCGCCTCGCGCACGTCCTGCTCGTCCCCGTGCTTCAGCAGTTCCGCAAGCGCCCGCGGTTCCGTCAGAACGTCGACGTCGCGAAACGTTCGCGCCGCCTCCGGATCCTCGTCCGCTTCCCCGTAAATTTTGGTCTGCGTCAGCTTGCGGCAAGCTTCCTCATACAGCTCCGGCAGCGCGGCCAAGTCGCCCTCCCCCGACACGACGATCGTCGCGCTCGCCTTCACGTATTGCTTCAGACGGGCGGCGAGCAGCGTCTTGAATTCCCCGAGCCATCGGAGCAGCGCCGGATTCCCTTCCTCCTCTGCGGAGAACACGACGATCCATCTGCCCTCCGGCCTGGATCGCAGCCACACATAGCTGCCCGCGCTCTCCGCCTGCTCCAGCAGCGAATGCTCGAGCACGTTGCCGATCGCGAAGCGCACCCGCTCGCGCTCCTTCTCGGTGTAGCCCATCTGCGCGAACGCCTTGAGGTTGTCCGCTTCCAGCGCCAGCATGACCAGCCTGCGGTCCGCGAGCCACTCGATGCCGTATTGCGCCAACTGCCGGTGAACCTGCTCCTTCGACGACGGAACCGGAGCGCGCTCGATCAGATCCTGCAGCAGCTCCTCTCTCAGCTTCGGAATGGCGTCCTCCACCAGATAGAGGCTCGCCCTCCGGCGTTCCTCCCGCTCCAGCATCGCCAGCGCCTTCTTCGCGACCTGCTTCAACTCCGCTACATCCACCGGCTTCAGCAGAAAATCGACGACGCCGTAGTTCATCGCCTGCCGCGCATATTGAAAATCGTCGTACCCGCTCAAAATGACCACTTTCCCGGCGTAGCCGACCTCTTCCTGCAGCTTCCGAATCAGCTCGAGGCCGCTCATCCTCTCCATGCGAATGTCGGTGACGACCAAGCTAATCTCCGGCGACGAACGGACGGCTTCCAGCGCCTCCTCCCCGTCTTCGGCGCCGTTCGCTTCCGCGAACCCAAGCTCCTGCCACAGAGACAAGCCCAACAACCCGCCGCGAATTTGCGGCTCGTCTTCGACAATCAACACTTTGCGCACTTTTCTTCCCCCTTCCTCCGTGCTTGCGGTTGCATTCTCCTTGCCGCCCCTTCTTCCGTACTTGCCGGCCTCCCCCCGGCCCGGTCAAACCGCCAATGCCGAAAGAGAGGCAGCGCGCGCTACCTCTCCTCCAAGTGTTCCTTATTGCGGGTCGGATCAACCGATCACTGCGGATTCGATTTCAGGCGAAGCCTGAACCGGAACTTCGCGTCCTCCCCGAACCACATCGGGAAGTTCGTTCCCCAAATATTGTTGTGCAGGTTAAAATGAAAGCCCCGCTCCAGCGAAGCGAACGATTGGTCGAATTGCAGCAGCCTGCCGCCACCCGGCGCGACCAAAGCCGCGTCCAGCGTCTCGATGGAAGCGAAGCCGTCCGCCCCCTCGTAATGGACGCCGCTGCCGATAGCATGCAGATTGCGGTTGCCGCCCTTCACGACGCGCAGCGGGGATACGGACAGCCCCAGCTTGTCCATCGTCCACAGATTCGGGTTGTCGACGTTAAGCGCACAGCCGAACCAGCTCGCTTCGGGAAGGCGGTTGGCGTCCTTGCCGAACCATTGCAACGAAACGTCGATCGCCTCCGGTCCGAACGCATACGCGATTTCCAGCTCTCCCGGAGCGCCATATTCTTCGTGAGCTTCCTCCGGCATAACCAGCCGCAGCACGTATCGGACGTCGTCCAGCCGCCGCATGTCGTTCAGCGTGGGCGCATACAGCCGATGGCTCGGCAGCGGACGGACGAACTCGAAGCCAGGCTTGCCGAAGTCCGCGTCCGCCCACGGATGCGTGATGGGCAGGTTCTGCATGTACGTGCGGAAGTAACGGGCGTAATCCTCCGTGCCGAACGTCTCGTATCGGTACGCGCCGAACGGGTGCGCCTCGTCGACCCATCGCTTGCCGCTCGCGTCCGACAGTCGGATCAGCGCGCCGCTTGCGTCGAATTCCGCTTGCCAGCCGCTGCCGGGAGCGAAGCTGCCCGACGCCGCGCCAAGCATTAATCCGCCCGGCTGCTCAGCCTTCGGCGCAAGATCGTCAAGCGCGCCGACCGCTTCCCCGCGCAGCGGCTCGTCCAGATGCGAAACCGCCCGGTCCACATACTGCCGCTGCTCCGCCCAGGAGCTCTCGATCAGCGAATACGAGCGCCGGCTCTCCTCCGCCGAGAACAGCGTGCCGGAATGCTTGTCGAATTCGTCCATCGCGAACGCTCCGATATACCCGAACTTCGCCGGCACGTCGGCGGGGTCCACCTCATCTTGCAGGCGAGCGGCTTGGAAATCCCGCTTGGCGTAATTGCGAAAGTCGGGAAGCCATTTCTTTACGTCCAGTCCCCACGTATGCTCGGCAACCATCAGCAGCTCCATGCTCATGAGCCGATACGCTTCATCCGTACGCTTGAGCTTCCCTTCCTCCAGCCAACGGGAACGCAGACGCAGAAGCTCCCGGTAGCGAGCCAGCTTAAGCGGGTCCGTCCCGGCCCCGTGAATCCACGTATCACCGAGCTCCTCTCGAACGACCGGCAGCTCGCAATTCGCTTCCAACAGCTTGCGCGCGAACGCGTCCATCGTCGAAGCGACGACCTCCGCTCCGGGATAGCGCCTGCCGATCTCCTCGAACTGCTCGCGGATTTCCTCCGCCGACGGCGGGCCGCAGTTGTCCCCCGTGTGGGCGAAGACGAGTACGTCGCGAAGCCCTTCCAGCTGCAGCTCCTCCCCGTACGTGCCCGCATAGTTGACGATAATCTCCGAACCGTCCTCCGCCTGCCAGCGGAACAGCCGAGGCACGTCGGGCCGCTTCGACGCCGGATTGACGCCCAGATGCAAATAGCGGATGCCGGCCCGCGCCATATGCGGGACCATGCCCAACGTATGGCCGGGCACGTCGGTCATCTTGGCCGAGATCGTCGTCTTGCCGTAGGCCGCGTCCAGATCGCGGCTGATAGACAAGCCGAACCGGAGCAATTCCTCGTCCATCAGCTCCGTATGCGTCGTGAACGGAAGGCCGTGCCAGGCGATATGCCCGCGGGCAATCGCGTTCTCCATCCGGCGTCTCTCCTCGTCCGAGGCCGAATCCAGATAGTGCCGGATCAGCCACGAGCCGGTCGTCCAGACGAAACCGGCCAGGCCGCCTTCCTCCTCCAGCCGCTCCGAGAGCTCGATCGCCTTCGGAATGTATTCCTCCCTGTACTGCTCGGCCACACGGGCCGCCAGGTGGGTAAAACCGATATCCAGATGCGTCTTGAAAACGACGTGAACTCTCTCGATCGTGGTCATGTTGTCGCGTCTACTCCATCCTTCCGAAGACTTGTCGCTCCTCTATCGTCTAGAGGGGACGAATGCGGTACGTCCGGCCCGTCTCGGTGGCGAACCGGATTCCTCCTTGCTGCGAGCGCTGAACGACTACTTCCTCTCCGTCAGCCGTAACGGACAGTTCCCCCGCCTCCACGATCTCGCAAACCCGGCCGTGCAAGGAACGCACGTCCGCCTCTTCCAGCCGGCCCTCGCGCCAGCGAATGCCGACTTCGAAGCCGCCGCGGCCCCGCAGCCCTTCCACGCTGCCGGTCGGCCAGGCGTCCGGCAGCGCCGGGAGCAGCTCCAATGCGTTCTGATGCGATTGCAGCAGCATCTCGACGATTCCGGAAGTCGCGGCGAAGTTGCCGTCGATCTGGAACGGCGGATGCGCGTCGAACAGGTTCGGATACAAGCCGCCCCGCGAATAATTCGTGCCCTCTCCCGAAAGCCTCATCAGGTTCGTCAGCAGCTCGTAGCTCTGGTTCCCCTCGCGGAACCGGGCCCACAGTCCGACCTTCCAGCCAAGGCTCCAGCCCGTGCCTTCGTTGCCGCGCAGCTCCAGCGAACGGCGGGCGGCGGCGAACAGCTCCGGCGTATCCCGCTCCGTCAGCTGCCGGCCCGGATAGACGCCGAACAGATGCGACACGTGACGATGATACGGATCCTCGTCCTCGAAATCCTCGAACCATTCCTGCAATCGCCCGCCCCGTCCGACCTGAAGCGGATACAGCCTGGCTCTGGCGGCGCGAAGCTCCTCCGCGAACCGTTCGTCCGTTCCAAGCGCTTCGGCCGATTCGATGCAATTCGTGAACAGATCCCAGATCAGCGACATGTCCATCGTCGACGCGCGGCCGACTCCAGCCAGCTTGCCGTCGTAGCGGAACTTATGCTCGGGCGAGGTCGACGGGCAGGTCGACAAGCGGCCGCTCTCGTCTTCTTCGAGGAAATCGAGGCAGAACAGCGCCGCTTCCTTCATTGTCGGATAAGCGGTGTCCCGCAAGTAAGCGGCATCCCCGCCGAAAGCGTAATGCTCCCACAGATGCTGTGCCAGCCAGACGCCGCCCATCGGCCACATCGCCCAGGAAGCGTCCCCCGCTCCGCGCCCTCCCGCCGGAGCCGAATGACCCCAGAGGTCGACGTTATGGTGCGCGACCCATCCGCGGCAGCCGTAGTGGACCTCCGCGGTTTTGCGCCCGCTTCGCGCCACTCTGCCGATCAAGGAAATCATCGGCTCGTGGCATTCCGACAGGTTGGCCGTCTCGACCGGCCAATAGTTCATCTGCGTGTTGATATTGATCGTATAATTGCTGCTCCACGGCGGACGAGTGAGATCGTTCCATATGCCCTGCAAATTCGTCGCCTGCGTCCCCGGACGGGAGCCGGCGATCGTCAGATAACGTCCGTACTGGAATAACAGTCCGACAAGATCCGGATCGGACGACCCGTACGCGGCGACCCGCTCGTGGGTCAACATCCCCTCGGGGGAAATGCGTTCGCCAAGATCTAGCCGCACTCGGTCGAACAGAGCCTGGTAGTCGGCGATATGGTCGGCGCGAAGCGCGGCGTAAGCTTTGGCCAGCGCTCCGTCCAGGTGCTGGCCCGCTTCCGCGGCCGCATCCGCCGCGCCGTTAAAAGTCGTTGCCGCGGCGAATACGAACGTGGCGCTGCGCGCGCCCAGCACGTGCAGACCGTCTCCGTCCGCACGAACGGTTCCACCTTCCGCCGAGACGTGCAGAACGCCCGCGAACCGAATCGCCTCCGACGTCGCCTCGTCTCCGTAAACGATCGGATCGGGCGAATCGTAGTAGCTCGGCGAGACGTGCTCCGGCGCGATTCCGCGCAGAACGAGCCTTCCGTTCTCGGACGAAGTCGCGTGGCGAAGCGGACTGTCCAGACGCGCATGAACCTCCAGGGCTCCGGGCGCGCCGGCTTCCAGCCGGAGAACGAGCGCGCGGTCGGGATGCGAGACGAACAGCTCCCGCTTATAGCTAACCCCGCCGATCTCGTATTCGACCCGCGATACCGCATCGTTCAGATCGAGCGATCTCCGATACGAACGGCACACGTCCCCGTGACCGAAGGTCAGCACAAGATCCCCGAAAGGCAAGTAAGACTGCGAATAGTCGCCCATCATCTCCTTGCTCTTCAGATCAGCCTCCTCGTAGCGTCCCTCCCGTACAAGCTTGCGGACTTCGGGCAGCACTTCCTGCGCGCGCTTGTTGTTGCCGTCTTTGGACGGCGTTCCCGACCACAGCGTATCCTCGTTCAAGCCGATGCGCTCCCGTTCGACGCCTCCGAAGTGCATTGCCCCGATCCGGCCGTTGCCCAGCGGCAAAGCTTCCGTCCATCTGAAAGCCGGTTTGTCGTATTGCAGCTTCACGTTGTTCTTTCCCCCTGTCGTTCGTCGTTACGTTCCATTTCCGCGCCTTTGCGTTGCTTCACACCTTCGCATCACGTCACGCCTGCGCGAACCCTTTCTCGAACCGGTTGTTCCCGATCTTCACTTCGCTGCAGGCGACAAACCGGAAAGCCCGTTGTTCCGGCTCGGCGGCATCTTCATCCAGAAAGCGGACCGTATTGCCGGAGAACTCCAGCGAACGCATGCTCTTCGCGTCCAGCACCCGCGCTTCCCGCGTCTCGAACACGTTGTCTTCGATGCGAATACCGCTATGCACCGGCGCTTCCTCGTCGATCTCCTCGTTCTCCGGAACGATGGCGATGACGGCTTGATCAGGACCGCCGCATTCGATAAAGCGGTTGCCCCGGACCGTCAAATCCTCCACACGGCCCGACTCGTACCAGGACGCCGCGTCGTCGGCGACGAGCACAGCGCTCATCCGCATCCGCTCGAACACGTTGTCCGCGATGACGACCGGCCGTCTTGTCGTCGCCAGCACGCCCCTTGTCGGAATGCGGGCGAAGTAGTTGCCGCGGATTTCCGCTTCGGGCGTCCATGTCGCGTTCTCGACAACGTCCGTTTCGCCGATGCCCTCTGGCGGCCTGTCCTCCAGCGTCAGCAGCATCTCGCGCGGGCAAGTCAGCTCTGCCGCCGCCACTCGTCCGCGTCCGAACGGCGTTAACGAGCCCGCCCGGACGAATTCGATCTCGTCTCCCGCCGCGAACGCCGCGAAGCCGTACGTCTGCGGATGCATGAAGCGAACGGCGAGCTGTCGCTCGGAAGGACGGCCGACGATGCGCAGATGCGTGCCGTGCACGTTGATGACGTCGTCGTGAGCGCCGACGAACCGGCTGTCCGCAATTTCGATTTTGCCCCCGCAGCCCGACAGGTGAACGAAATCCGCGAACGCGGCCACCGTCCGTCCCGTTTCCGGCCGAGGCGACATATCCAGCCTGCGGAAGCTCAGATCGGCGCTGAACTGCCCGACGATGCCGAGCCCGTGCGTGAAATGGACGCCGACATCCCGCCATTTCACGTCCCGGCTGCGGTGAATGAACGCGCCGACCTGATCTCGAATGCCGTCCCGAACCTGCAGCGTCCAGCCCACTGCCAGAGCTTCGCCCGGCTCCTCGCCGAAGCGAAGCCGGATCGTTCCGGGAGCCAGCTCCTCGGCGCTCTCCGCGCGGGCGACGACGTTGTCAATGCGCCAGGTGACGTTGCGCTCCGGATCGTACGCCTGCATTGGCCCTTCGAGGAAGCTCCAGCCCGGCCCGGTCCAGGAAAGCCTGCCTTCGGCGATCGAATAGCGGGAATCGGGATGAACGGATACGTCCATGCAGCCGTCTCCGATCCGCGAAATCCTCATCTCGGCCACCGTCGGCTGCGCGAAGTCCGTGCGCAAGTTGCGCACAGCGATTCTCTCGCACTCATCGATAACAAACATCGTCATTTTACCATGAAATAGAAATAACGCGCCTCCCCCGTCCAACGTAAAGTCTTTCAGCCCCTTCATGAGGATGCCGATCGTCTTGGCAGGGTTCGGGTTTTCCTGTTCGCTTGCCGTGTTCGTGATGTAGTACGACGCCCGCTCGGCCGATTCCGCATAGAAATCGTAGCGTCCGGGTTCGATCGCGAGCCGGACGGGCCGCCGGGCCTCGGCAGCCGCGGTCAACGCGCGCCTCATCGCCGGGCCGGCATCCTCCCCCGTATCCGGGCGCCCTCCGAAATCCGCGAACGTCAGCAGCAGCTCGCCCTCCATCCGGTCCTCTTCCTTCCGTTCAGCCCGATGTCCTGTCTCGTGCGCCATCCGTCATCCCCCGCTTTGCTCGTTATTCGTCTTCCTTGAAAACGGGTTTGATCCGCAGGTCGAAGGCGAACTCCCGCTCGTCAAGCCGGTACTTGTCGGCCAACTGCGG
>Ga0065721_10053254_pt1 | contig 10260 bp, 8 predicted proteins | sample Mesricmetagenome_FD_59108 | JGI IMG/M metagenome (GOLD analysis project Ga0065721, IMG submission 59108) | Mesophilic microbial community from rice straw/compost enrichment Sample: eDNA_1 v2 (version 2) | ecosystem: Engineered > Solid waste > Grass > Composting > Bioreactor | place: USA: Davis... | reverse complement strand
GCGGCGTGGGGAGGCTGCCTGTTCCTCGTCTTTGCCGCGATCATGGTGCTCCAGTTTTTCGTGGTGTGGAAATTCCTCCCCGAAACAAAAGGCCGATCGCTCGAGGAGATCGAAGCATCGATGCCGTGAAGGCGGAACGCATCTCCGCCATCACGCGCGCGCTTGCCGATGTCGGGACCACGCGGACCTGGAACGTGATGATCGATCTCGTAGCCCAATCCGGCAAGGTCCCGCCGGGTAGTCAGCTGGAGGATTTCCGCGCCACCTCGGAATCCCGATGGTGGGTGTTTGTTTCCATCGATCGCTTTACCGGAAAAATTCTCGCACACTCGGTAGAGCGTGTCGTGGAATGAGACTCGCCTCCGCTCACAAAGCTTCCCTTATGAAAGATCGGTTCATTTTTTCCACTCTCATTCTTGGCGGTTTGATCGCGCTTTCCGGATCAGCCTTCAGCCAGGAAGCCACGGAGATTCCTCCGCCAAAGTTTCCGATCAAGCTGCGCGCCGCCGAGAATGCCCAGTGGACGATCGACATTCGAAAGAAAGGTGGAGGAAGTTCCTCGGGTTCCGACGAGTCCGAGCAACAAAAACGAAGCAGCCAGCTCGTCCTCACGAAGACCGGTCCCATCTATCGCGAGGAATCGAGCGGCTCGACGGAGTGGATATTCGTTACGGAAGGCGGGACGTTTCGTCTGGCAAAACCAGCGGGCAGCCAGGATTGGCAACGGGTGCAGGACTCCTTTTATCTGAAAGCCGCGAACTACAAGAATTCCGACTTCGAGAATCTCGAGTGGATCAGCGAAAAGAATTACAAGGGCGTCCAGACCTTGGACAACGTGCCGGTCTACTATTTCGAGGAGAGCAGCAGCACTCCGATCACCCGACAGGACCACTTTCACTACGATATCGGCAGCGCGGTCAGTGGTGACAGCAATGCAAATTTCGTCGCCAAGGCATGGCTGGATGCGAAGACGCTGCTGCCGGTCCGGTTTGAAGACAATCGTCAGGTGGAAACCTACACGTTTGCTGCCGCGCCGAGCGGTCGGTTGAGTCCGCCGGCTGAAGTGCTCACGACGCTGAAGCAGTGGCTGGACGACATCACGAAGATGAACCGGTAGTTTTCCGGTTCCGCTTCCAGCTCGCACAACCGACCGCACAGACAGGTCGGGCTCGGAGTCCGGCTGACTCCGCGAAAATGATACGGCACTCGGCGAAAATGCCACTATCGCCGAGGGGTCGGAGGTCGTTTGCTCGTTGCCAATCAAGTTCCCAACAAATGCCAATCCATTCCTTTCGCTCTCTGCTGCAGTTTCTGGCTGTTGGCTTCACCGCCTTCGCCGCTTCCCACTCGTTTGGTCTGACCGTCCTAACCAACGACGGATTTACCGACGATAATCAGCCGATCCCGGGAACCATTAACTACGAACAACCCAACCAGACCTCGACCTACGGCTCCAATGTTTCGGGGCCGGGGATGAACTGGACGGTGGCTCCCGGTGTCAGCGAGATTCTCGGCACCCCGGACATTTCCCTTCTATGGTCGACAGGGCTTTTCCAGACCTACACGAACTGGGATGGCCGCGGCAATGTGGTCCAACTCGACTCCTTCACGCCGCCGATCCAATCCCCGATCTTCCACATCCTGTTCACGCCCACGGCGGAGTTCGCGGTGAGTCTGGTCTCCTTTGACCTCGATGCGTGGGCGGGATCTCCGGATGGCGATGTGGTCGTGGAGTGGACCCTGTTGAATGCGACTTCTTCGTTGATTTACGGGTCCGGACAGTTCTCCAAACCCGCCTTGCTTGGAGGCCGGGAAACCATTTTTGTGAATTACACCGGTCTGGCTGGTCAGCCGCTTTTGCTGACATTCCACCAGACCGGAGGGGATGGCAGTTATCTCGCTCTCGACAATCTGACGTTCGATCAGGTCGTAGCGGTCCCGGAGGCGTCGACGACCGCATTTGTTGGCGTGGGGCTCGCGGCTTTGGCGATTGCGGGACGACGCCGGCGCAATGGGGCGCGCGGGGAGTCCTGACGGTGCTTTGTCAGGGGTGGCTGCATCCGGCATCGATATGTCGGATGCACTGCCTGAGTGACTCGCGTTGCGACAGCGCGTTTAATGCCGTGGAGATGGAAGGCAGTCTCCGCGGCCGCGAGGCGAATTCGCATTGGTTCAATCTTTTCAATGCCGTGGCCTCCCAGGCCGCGATGGGAGCGCCGATCATCCTGCTGGCGAATTCCCTGCACGCCTCCTCGCTCTTCCTCGGAATCATCACGGCGCTGTCGCCGCTGGGGACGATGCTTCAGCTTCCGACGGCGCGCCTTTTGCACGTCTCCGAGTATAGGACCACGTTCTTTGTCGGCTGGCTGCTACGGACGGTTTTCATCTTCCTCGTCGCCCTGTTGCCGCTGCTCCCGTTCCTTGATCCGGCCGCGAAGCGGGGCACGTTGCTGGCGGTTCTCGTCACGTTCAATGTCCTCCGCGGGATTGCGACGGCGGCGTGGTGGCCGTGGATTGCGGAGCTGATTCCCGAAGAGCGCCGGGCGCGCTTTCTCGCCCGGGACCAGCTTTTCACCTACATCGGCGGGGTCTTTGCCCTGGCGGCCTACGGGGCTGTGATGAGCGAGAATTCCTCCGCGACGGAGTTTGCCAGGACGTTTTTGGTCGGTGGGATCTGCGGAGTGGTCAGCCTCGGCTTTCTGAAGCGCATGCCAAATCCGCCAGCCAGCCGCCGGGCGCGTGAACCCGGGGCGCCGGTCAACTGGCGGGAGGTTCTCGCGAAGCGGTCCTTTACGCAACTCATCGGGCTGAATGTGCTCCTGCTGCTGGTGATCGGGAGTTTGAATGTCTTCGCGATCCAGTTCCTGCGCGACGTGTGCGACTTCTCCGCGGAGTCGATTCTCTATCTGTCGGCGGTGATGTTTCTGGGTCCACTGCTTACGCTCCATTTTCTGGGCAACTGGACCGATCGCCGCGGGCCCGGCCTCCCGCTTCTCGGTGTGCTGGGCACCTATGGGATCGTCGTTACGGGGTGGTTGTTGATCGCGCTGGGAGTATTGCCTTGCGCGCCTGGATTGATCGCGGTGCTGCAGGTGCTGGCCGGCACGGCGTCAGCCGCGTTCAATGTCGCGAACATGCACCTTGCGTTGAAAGTGATCCCGGAAGTCGGTCGCAACCGACTGCTTGCGCTTTTTACGGTCGTCACGAGCCTTTCCCTTGCGGGGGCTCCGGTGCTTTTTGGCTGGTTGCTTGACGCCATTGGCAACCGGCATTTCGTCTTCGCCGGTCAGGTCTTCCAGCGGCATGCTGTGTATTTCGGGATTCTTTTCCTCCTGGTCGGCATTGCTTTTGCGGTGGCCGTTTTCTGGCTGCCCGACCGTTCCGGCCGGGAACGGAACGGGCTCTGAGCGCCGGCGTTCCTCGCGGTATTCACTGGGTCGTTTTCCGGTTTTGGAGAAAAAGAACCGGCTGAGCTCGTGCACCGAGCTGAAACGCATTTGTTCGGCAATTTCCGCCAGGCTCAGGTCCGTGTGGGCGAGCAGGTGGGTGAGGTGCTGGAGCCGCACGCGCTGAATTTCCTGCTTTGGGCTGTGACCGAGATACTGCGCGAACAGTGCCTTGATCGTGGTGAGCGAAAGCGGGGAAAGCTGTGGAAGCTCCGACACGCGGATCGGGTCGCGCGGTGCGGTGAGGCGGATGTGACGGACGATTTTGCGGATGTGTTCATCCGGGATGGCGAGGACGTCGGTGGAGTCGCGTTGCACGACATCCGCGACCGGCACCGTGAGCGACGGGATGGCGGTTTTTCCCCCGAGCATTTGTTGGTGGAGAATCCGTGCCGCGTTGCGTCCGATTTCGAACCCGGGAAACGGTGTCGTGCTGAGCGGGGGAAGCGTGGAGTAGCAGTAGATGAGGTCGTTGCCAAAGCCAACGACCGCGAGTGACTCCGGGATGGTGATTCCGAGAGCGTCCGCCGCGCGCAACACCACGGCGGCCAGCGCATCGTCAACGACGAACAGACCCGTTTGCGGCGGGAGGGTTTCGAGGAAACTCATGACCTCCGCCTGGATTTCCTGCCACGACGTGGGCTTCCAGAGCGGCCGGCCCTTGAGGTAGTGCACGTGGGGCTCGATGGCGTAACGGCGCAATTCGTCGCGGAATCCCTTGAGCCTTTGCCGCGCGTAGCGGCGGATGCCGGGAGCAAATTGCGGTTCGCGATAGAAGGTCTCGCCCCGCGCGAGGAAGGCGAAGTGCCGCACCGCGCATTCGACGAGATGCGCGGCCGCGCGCCGGCCGATTTCGAGGTTGTCGGGCACCACGCGGGGAAATCCTCCGTCGGGCCCTTCCGTGCTGGTGAGCACGACCGCAACCCCGTTTTTTCGAAAGGCTTCCAGCTCCTGTTCCGTCGCTCGAAAAAGAATGATGCCGTCGCCCCGCCAGTTCTCGTCGAGCGTCACCGGGGCCATTTCGCCGTAGGAGTCGTTTTCAGTGACCAGCTGCCAGGCTTCGTTCTCGCGCATGTAGGAGACGATGCCTTCGAGCACCTGCGGGCAGTAGGAACTCCAGACGGGGTAACGCACGGCTACGACCCGTCGCTTTTTCCTCGGCGGAACGTGCGCGCTTTGCAGGGGAAACATTGGGGAGGTCTTTAAATAATTTCCGTCGGGCGGATTTGCCAGCCAATTGGCGATTTTGCCGTCACATGGCCGCGGCGTCTTTGTGGAAGATACCATGGCCATGTCACCCCGTTCCGGATCTGCCGTTACCGATTTGTTGTCGTCCCGTTTTCAACGCCGGGTCCTTTTGAGGATCGCCTGCGCCCTGGCATCCGCGGTCCAGGCGTTGAGCGCGGCGCCTTCGATCAGCACGGACAAAACCAGCTACGCAGCCGACGAGTCGATTCGCGTGAGCTTCGCCGGCGGACCGGCGAGCGCGACGGATTGGGTGGGGATCTATCCGGAAGGGACCGTGCCGAGCGGAGATCCGCCGTCGTTGATGTGGTTTTACACGAATGGGACCCAGCAACCCGGGAATGGCCGGTCGGAGGGCACCTTGACGTTCCCGCCCGGATTGGGCAGCGGGCGCTATGCGGCGTGGTTTCTGGCGAGTGATGGCTATTCCGTGCTCGCGGGGCCGGCGGTGTTTGAAGTTGCCGCGGAGGTGCCGGCGTGGCGTGTCGATGCCATTCGCTTGAGGCATGCAGTGGTGGGCAACGCCTACTCGGGCAGGATTCGCGCTTATGCGAGCGCACCCTCGCTCCGGCGCTTTCAAAAGGTGTCCGGCCCGGCGTGGTTGCAGGTGAATGCGGACGGAAACGTCTCCGGAACGCCCGGCCCGGGCGACGTCGGAATCAATACATTTCAAATCCGACTTGAGACTTTCAAACCGGGAATGCCCGCGGAGGTCCCGCTGACGATTGAAGTCTTTCCCGTCGGGCAGGAGCACGTGCCGGAGCTCACCGTGATGAGTTTCAACGGCTGGCACGAGTGGAACAGCGTGGTCAACGGATTCGAGAAGGCGGTCTACGCCATCGTGCGGTCGGGAGCCGACATTATTGGACTGCAGGAATCTTCGCCCAACCGAGCGCAGCAGATGGCGGATGAACTCGGCTGGTTCCGGGTTCCAACGGGCACGGGGACCGCCCAGATGATCAGCAAGTATCCCATCGTGGCGACGCACTCCGTTGGCGGCATCGAGAGCGGACGCGTTGTGGGTGCAACCATCCGTCTCGCCCAGAATCCGCAGCGTCAGGTGGTGATGTTCAACACGCACCTCGACTACCAGTTCTATGGTCCGTATGCCGCTTACGAGAACGGCGCCACCGAGGCGTCGGTGCTCGCCGAGAACAACCGCTCGCAACGCGTGGCGCAGATCACCGCCGTGCTGGCGGGAATGGCCCAGGCGATCGCCAATGCGGACGTCAACCCGGTGTTTTTGACGGGGGATTTCAATGCGCCTTCGCACTTGGACTGGACTGCCGCCACGGCGGAGCAGCACGGCGGGGTGGGACCCGTGGCGTGGCCGGAGAGCCTCCGTGTCGTGCAGGCGGGACTCGTGGATTCCTTCCGTGCCATGCATCCCGATCCCGTTCTTGAACCCGGAAACAGCTGGTCAACGATTCACAAAGGCACCGAGCCCCAGGACCGGATTGACTTCGTCTATCACCGTGGGAAGGCGCTGCATCCCGTTTCCTCGGAACTCTATGCCACCGAGGTGCAGACCACGGTCGGATCGTGGACAACGTCACCGGATCCGAAAGGCGCCGTCGCCGGCAACACGTGGCCGAGCGACCACTTCGCGGTCAAGACGACCTACCGGCTCGACCCCGTGGATTCGGACAACAATTCGCTGGGCGATGCCTGGGAGCGGCGGTGGTTTCAGCGACTTGGAAACGATCCCGGAGATGATCCGAACTTCGACGGAGTGAACAATCGTCGGTCCATGCTGCTGGCGGTTTCGCCAACGATCTACGAACCGCCGATTCGTTCGGTGGACCCCGGATCGCCCAACAGGGTCACGGTTTCCCTGTCCGATCAGGCGTGGGGACGCGGCTATCGCGTCGAGCGATCCGTCGATCTCAAGCAGTGGACGCCTCTGTGGCAGTTCGATGATGATGTCTTCTTCTCGAGCCCGGCGATTGTCGGCGTTTCGCGTATTCGCTCCGGCGAATGGCTGATCCAGATCCAGGACAACAGCGACGCGCCGTTCGTTTTCTATCGGACGCGCCTCCTCTCGGAATGAATCGTGGAAATCCGTGTCCCGACTCCTCGTTCACCTGAACTTCTTCGCGCAGCCTGGTGTCGGGAATTCGCATCGAAACTCTTGTCGAGGCGAATTTTTTGGATACGCGTTTTTCCATGAAAGCGACAATTCGCGCGCTTGCGGCGCTGGTTTTCGTTTCCAATCTCTCCGCTCAACTCACGGTGACTTACTCGGACGGCGAGGTGAATGCCTCAGCCTACAACACAAGCCCTCCGAATGACCCACTGACACTCTCGGTTCCCGTCGGTTCCGCTGAGCAGACCGGTCAGATCACCGGTTCGGGAGACGTAATCAAGACCGGTGAAGGCATCCTCGGGCTCTCGAGCCCCGGGACAAACTACACCGGCACGACGACGATTGCGGAGGGCACGCTTGTCATCGCGAACACGATTTTCTTCGACAGCCCGATTGACATTACCGCGGCGGGGCAGCTTGTGCTGGATGGCAGCGGCGCGGTGGTGCTCCACAAAGGCATCAGTGGCGCAGGCAGCGTTGGTGTTTCCGGTGGTCCTGCAGGTGTTGCGTATCTGAGGGGTGACAACAGCGGGTTCACCGGCACGTTCACGTTGCCTCAGGGTTCGGGCACAGTGGTGTGGATCCACGAGAACGGTGGAAGCGCCACCGCCCGCTGGGACCTCAGTGGTGCAGCCGCGAGCATTTCAACGACCACCGGCGACCATACGGTGAAACTCGGGGCCCTCTCGGGCTCGAATCCGGATACGGTTCTCGGAGGCGTTGCGGATCCTGGGGTGCCACACACCGCGATCTTCGAGATTGGTGCCTTGGACACGGACACAACCTTTGCGGGGCGATTTGTGGATAATGCTTTAGCGTAACGGCCCTCACGAAGGTTGGCACCGGGACGCTCACGCTCACGGGAGCCAGTGATTACGCCGGCCTCACCATGGTGAACGGAGGCACACTGGCTTTCGTGGCGGGCGGGAGCTTGACGCGGACAGGGGAAATTCGCGTGGGAACGGGCGGAAACACTGGCACTCTGGCCATTGCGGACGGAGTGGTTTCCATCCGCGGCGATCTCACCCTCGGCGAAAACGGCGGCTCAGGCACCCTCACCATCGGGGCCAATGGAGTGGCCGTGGTGGAGGAGGGGGCGGGATTGACGGTCGGCGGGACGGACGGCACCGGCACGGTCAATCTCCAGGCCCTCGGTGAGCTGTGGGTTGGAGGCGTTGATGGCATTCAGAAATCCGATGCGGGAGCGGCGAACTTTAACTGGGCGGGTGGAACGCTCCACGTCGGAGACAGCGACCTTAGCACGTCTGTGCCGATGACCCTCTCCGAGATTTCGATTCTGGATACCGGGAGCAAAAATGCCACGCTGGCCGGGGCGCTCACCGGCCCGGGAGGTCTTATCAAGACGGGTGATGGCGCGGTGACGCTCACGGGTGTCGGCGACTATGCGGGGCCTACTGTTGTGCGCTCGGGCGCGTTGGTCCTTGCGGATGGCGGATCTCTTGCGACGCAGAGTCTTCAGGTCGGTTCACCGTCCGAGGCGGGCGCCGTCACCGTCTCAAGTGACGCGGGCACCGCCACCCTTTTTGCCCGTGAGCATATTGCCCTCGGTGCGGAAAACGGGGGAGGCTCCGGCACGCTTGCCATCGGAGACGGTGGTGTGGTCACGCTCGGGGAGGGCGCAAGGCTGACCGTCGGTCAATGGGCGGCGGGCACGGTGAAACTCGAGACCGGTGGCACGCTCAACGTTGGCGGTGTCGGCGGCATCGTGAAAGGGGCCGGCATGGCAACGTTCGAGTGGTCCGGCGGCACCCTTCGCGTTGTGAACAGCGACCTCACCGCGGATGTTCCGATGACGCTCTACGGCACGTCGGTTTTTGACACGAATGGCTTTGACGCGACGTTGCTGGATCCGCTCACCGGCGTGGGCGGCTTTACCAAGACCGGAGCGGGCACGCTCACGCTCGCAAGCCCCTCGAGCAACTACACTGGCGCGACAACGATTGCCGAGGGCACCGTTGCGATTTTGGGAAATCCTTCTTTCAACAGCCCCGTTGCGATTGCAGCGCAAGGGGAGCTTGTGCTGGGCGGTGGTGACGTGCGGCTCCACCAAGGCCTTGGTGGCGAGGGAAATGTGACCGTCGCGGGGAAGACGACCGTCCGCCTCAGAGGAGATAACGGCGGGTTTGGCGGCGTGTTTACAGCACCCACCGGGGCGCGCGGGGTGATCTGGCAGAGTGAAAGCGCCGGCAGCGCCGCCGCGAGGTGGGATCTGAGCGGCAACTTAGCGGTGGTCGACACCGGCGATGGGGATCAAACGGTGATGCTCGGCGCCCTCTCGGGCTCGAATCCCAACACGATTCTCGGCGGCTCGAATGGAACGGGCGTGAAGACGTTGCAGGTCGGCGCGCTGAATGCCGACACGGTGTTCGCGGGCCGGATTGTGGACCAGCACGACGGCGGCACGCAGACGGTTGCTCTCACGAAGGTTGGCACGGGCACGCTGACGCTGACCGGCGCAAGCACCTACACCGGGCCTACGACCGTCAGTGCGGGCCGCCTCGTTGTGAATGGCTCGCTTGCGAGCGATGTCACGGTCGAATCGGGAGCCGTTCTCGCCGGCACGGGCACGGTGGGGGACATCACTCTCACGGATGGTGCTCAGCTGCAGCCTGGCGAGTCCATTGGCGCGTTGCACGGCGGGACGTTCACATGGGATGGGGGAGGCGTGATGGTCTTTGAGTTGGGAGCGGATGAAGCCTCCGATCAGCTTGTGCTCAGTGGCGATTTCCTCAAGGGCACGAGTGGCGGATTTGCCTATGCATTTACCTTCGTCGATGCAGGCTGGGAGGTGGGGCAGACCTATGACCTCGTGACGTTCAACGCAATTTCGTTCGATCCGGAGGACTTCAGTTTCACAAATGCGGACGGATTTGACGGCGAGTTCACATTGGGCGATGGCAAGCTCCAGTTCACGCTGCTCGCCGTGCCCGAACCTTCGACGGTCGCGCTGATCTCGCTGGCGTGTCTTGTTCTGTTGTTTCAACTGCGCCGCAGGCGATGGATTTGAACGGCAGCACAGTCGGGAGGCCGACAGCTTTTTGATTTCAACGCAGACTGCAAAGAATCACCCTCAAGCGTTCCACCGTGTCCTCCCAATTCTCCTCCCTTCTCACGACTCTTTTCCGGTGTGGTCTCGCGCTTGCAGTCTGGCTTGCGGCGAGCGGCCTTTGCGCCGACGGCGGCAAATACGATCCACCGATCAGAGTTCACCCGCATCCACCGGATGTGAAACTGGAGGCTCTTCGCTGAATCGAGTGGGTAGTTGGGAGGTGAACTGAATCGAGGCGCCGGAGGCGCGGGGAGGTTGGACGGGGGAACCACGTTTGCCCCGACCCCCCTCCTCTTGGGGGAACATCTGGAAAGGATGCCCCCGGTGGCGGTAGAAGCTTGGGGATGGAAGCCAGGGATTTGTTTACGGCGGCGCTGCAGCTCGGCGAGCAGTGGCGGGTGGAGGAGTGTGAT
>Ga0065721_10006131_pt1 | contig 10261 bp, 6 predicted proteins | sample Mesricmetagenome_FD_59108 | JGI IMG/M metagenome (GOLD analysis project Ga0065721, IMG submission 59108) | Mesophilic microbial community from rice straw/compost enrichment Sample: eDNA_1 v2 (version 2) | ecosystem: Engineered > Solid waste > Grass > Composting > Bioreactor | place: USA: Davis... | reverse complement strand
CGCGCATCCAGCTCCTGCTTGAGATGCTCCAGAGCCTGCTGCGTTGACGAAAGTTCCGTCCGCATCGAGATCAGGTCTCGTTCAGTGGAATCAAGTGTCTCCTGCCGACTGTTCAGTCCGGATTCAAACTGTTCGAGGAATTTCTCGCGTTCCCGGCATTTTTCGGTCCAGTCCCGTTTCTCTTCTTCCAGTTTCCGGGCGGAGAGAGTGAGCTGTGCGTTTTCCTCAGCGAGTTTTACGATCTCGTTCTGAAGCTGCTCGTCACGTCGAATCAGTTCCTGCTCAAGATTCTCAAGATAACATAGTTGAGCCTTGCTGCGAGCCAGAGTGGACTTGAGTGCATTGACCTCCTCTTCAGGCGGGACTGATGCCAGCAACGCTTTCTGCTCGTGCAGCAGTTCCTTCTCCGCACGGAGCTTGCGATGGGTCTCGACTAGCGAACGTGTGCGGAGTCCCAGCTCTTCGTGTCGTTCGTTGAGGATCGCTTCCAGCTGGCGAAGCTCCTGACTTCTCAACTCATTCTGACGGGCCAATTCCTCCGCAGCGGCCAGTTGCTCTTTTTCCTTCTGGATTTTCGCTCTCATCTCTTCCAGATGAGCGAACTGTCCATCGAGTTCCCGAGCCCGTTGTTGCAGGACGAGACGATCCCGCGCGGCCTCCTTTCGATGGTCCTTTTCCCGTTGGAGAACCTGATCGAGCGAACTTTGAATCTCGGCAAGCAACTCATCCAGCAAGTCTTCCCGCGCGGAGAGAATCTGTTCTGCTGCGGGTTGAGGTGATCGTGGCGGTGGCTCAGATTTCCCTGGTGAGGGGGAAGCGAGTCGAGTGATTGACTGGCTGGATGCAAGTAATTCCTGCAAGTGTTGGGGGGAGATTGGCTGTGCCTGTGGGCGAACTGGTTCTCGTGCGGGGATCGCAGAGATGTGGAGTTCCACCGGGCCGACGATCAGCCGGTCCCCCGGTTTCAGGTGGCTTTCTGTCGCGACACCATCATTGATCCACGTCCGGGGGGACAAGGCCTGAAGCAGGGTCCGTTGTGTTCCGACGATCAGGACACAGTGACGGGGAGCGACTCCGGGGACGGGAAGATAAATGTCGCAGTCCGGGCTTGATCCAATGGTCGCACTTCCCGGGAGAATGTCTTTCCAGTCCCAATCAAACTGGGTGCGGGGGGAAGTGATGCGCAGTCCCGCGACGCGGCCCGCCGTCGCCTGCAGTACAGCTGTTGCCGATTCGGAGGTTCCGAATGCATGCAGGTTGCCAACATTGGAATCGGTATTGTGATCCGACATCTCTCAATTCCGGGTGGAAGACGAGGCGTCTGGACTGTGTCCCGCGCCAAATCGAGCGCTACGAAGGCAGGACGACCGGGAACGTCAGTTCTGATTGCCTGATGACCCTGTGATTCTGTCTTCCAACATCTAGGTTCGTGATGACGGCTTTGCTGGAAAGATCCGTCAGAGCGTTGCAACTGATACGATCCCGTACTCCATTGATATCGGATGTACTGGTTGTGCGGGTCGAATCGGTTCCCCCGGATGAACCAGTCCAATGGGCACTTCGCTCCGGGATTCATCTATGTCGATCCCGTGATTCGGGTGATGACGCTGTCTGCCACGTTGATTAGGGCTGCTCAATCACCAGAATCGACAGGATCGGCGCACATGCTGAGTGCTGCTGCAACCCTCTACCGTCACTTCGGTTCGCGGGACGGCAAACTCAAATGCAAATTCCTCAACCGGTGTATTCGTTGAGGCCGCTGAAATCGCCAACATGATTCTGGTCGTTAAGATTCATTGTCTGCGACATAAATGCCGTCAGAGCGAATCTCAACCGGGAAGACACGAATCGGCTCTGTGGCAGGAAAAGCGCAGGCACGTCCTGATGTCACATCAAAGCGAGCACCGTGACGTGGGCAAGTGATCTCCTTGCCGTCAAAGGGGCCATTCGTCAGGGGCTGTCCATCATGCGAGCAGACATCTTCGACGCAGTAGTAGGCTTCATCCACGCGAAATAACAGCGCCGGGATTTCATCATTGATGATGATGGACTTTCGTCCCAGAGACGGGATTTCATCAAGCTCGGCAACTTTTTCGAATCCGGACATTTCGGTGGACTTTAATTCATCTGGGTTGAGAGAGTTGAAATCAATCTGATTGCGGCCAGATTCTAGCAGATTGGTCGGTCCATGCAGACTATCGACAGTCACGTGGAATCAACGGAGCTGAATCGATTTCAGACCTCAAGAGGAGTACCATTGATCTCGTTGCCACACCGACCGGCAGCAACATTTTCCTGAAATCCACTGGAAATCGAAACGGCACGTTTCATGGTTCTCCTTCCTGCTCCATTTCTCTTCCGGTTCACGCTCCCGGTTGCACGTCAGGACAAACTCCCGCGAGGAAAGTCCCCGTTGTTGAGCCTTCCTGCCTCCTGCCGTGTTCCTTTTCCTTCGGACCTCTCGGAAGGAGACCAGTTTGCATCGCTGGCGCTGGCCTGGAACCCGCAAGGGCTCGCCATTGAAGTGGCTGTGGAGGGGAAAAAGCAACCGCCCCGATCAAATCCGGATGCGGTTGCGACGTCCGATGCTTTGCTCATCTGGATCGATACCCGGGATACCCAGACGCAGCATCGGGGCTCGCGTTTTTGCCATCACTTTATCGCCATGCCTTATGGGGAAGGTGAGAGTGGAACAGATCCGGTGTTCCGGCAACGTCCGGTTCCGCGTGCCCGGGAAGACGCNCCTGAAACGGAGCCGGAACTGTTGCTTGCNGAGTCGGAATTGAGCAAATCAGGGTATCGTCTTGCCGTCTGGTTCCCGAAGGAGNCACTTCACGGATTTGAGCCNGCAGCGGGAGCACGACTCGGATTCTACCTNGTCGTTCAGGACAACGAACTGGGGAGACAGTTCCTGACGGTCGGNGANGAGTTCCCCTACGATTCCGATCCGAGTCAGTGGATCAGTCTGGAATTGCANGAATAGTCCGCGAAACGGCTATTGCCCTGCCTCGGACAGAGCGTTGANATCGGCTGTCAATTTCTCAATCAGGTCTCGAAGTAGCTTCGACTGCTCCTCGTACGATTCAGGGGCGTTATGTTCATAACTCCCGAGATAGTTTCTGGGGCTGTCAAATTGCCGCTCACCGGCGCTGGGGAATGTGATCAAGTCGCGAAGCCGGGCGAGTTCTTCAGGGGGGAGTTTTCCTGTCTTGCGATAGGGGGCTGCCAATGCAAGAAAGAGCTGGGCGTCTCGTTCCCAGGTCGATTTGGGATCGTTTGCCAGCTTCTTGACGACCGCTGCGATTTCGGTCGAGGTGGGATGGAGTGCCTTCTCCCAGACGGCCAGCTTGTCGACAACATTTCTGGCCAACGGTGAAATCTTCTCCGGAGAGACTCCGATTGACGAACTCATCACCTGAAACAGCTCGTCGTAAGCCTTGAGGAACGCTTCTGATTCGGGTGATGGGAAACTTCGGGCGAGTTCAGGGAGAAGCGTGAGATCCCAGGGACCATATGGGAAAATTGTCCTCGGCCCGGTTCCCCCCCGCTGACCAACCAGTTCGTGATGACAGGTGAAACAACTGTATTCGGCCAGCTCGGGCCATCCATTGAACCCCGGGTGATGCCCTTCCCGCTCGGCGGTTTCAGCACGCCGCTGGAGTTGACGAAACGCCTGATCCGCACCGGAAAGCTGGCCTGCCAGCCACTTCTCCATAGGAGATTCCCTGTCAATACGGCGCTCCGGGTTCCAGTGGGGTGGGAGGCGGCGTTCGTACCATGTTAACTCAAACTTGAGTGCGGGATGACCGGCAGCAATCAGGTCGTGATTCACATTGCGATCTGCATCCCCGACATGGCAGCTGGCGCACGAAAAGCCCCGCTCCTGCATGGATGATGTGACCCGAAAGCCGAACTGTGCTTTCTGTTCGGCAGAGAGGTTTTTCCATCCGGCCCTGTAGTGGAGGGCGACCCATTGGCTGGCGGGTCCGTGGCAACCTTCACAGCCGACTCCTTCTCCGCGAACGAGCGGGTTTCCTGCCTGCGAGGGATCTCTGCCATAGAGCGACGGATCATGACATCCCAGGCACTGTTGCCAGTAACTCTGAAACAGCGGGGGATTGGTGACATTTCCGTCGGCGTCCTGAACTCCCAGGTATTGAAACATTTTCCGGGAACGTTCGTTAAACAGTGTCTGGTACGCCCGTCCGTGGGGATCGTTCATCCAGACATAGACTTCATCAAAACGCATCTCGCCGGGGCCGGTGTTGGGATGCAGATTCCCATGGCAGGCCGAGGCAGCACAGGATTGCATGCCAAGATAGGTCGGGGGCGGAAGGGATTCAGGCGAAGGGACCTTTGAAGCGTGTTGTGAAACAGCCTCGTCAGCGGGAGATTCCGGAATCAGGATCGAGACTGCGAGCCAGGTCACAGCCACAGCGATCGGGATCAGCCGAAATCTGTTCATCTGTCGCAGTCTGTTCAATCAATGAAATTCGGAAGGTGGCTATTCTTATCGGAGCCTTCCGAAGAGGATTCAGTCCAGTTCTTCGGACGCCCCTACAAGACAGGTCACGACTTAATCCTGTTGTGGCTGTGACGTTGCAGTTTCCGTTTTTGTGGATGCCTCTTTAGACGTCTTCGCTCCCAGAAGCTCCAGAAGGATTGAGTTCTCAGGAGATGTCTTGGGGGAATGGTGATAATTATGGCACACAAAGCAGTCAGAACGTGCGGAAACAACTCCGCGATTGGTTGTCCGGCTTGTGCCGTGGCATGTCTGACAGACCTTGATGCTGGGGAGCAGGATGTCTTCTGCGCTCGTGCTCGCGAAGATCGAGGAGGATGAATGCTGCTCCAGTGTCATGATGGGATAAAACTCATTTCTCGTTTCAAATCCGGGGGCCTTTCCGGATCGCGTGTGACAGTCCTCGCAGGCAATCGCTCCATGTGCCTGGTGGTTGAACACACTCATCGGGAACCAGCGATCCGGGATATGGGGGGGGACGATACTCCAGGGGATTCGCTCGCCCGCTGAGACTCGCGTGAAGTGACACTTGGTGCAAGAGGTCTCGAGAAGCTGGGGACCGCCCGGAATGGTTGTCCCCTTCAATTTGTCCCCTTCCGGCCCGAAGAGACGTTCTTCCAGCTGAGCGAGGTTCTTTTGAAGTTCGCCCCAGCGCTCAGCAACAGGTTGTTCGGCAGGATCGGGAACCGGGGGTTTGGTAGGGCCGCCGATCGGATCGGAGGAGGGTTCGGACTGTGTCGGAGCGAATCTGGATACTTTTTCGAGCAAGAGCCCACGAATCATCTCTGGATTGACGTGGGGAAGCTCCCCTGTCTCTTTGGTACCCAGCTGATGACAGCGCTTGCAGCTGGTTTCATAGCGAATCGGCTGAAAATAAGAGCCGGAGGCATCGGGAATATGACAACTCTGGCAGGTGAGTTGTTCAATTTTACCTCCAGCGGACCGGAGTTCCGGATCGAGATGAATGTGATGATTAAACTTCAGCGAGACGTTGTCTTTCAGGACACCGTCTTCGAAGCGGGCGAGTTGTGCGGAGGGATGACGCTCCAGGAGCGATCGGTCCTTGATTTCTCGCACCGCTGCAAACTCCGCATGGTCTGCGAAGGACTTCATATCCAGAAAGAATGGGGTCGGGAGTCCGGCAGAGTTCAGAGTTACATGACAATCGGTACAGTAACTGTCGGAGACGTTGGAGAGAAATGCCTGCCCGCGATGCTCCTGATGGCACTCAGAACAGGCAATACCGCCAAACTGATGATGCAGGAGTTCCTGCTGTTCTGCAGAGGCTTCTTCGAGCAGTCCAGATTCGTTGTTGGTTTTGAACAGGTGATCATCAACGGTTTCGCCGTGACATTTTCGACAGGCAGCATCCGGGACGGAGCGAATCTTGTTATTGAACGTGGCCAGTCGGACCAGTGGTTTCCACTGCTCGGTATGGCACTGCTGACACTGCTGCTCAAAGACTTGATGGGGGCGTGAGACCGGACGGGATTCAAGGATGCGATGGTCGCTCCAGAGGAGTGGGACGCATGCGAGCAGTGAGACAATCCCGCAGAGAATGGTTGCGAGGAGACGTCGGCGACGCACTGGGAATGACCATCGAGAAATCTCGATGTCATAGCGTCCCTGAATGGATTGTATTCGTCGGTGATCGGTCATTGCCCGCGCTGATTTCAGTAATAGATCGACATCACGATATGAACGATTCCCAGAACGAGCAACGCGAGAGAAAGTGGAAGGTGGAGGAGCAGCCAGCTATGCAGCCATTCGTGAATGCGTTGCTGACGCATCAACTGTCGACGTTCATCCACTGCTGCACGGATCTCGGCCAGCGCCGGGGCGAAGCGCGGGGGAAGGCTCCCCTGGTATTGTGAGATGCGCGCGGCAGCGTACGTGCTGTTCGCCAACGGGTGGCGACGGTCCGCATTCGGAGAAAGGAACGGGTCGACTTCGTTCTGAAAAAATGCCCAGAGCTCTGCGTCCGGAGAATAAAGCATCGCGCTGAGCGACTCCATGCTCATCGTCATGGTCATGCTCATCGTCATACTCATTGCATCCATCCCGGGAATTGCTTCATCGGTTCCGGGGCCAGCCAGATGTGCTGCACAAGCCTTTGAGACGACTGCATCCGCAGATTCCCGAAGACGGGCACAGGCCACAGGAATCTGTTCATAGATCGCCTGTGCCGGGACTGTTTCCGACATGACTCGAGGGAGCATCTGTTGCAGGATGAGTCCGATAACTCCGCTCGCGATGACGATAAAAAAGATGATCATCAGGGCCATTTCGAGTGGCCCGCCCAGACGGAATCCGGAATGGAACAGAATTAACGGGAGACTCAGGAGCCCGACCCAGAGATGGCCTTTCAGCCACCATTTCACAGTGCCGATTCTCCATCCGGGTAACTGCTTTCGCCCGGAGAGGAGGCCGGCGAAAATCATGCAGAGCGTTCCCGCGACTCCGAAAGCCATTCCCTGCCAGCTCCCACCGCTGGGGCCGTTCGGACTGGTCCATGAGTACCACAGGTACAAGCCAGTCGAGACAAGAAAGACAACAATTGTGCCGATGATCCACAGACGATGTGACCGATTGATCAGCACAGATAAGGCCCTCAACGACAGGAGATTCAACTGACTGGAAGTGAACTCGCCCCGGTCAGATCAGGGAAGGTGGTCTTCAGGGAACCTTGAGATGGTGGACAAGGTCTGTCAGGGGTTCCAGAAAGTCATCTCAGGAACCGTACTCTCTGTATTAATTCAGACTTCCAGAATCGGGATTGTGCAGCGCGTGAATTGAGATTGCAATGGCGAACGTCGAGGCATAGCATAGCATGCCGTTCATTTTTTGATTTTCGGGCCTTGTTTCAGGAACAGCTCTTATGAGCGGCGACGCTGGCCAGCTCAAAACTCAGGTCGTTCAGTCCGAAGTTGAGTTGTCTCCACGGCCGGGCGACGAACTCCTCAATTCTGAGCGTCTCCGGCAGCTCACCCTCTTTTCGCAGCTGAAGAACCCGATCTCTGTTGAACGGCTTCCTGGCTCCATTGTGTTGCGGCGATACCGGAAGGGGGAAGTTGTCTGTGAGCAGGGGAGTGCCGGCGGAACAGCATTCTATATTCCATTCAAGGAAGATCTGGCGCGGCTTTTTGCTATCCGTGACAAGAAAGATCCCGAGGAAGAAGCTGCCAAGGTCGACCCTGACCGGAATCGTCAGGTCCTGACTGCCTTTATTTTTCAGGGAGCATCGACGGCACGCCGGAAAGGGTTTTTGGGAGGGCTCTTTTCGTCGAAGAAAAAGTCGTCCAGCAAGATCTCGTTAATCCCCAACGACGGTCCCAGCGATATCGATTATGACACTCGTCAGGCCCCCCTGATGGAAGGGGATGTCTTTGGTGAAATGAGTTGCATGACGTTTTCGCCTCGCTCGGCGACGGTCATCGCAAATCAGGATTGTGTGCTTGTCGAGTTTAACCGCAATATTTTCGATCATCTGCAGAAAGATCAGAAGTACCGCGAGAGGAACGACGCGATTTACAAAGAGCGGGTCCTCAGCGATCACCTGCGCCGGATCGAGTTGTTCGCCGATCTTACTGAGAAGCAGATGGAGCTGCTGCGATCTGGCGTCACTCTGGAGATGGTTGAGCCCGGAACGATCATCTGTGAGCAGGGGGAACGCCCCGGAGACGATCCCCTTGACGTGTTTCTTGTTCGCAGCGGTGTCGTTCAGGTGGTTGCGAACGCAACGCTTTCTCTTGGGAAGCGGGAAGTCAGCAGCTGGCAGACACTGTGTACCAAGCTGATTGAAGAGGGGACCAAACCCTCTGAACCGGCCAACGTTCAGACGAGCGTTGCCCGCGTCACGCCCGCTCCGAAATCTGCCCCAGCTGCAGGAGAGAAGCCGAAGCTTTCTCCACTGGAGATCATGGAAGCTGCTCGAAAAGCCAAGATGGCCAAAGGGGGAGATGCTCCCACGGCTGCGGCAGCTGAGAAGTCCCCTGCTCCATCTCCGTCTGTCCCTGGTGCAGCGAAAAAACCATCGGTGGCGGAGATTATGGAAGCCGCCAGAAAAGCCAAGGCGGCCCGTGAAGCAGGGGCTCCTAAAGCAGCGACTGTTCAGGAAGTGATTCAGGAGCTGAAAAAGACACAATCCACCCTCCCAAAAACAGACGAACCTGCGGCTAAGAAACCATCAGTCGCGGAGATTCTGGCCGCTGCGAGAAAGAAGAAGGAAGAGTCGGGTGACGCTCCCGCTGCGCCTGCTGAACCTGCTGCAGAAGTGACGCCGGAACCTGCTGCAGAGGCCCCCGCAAAGAAACCGTCTGTTGCAGAAATTCTGGCGGCTGCGCGAAAGAAGAAGGATGACGCAGGCGACGCTCCCGCTGCGTCTGCGGAACCTGCTGCAGAGGTAACGCCGGGACCTGCTGCAGAGGCCCCCGCAAAGAAACCATCCGTTGCGGAAATCATCGCAGCTGCGAAGAAGGCCAAACTGGCTGAGGCGAGCGCACGTGCGGAGAACGCCCCCTCTCCAAAGAAGCCTGAAGAATCAGCAGGCTCACCTCCACCTGTTGCAGCGCCCGCCTCATTCATGACAGCGGAAAGCGAAGCTATCTTTGTCCCGGCGGACGATTTCACTGCGGTCCGTGAGTTTCCACGGGTAAACCGGGATTCTCTTCCGCCGTCACCACCGCCATCCCCTCCTCCGGCACCGGTCGAGTCCGCTGTGGCAGAAGCGACTCCCCCTGCTGAGAAGCCACGGGTTCCACTTCTTCGCTCCACTTTCCCAAAGTCGGCGACGACCCCGGAACAGGTCATCTGGGGGATGTTCAGCGACGAAGTTCAGGCTGCCTGCCGATCGGTGGCGGACCGTGATGAGCATCACCGAGAAAACCGGATGATTGTTCTCGACGCGCTGAATGCATTATTGCGCAGTCGTGAATTTCTGGCCTCCAAGCCGCTGGAGTCCGTACTTCAGCATCGGACGCTTCAGGAGCGGATTTGCACCTTCCCTAACGGAACTAAAGGGATCAAGGACCTGTGGTCCGAACCGGACGTCCGTATTGCAGGGCGAACGGTTTTAGCCCACCTGTTCCCCACCCTGATCAAGCCTCCGGGGGAAACAGGTGGTCCGCCGCGTATTCTGGCCTACCTCACACGTGGGGATTGTTTCGGGGAGGTCTCTGCTGTCCTGAATGTCCCTCGACAGGCGACCTGTATTGCCTATGACCACCCAATTTCGGGATCGAAGCGGAAGCCGGGACGTGTGGAGCTGGTGCGAATTTCCGGACGGATCTTCAAGCAGTTGATGCAGGAGTCTCCGCGTCTTTTGGAGCGGGCCAGAAAGATTGCTGAAGAACGTCGCGGAAGTAGCTTTGTTCCGACCATGCCAACCGGGACCGCAGCAATGGTCTCCTCTCCCCAGTTCGAGAATCTCGGACTGTTTCAGGGGAACCGGCTGCTTCTGATTGATCTGGATCGATGTACCCGATGCGGGGAGTGTGTGCAGGCCTGCGTCAACACGCATGATGATGGTTATACACGACTGTTTCTGGACGGCCCCCGATTCGACCGGTTCCTGATTCCCAGCGCCTGTCGGAATTGCCTGAATCCCTCGTGCATGATTGGCTGTCCGGTCGGGGCCATTACCCGAGGGGCCAATGGGCAAATCGAAATTCAGGACTGGTGCATTGGATGTTCGCTTTGTGCGGAGCAGTGTCCGTACGATTCGATCCAGATGCATGACCT
>Ga0065721_10053253_pt1 | contig 10263 bp, 8 predicted proteins | sample Mesricmetagenome_FD_59108 | JGI IMG/M metagenome (GOLD analysis project Ga0065721, IMG submission 59108) | Mesophilic microbial community from rice straw/compost enrichment Sample: eDNA_1 v2 (version 2) | ecosystem: Engineered > Solid waste > Grass > Composting > Bioreactor | place: USA: Davis... | reverse complement strand
GGGAACTGACGGATGCGTCTTCTCCCGGCGGGGCTTTTTTTTTGATTCGATTGGGCGTAGATAGCTTGGGACGTGGATGAGCGGCCGAACGAATTCGATTGGCCCGGCAAGCTTAATGGCGATACGTGGTCGAGATTTCGAATACAAATCTCGCCTCGGGAGCCGGATAGCGATACGTGGTCGACATTTCGAATACAACGTGCACTATGGGAGCCAATAACCAGCGGTTGTATTTTGCGATCAGCCCGCGAACCCTTCGATCCCCGTGCTTTTCGCATGCTCATCTTTTTTTGTCCCGCGGCGAAGGAATTTGGGCATTGTTTTGGGGATATGGTATAATGGCGGTAATATCTTTTGTGGGGAAAGCGGGGAACTTGACTTGCTGCTCGAGCGAATCGACAGTCCGGAAGATTTGAAAAAACTAACGCTGCCCGAGCTTCCTCAGTTGGCTGACGAAATCCGGCAATTCCTGATCACGAAGCTGAGCTTGACCGGAGGCCATCTCGCTCCGAATCTCGGCGTCGTGGAGCTAACGATCGCGCTGCATTATTTATATAACAGTCCGCGCGACAAGTTCATTTTCGACGTCGGACACCAAGCTTACGTGCATAAGATACTTACGGGCCGGCAAGGCCGATTCGATACGCTGCGCCAGAAGGACGGCTTATGCGGCTTCGTCAAGCGCAACGAGAGCGAGCACGACGTCTGGGAGGCCGGCCATAGCAGCACTTCGTTGTCTGCGGCCATGGGGATGGCGTTGGCGCGGGATCTGAAGGGCGAGGACCACAAGGTGGTCGCCGTCATCGGAGACGGAGCGCTTACCGGCGGCATGGCGCTTGAAGCGCTGAACCATATCGGCCACGAGAAGCGCAAGCTGATGGTCGTGCTGAACGACAACGAGATGTCCATCGCGCCGAACGTCGGGGCGATTCATAATTATTTGGGCAAGGTGAGAACGGAGAAGATTTACCGCAAGGCGAAGGACGAGCTCGACTGGCTGCTTCGCAAGGTGCCCGCCATCGGAGGCAAGCTCGCCAAGACCGCGGATCGGGTCAAGGACAGCTTGAAGTATTTGATCGCTCCGGACGGCATGCTGTTCGAGGAATTCGGGCTTAAATATTTCGGTCCGGTGGACGGACACGACATCGTCAAGCTGCTCGAGGCGTTCAAGCAGGCGGAGAGCGCGGAAGGACCGGTGCTCCTTCACGTCCTTACGACGAAGGGCAAAGGCTATTCTCCAGCGGAAGCCGATTCGCACAAGTGGCACGGCGTGACCGGATCGTACAAAATCGAGTCGGGTCAAGTGGTGAAACCGGTCGGACCGCCGATGTACACGGAAGTGTTCGGCAACGCGCTGATCGAGATGGCGGAGCAGGATTCGCGCGTCGTCGCCATTACGCCCGCCATGCCGGGAGGATCGGGCTTGCTGAAATTCGCGGAGAAATTCCCGAACCGGATGTTCGACGTCGGCATCGCGGAGCAGCACGCGGCAACGATGTCCGCCGCGCTTGCCCTGGAGGGCATGAAACCGGTATTCGCCGTCTATTCGACCTTCCTCCAGAGGGCGTACGATCAAGTCGTTCACGATATTTGCCGGCAGAACCTGAACGTGATCTTCGCGATCGACCGGGCCGGTTTCGTCGGCGCGGACGGAGAGACCCATCAAGGCGTGTACGATATCGCTTTCCTGCGCCACGTTCCGAATATCGTGATCATGATGCCGAAGGACGAGAACGAGCTGCGCAGCATGCTTCGTACGGCTCTCGAATACGACGACGGTCCGATCGCGGTTCGTTATCCCCGCATCGCGGGCACCGGGGTCGCACCCGAGCCGTTCGTCGAACCGATCGAGATCGGCAGTTGGGAAGTCGTGCGCGAAGGCGACTACGCGGCGGTGCTGGCGATCGGCCCGATGGTGCAGGTCGCGGAAGAAGCGGCAGACTTGCTGAAGAGGGACGGGATTAACGTTCGCGTCGTCAACGCGCGTTTCGCGAAGCCTCTGGACAAGCAAATGCTGCAATCGCTGGCTAAAGAGCGGCTGCCGCTTATGGTCGTCGAAGAAGGGGCCGCCGCGGGCGGTCTGGGCAGCGCGATTCTGGAGTTCTACGCTCTGCAAGGCATTCAACCGCCGGCCATTCATCTGGCGGGCATACCCGACGTGTTCGTCGAGCATGCGACGGTAAAGGAGCAGCGGGCTGAAGTCGGCTTAACCGCCGAGGAAATCGCGAAGCGCCTATCATCGCTCTCGGTCAGGAAGAGGCAGAAGGCGACGTGATGGAGAACAAGGCGGCAACGAAAGAAAGGCTGGACGTCCTGCTGCTCGAACAAGGCTATTACGAGAGCCGGGAGAAAGCGAAGGCCGCCATCATGGCGGGGCTCGTCTTCGTCGGTCCGGAACGCGTGGACAAAGCCGGCACGAAAATTCCGCGGGACGCGGCCATAACGGTCAAAGGCGCCGTCCATCCGTACGTCAGCCGCGGAGGGCTCAAGCTGGAGAAGGCGATCAAGCACTTCGGGCTCGATCTGCGGGATGCGGTCATGCTGGATATCGGCGCGTCGACGGGCGGCTTTACGGACTGCGCCTTGCAGAACGGCGCGTCGCGCGTCTATGCGGTCGACGTCGGGTATAACCAGCTCGATTGGTCCCTCAGGCAAGACGAGCGGGTACAGGTGCTGGAGCGAACCAACTTCCGGCATATGACCGCCGATCAACTGGTCGGGCCTCGCCCCCGCGTCGCGACGATCGACGTTAGCTTTATTTCCTTAAAGCTGATCTTACCCGTTCTCGCCGACATCTTGGCGCCCGGAGGCAAGACCGTTGCCTTGATCAAGCCGCAATTCGAAGCGGGGCGGGAGCATGTGGGCAAATCGGGCGTCGTTCGGGATCCGAGCGTGCACAAATTCGTGCTTCGCGAGGTGCTCGATGCGGCCGGCCGGTCGGGCTACAAGCTGAGCGGGCTCACCTTCTCCCCGATTACCGGCGGGGAAGGCAACATCGAATTTCTGGCGCTATGGACGCTCGATCCGGATTCCGCCCAGACCGAATCGGAGGCGGGACCTGGAGGGGTTCCCTTGGATATGCTGATCTCTTCCACGGTCGCGGAAGCGGGCGCGGCTTTCCGCCGAAATTCGAACGAACAAACGCGATGACTGTCCGGACGAACCGGAGCTGCCGAAGAACGGCCGAAGGCAATCGATTTCGGACGTGTAGCGGCTGCTCCGGTTTTTTGTTTTTTTTCGAGGCGGAAGCCGATATAACCGATAGAAAGAGGAAAATCGGTCTCGGATCTCGAAAAGATAAGGAATAAACGACGGGTCCAACATGACCGAACAGCGCAGAAAGCCGTCGCTCCGAAACCGGGAGGCGGTCATGGGTAACGCGGGAGATTGGATCGTCATGCTTGCCGCTGCCGGCGTCATGGGATGGTGGATCGTCCGCCGGTTCGACCGGTGGCTGCACGAGCCTCCGGGCACGCGGTTGCGTAAGCTGGCGCTGGCGGGCGGAGTAGAAGAGGACGAGTTCGTTCTGTTGCTGAGGGAGCATGAATTCGAGGTTTTGTCGGGGAAGCATCGCGTGCCGCTCGGCGTCTCGGTGGACGGCGGTCCGACGAAGCCGACCCGGCTGTATTTCGATTATTTGGCGAAGAAAGAGGGGAAATATTTCTTGGTCAAGATCGATAAGCCTAGACAGCCGATCGAATGGACGGCCAGCGGACTGAGGGAAAGATTGCTGCCTTACGCGCTGCTGTTTCCGGACTGCGAAGGGCTTGCGATCGTGCTTCCTCAGGAGCGGCAAATCAAAACGGTACGATTCAAAGTGGAGGCTGGCGAGCAATGAAAGGACAACGTCAACGCAAAATTCGCGAGTTGATCGGCGCGCGGGAAATCGAGACGCAAGAGGAACTCGTGGAAGCGCTAAGCTTGGAAGGCATGCAGGTCACCCAAGCGACGGTGTCGCGCGATATCAAGGAAATGCAATTGATCAAGGTCCCGCTGGAAGACGGTCGCTACAAATATTCGATGCCGCAGGACCAGCGGTACAATCCGGCGCACAAGCTGAAGAGGGCCCTTCTCGATCATTATCTGGGAGCCGAATCCGCTGAAAACCTGGTCGTGCTCAAGAGCTTGCCGGCGACGGCGAACACGATCGCCGCGCTGATCGACGGCATGGACTGGCCGGAGATTATCGGCACGATCGGCGGCGACGACACGACGCTGATCATCGCCCGGTCCAAGAGTCAAGGAGAAGACGTGCTGAAGCGGATCAACGATATTTTGCAGTAACGCTATCCGGCGAGATCAAGGAGGCCGATTATGCTACGGGAGTTATCCATTCATCAACTGGCCGTCATCGAGAACGTGACCGTCGCTTTCCACGACGGCTTCCACGTCCTGACGGGCGAGACGGGCGCTGGCAAGTCGATCGTCATCGACGCGCTGACTTTGGCCGCGGGAGGACGAGGCTCGGCCGATATGATCCGCCACGGCTGCGAGAAGGCGACGATCGAAGCGGTATTCGATCTGCCTGTCGGCCATCCCGTCTGGGATACGCTTACGCGCTTAGGAATAGAAGCGGACAAGGACGAGACGCTGCTCGTTCGCCGAGAGCTGCTCTCGCACGGCAAATCGACCGCCAGGATCAACGGCCAAAGCGTGACGCTTACGATGCTGAAGGAAGTCGGAGAGCATTTGGTCAACATCCACGGCCAGCACGAGCATCAATCTCTTTTACGGACGGACAAGCATCTGGAATGGCTCGATCTATTCGCCGGAGAAGATATCCGGGAGCTGAAAGCCGAGTATCGGCAGCTTTTCCAGGAATATCAGCGGATTGCCAGGGAAAGACGCGAACTCGAGGACAAATCGAGACAGGGCATGCAGATGCTCGATCTCTATCGCTTCCAGCTCGAGGAAATCGCGGCAGCGCGGTTGAAGAAGGGCGAAGACGAATCCTTGTCCGACGAAAGGCGCAAACTATCCCATGCGGAGAAGCTCTCGGACGCGGTATCCGAGGCTTACGACCTTTTGTACGGATCCAAGGGGTTATCCGCGATCTCGAGGGCTTTGACTCGCTTGCAGGATATCGTGAAATTCGATCCCGCGCCGCTCCAGCCGTTGATCGACCAGCTTCAATCCGCTTATTACAGCGCGGAAGACGGCGCGTATCAGCTGCGCGATTATAAGGAAAACATCGAATTCAACCCGGAAAGGCTAGGCCAGATCGAGCAAAGGCTGGACTTGCTGCACGGGCTTAAACGCAAATACGGGGAGACGATCGAGGAGATCATCGCTTATCGGGCGCGAATCCAAGAGGAAGTCGATCTGCTCGACCGCGGCGAAGAGACGTTCGAGAAGCTCGCCGTCAGGGAAAGGGAGCTTCGCGCCGAGCTGGACGCGAGAGCGGAAAGGCTGTCCGCGATCCGGAGAGCGGCCGCAAAAACGTTGTCCGAGCAGATCGAACAGGAGCTCGCCGCTCTTCAAATGGAACGGTCGGTATTCGAGGTTAAGCTGGAATCGACCGAGCTGACGGCAGCGGGGACGGATTCGGCCGAGTTCATCCTGTCGACCAATCCGGGCGAACCGCCGAAACCGCTGTCGAAAATCGCCTCCGGCGGCGAAATGTCTCGCGTGATGCTCGCGCTTAAGACGATCTTCGCCCGCATCGACGAGATCCCGGTGCTCGTGTTCGACGAAGTGGATACCGGAGTGAGCGGAAGAGCCGCGCAGGCGATCGCGGAGAAGCTGAGCTTGCTTTCGCGCCATTGCCAAGTATTCGCGATTACTCATTTGCCGCAGGTGGCTTGCATGGCGGATCATCAATATGAAATACGAAAAGGCGTGACCAGCGACGCCCGAACGAGGACGATCGTGACGGAGCTGTCCGAGGAGATGAGGGTCGAAGAGCTGGCCCGAATGCTCGGCGGCGTGGAAGTGACGGAAAAAACGCGCCATCACGCTCAAGAAATGCTTAGTTTGGCCGAACACCGAAAAAACGCGTAACGACGGGAAAAATCCGACGGTCAGGAAGCTTTTTGAGAACATAAAAGGAGCATGGCACGGTTACCTTATAGGTACGTTATCGGCGGTATCGGATAGCCGATTCAGACTGTAAGGGAGCGTGAGAACTTGTTCCAGCAACACTCCACGAAACGCCGGATAGGACTCGTCGTGGTTCTTCTGCTCATCATTGTCGCATGCTCGTCGCCGTTCCAGCATTTCGCGGAGTTCCCGAGCCGGGTGAGGCTCTTTCAAGGCCAGGCCGTATCGCTGCATTACGCGATGCCTGTCTACGCCCAGGTTAGCTTAAATCCGCGAGTCGCGGCCGTCAACGGCAGCAACGATGCTTCGGTCCAAGTCGACTTAAGGCAGCCTTTATCCATTCAACCGAAATCGAGCGGCGTCACGAATTTAAAAATGAAGCTGTTCGGCAAAATTCCGTTCAAAACCGTCCATCTTCAAGTGATTCCCGATCTGCGCGTCATACCCGGCGGGCAAACGATCGGCGTCAAAGTCAAATCGGCCGGCATCATGGTCGTCGGCCACCATCTGGTGCAATCCCGCGGAACGAAAGTATCTCCGGGCGAGATCGCCAAGCTGAGGCTAGGGGATCTCATCGTCGAGATCAACGGGGAACGGTGCAATGATATTTCCAAAATCGCCGTCTATTCCGAAACCGCCGGACGCAACGGCGAGCCGCTCAAGCTGCTCGTGCAGCGGGGCAAAGAAAGATTCCATACGACGATCCATCCGGCGTTCGACGAAGAGGACAAAGCCTGGCGTCTGGGTCTCTACATCCGGGATTCCGCGGCGGGAGTCGGAACGCTCACGTTCTATGCGCCCGATCAGGGCGTATACGGGGCGCTCGGCCACGTCATCACGGACATGGACACTCAGACGCCGATCGTCGTCGGGAGCGGCGAAATCCTGCAATCCAGCGTTTCTTCGATCAACAAAAGCCAAAGCGGCGAGCCGGGCGAGAAGAGAGCCCAGATTTTAAAGGAAGGCCGGTCGCTTGGCAGCGTAGAGCGCAATACGCCGTTCGGCATTTTCGGCAAGATGAAGGAGCTTCCCGACCACAGCTACAATCCGGAACCGATCTCCGTCGCGTTCGCGGAAGACGTCAAGGAAGGACCTGCACAAATCTTGACCGTTGTCGACAAGCAGAAAGTCGAGAAATTCGATATTCAAATCATGCACGTCTCCAAGCAATCCTCTCCGGCGACCAAAGGAATGATCATCAAAATTACCGATCCGGATCTGCTGGAAAGGACGGGAGGCATCGTGCAAGGAATGAGCGGCAGCCCGATTATCCAGAACGGCAAGCTCGTCGGAGCCGTTACCCACGTATTCGTCAACGACCCGTCGTCCGGTTACGGATGCTTTATCGAATGGATGCTCCAAGACGCGGGAATTATGCTGAATCCCGAACAAACATTATCTAAGGCGGTTTGACGCCTTAGATTTTGTCTATTTTCCGAAAAACGAACGTTTGTCGAAAATGTACGAATACGATCAGCATTTGACATGTTATGACGCAAATTAATAATTATATTCGATTTTATAAAAAAAATAAAGGAAAAATTTTTAATCCAGAAGGAATCCGCCGAGGCCGTGTCGAAAATGGATTAACAGAGAAACGGTGAGCGTTTTTCTTCAAATTATTCTCGCTTAGAGAAAGGGAGGACCAGACATTGCCACGTATTGAAGTATTCTTAGCAGACGACAACCGAGAGTTCACGAACTTGTTATCGGAGTATATCCAAGAGCAGGATGACATGACGGTCATCGGTGTGGCGTACAACGGAGAAGAGGTCATCCGTCAGCTAGAAGAAACACGCAGGGTACCCGATGTCATGATCCTTGATATTATCATGCCGCACTTGGACGGCCTTGGCGTTCTTGAGAAGCTGCGGGATATGAACTTGTCTCCTATGCCGAAGATCATCATGCTCACTGCTTTCGGTCAAGAGAACATTACTCAGCGTGCGGTACAACTCGGCGCTTCCTATTACATACTGAAACCGTTCGATATGGATGTTCTGGCAAACCGAATCCGTCAGCTGGCGGGCAATCCGGCTCCGACCGTCACGAGCTCGACGGTGGCAAGCGGCGTAAGCCGTTCCAACGTCGTTCAGATCGGCAAGCCGAAAAACCTGGACGCGAACATCACGAGCATCATTCACGAGATCGGCGTTCCCGCCCACATTAAAGGGTATCAGTATTTGCGCGAAGCGATTACGATGGTGTACAACAACATCGAAATTCTCGGAGCGATCACAAAGACGCTGTATCCCGCGATCGCAGAGAAGTTCAAAACGACGCCATCCCGCGTCGAACGCGCCATCCGCCATGCGATCGAAGTCGCCTGGACGCGCGGCAACATCGATTCGATTTCGCATTTGTTCGGCTACACGATCAGCATCGCGAAGTCGAAGCCGACCAACAGCGAGTTCATCGCGATGGTGGCGGACAAGCTTCGGATCGAGCATAAGGTGAGCTGAGGAGGCTTGGCGTTAGGACTACAACCCAAAAAAGGATTCTCTCTTACGAGGGAATCTTTTTTTGGTTGTGGGAACCTCGATTGACGAGGTATCTTTTTTCCATTGGAACTCCGCGGATTTCACGGCCCAAGGGAGTTTCAAAAAAGTTTCAAAACTAAGTCTTATAATGATAGACTGACCTTCATTTTGCTGCGACACGGGCTGAGAGGATGAAATAAACCAATGGAAGACAAAAAGAATAGATTGATGGTTTGGCTGGCCGGCGCAGCCGTCGTGTTGAATGCCGCCGTATTCGCGCTGAACCGAACGTTCGCTCCATTCCAATCTCATGGAGCACATGGAGCCTCTCCGGCTGACGCGGGAACGTTATGGGCGCAAAACGTACTGCTGGCATGGGCTTTGCTGTTGTGGATTGCAGGGTTCGTCCTGTATATGAAAAATAAAACCCAAGCGGCATTGCCTTGGGTTAACGCGCTTACGCTGACGTTCGCCAGCATATCGATCATCAGCGGCAGCGGGGGCGGAGTCGAATTTCACTTTTCGATCTTTATGGTCATCGCCGCGGCGGCTTATTACGACAACGTTCGGATCATTTTGATGATGACGCTGCTGTTCGCCGTTCAGCATCTGGCCGGTTACTATTTCGTTCCGCATTGGGTGTTCGGCACGGACGCTTATCCGTTTCTGATGTTCCTGATCCATGCGTTGTTCCTGGTGCTGACCTCCGCGGCAACCATCCTGCAAATCCGATCCAAGAAAAAAATCACGGCGCAATTGGAGGCCGAGAAGAACCTAAAGGAAGAACGGCTCGTGGACTTGCTTCGTCACGTGCAAACGTTGTCCGAAAGCATCTCTTCCGCGTCGAAGGTGGTCACGGAGAAGTCCGGTGCGCACGTCCAGATAAGCCAAGAGATGCATCGCGCCTTCGAAGAGGTCATCGGAGGGCTCGGCGATCAAGTCGTATCGGTGGAACAAGTCAACCGGAACCTCGAAAACATGAATCGCGCCGTCCTTCAAGCCCTCGAATCCTCCGATGAGGTCAAAAGCAACGCGGTCATTGCCGAGAAGGCCGTACACGCGAGCCATCATTCGATCGTGCGTCTGACCGAACGGAACCGTTTCATCATGCAGTCGATCGCCGGAATTACGGATTCGATGAGCGGGCTTAAGCAATCCGCGGACGAGGCCGAAGGCAAGGTGCGGTTGATTCAGGAGGTGGCGGACCGGACCCGGCTCCTCGCCTTGAACGCGTCGATCGAAGCCGCGAAAGCCGGCGAACATGGGGGGGGCTTTGCCGTCGTCGCGAGCGAGATTCGCAAGCTGGCGGACCAGAGCCGCGCCGCGTCGGAAGAAATTCAGGCGATGATCGCCGACATCCATCAGGCTAGCGAATGGAACGCCAGCCAAGTCGTCCGGGGCCATGAGGCGATCGAGCAATCCGCGTCGCAGGTCGACGAAGCAGCCGCCGATTTCGAGAAGGTAAGAGAACTGATCGAGCAATTGCTCAGCTATATCGTGACCATGAACGATAGAATGCTCGCCATCCGCAACGACTCGTCCGGCGTTACCGACGAGATGAACCGGATTTCGACCGTTATCGAGGAAGGGATGGCGTCGATGCAGGAGCTGACGTCGATGAGCGCCAGCCAAGAGGAAGCTTCCGGTCAAGTCAATCGCGAAATCTCGACCTTAAACCGGCTGAGCCGGAGCTTGAAAGAGCAATTCTCCGCTTCCTGATTTTTTTTTTTTCGTCGCCCCCCCT
>Ga0065721_10053252_pt1 | contig 10264 bp, 8 predicted proteins | sample Mesricmetagenome_FD_59108 | JGI IMG/M metagenome (GOLD analysis project Ga0065721, IMG submission 59108) | Mesophilic microbial community from rice straw/compost enrichment Sample: eDNA_1 v2 (version 2) | ecosystem: Engineered > Solid waste > Grass > Composting > Bioreactor | place: USA: Davis... | reverse complement strand
AAGCGCCGAACGGCCAGAGCGGCCAGACGCCGCAGGACGGCCAAGCGCCGAACGGCCAGAGCGGTCAGACGCCGCAGAACGGCCAAGCGCCTGCGGACGGTCAAACCCAGCCCGATCGCGGACAAGTAGGCGGATTCGGCGGAGGGTTCCCCGGGGGGCAAGGAGGCTTCGATCGCGGACCCGGCGGCATGGGCGGCTTTGGCGGCATGCCCGGCATGGATGTTGGGGCCGGCGGCACGCCATCCCAAGCCGGCTACGAGAACGCGGCGGCGACGGGGATCGCGCTCGCGGTGCTGCTATTGGCGGGGCTCTTCATCGCCTTCTACAAGCGCAGGAGGCTGTAGCGATCCTTCCAACGAACGAAACGAACCGTACCCGCGAGGGTACGGTTCGTTGGCATTTCCGTTACTTGATCTGCTCGATGCAAAGAATTTGATTGTCGATCATGATGACCGTCAGCTTGTCCGTGATCGGCAATATGTTGGAATAGAGGGAATAACGGTTGCCCATCTCGACGATAAAGCGCGGCTTGCCGTTCGGGTCGAGCGAATAGACGGTGCCGACGTTGGCGCTGAAGTAGACGTTGCCGGCGTTGTCCGACTTCAGCGTAAACTCCGCCAGGCTTCGGCCCCATGCCACGTCCTTTTTCGTCAACGAATACTTCCACTTCACCTTTCCGTTACGATCCCGGTTCAACACCGTATTCGTTTTCTCGTCCAACTCGTACGTTCCGCCGCGCTGATCGCTGATTCCCCCGTACAGCGGTTCGGCCGATTTTCCGGGAACGAGGCCGATGCCGTTATCCGAGATCGCGTATGTCCGCGTGCGATAGCTGTAGGTGCTCATATCGAAAGACCACGAAGCCAATCGTTGCTCTTCGTCGATATAAAAATATCCGGATTTCGCCTCGGCCGTCGATACGCTCCAAGCGATGTCTCCCTTGTCGTCCAACCGGAACAACAGGTCGGAGGTTTGGGCATAGGCGCGCCCTCGGTCGTCGGCGAATACGTTCACGATATCCAGCGCGTCGATCGCGGCGTCGCCGAGAAGCCATTCCCCGCGCCGCCAACCGATCGATCCGTCGGAGCGATAGGCGACGAGCCCTTCGCCGCTTAGCCAGAGGAGGTTGCCTTGCGCGTCGCCGTAATAGACCGGGTAGCCGACGGCAAACCCGTTCTCGTCTTTGGGGGCGTGCGCGGTCGTCGGAGCGAAAACGCGCTTTATGCCGTCGGCGCCGACGCGGACGATTCGGTCGACGATCATCGACGTCTCGTCGGCATAGTTCATGTTGCCTTGATAGATTCGATAAAACGATCCGTCGTCGCCCACGGCGTCGATTCGGTTCAGTTCGCTTGGCAGTTCCCGTTTCCAACGGGTCCGCCCCTTCTCGTCGACGGCCATGACGTAATCGAACGCGATAAAGTATACGAGCCCGTTGCGGCCCCGGTAGGCCTGAAAATGCTGATAAGGACTTTCGTCGGCGATATGCCATTTTAAACGAAAGCGATCGGCGTTGTGCAAAATCAGGTTGCGGCCTTGGTCGTCCTTCGGCTTCAGCTTCTGCTGCTTGCCGATCGGTTCGAGGGCCGGTGCCCCGGAGACGGCCGAGGGCAAGACGAGAATCAAAGCGAGAGTCAACCAAATCCAAGAGCTCTTGGTCATGACGGGATTCCTGCTTTCCGGTCGCGAATGATAGAGGAACGTGAATATCATAGCCCAAAAAGCGGAAAATAGATACGCCGAAAAAAGAGAGCTCCCGCATGCGAGAGCTCTCTTTTTTCGGCGCTATCAAGTATAAAAAACGAAGTTCGTCGGAAGCTTGCGAAGCTGGCCGTCGGACGGATTGTTGATGACGCGGCCGTTCCAGATCAGCGAGGAAGAGCCGCCGCCGTCGAGGTTGAAGCCGTTGATCGCCCCGAAACGCTGGAGCAGAATTTGCATCTCCGCGAGCGTGGCGCCGGAGCTGCCGCTTTCGTTGTAGCCGTCGGCGACGATGAAGAGCAGCTGGTCGTCCTTGTAGTTCGCGATGACGGTACGCGGCGCCCGCGCCGGGCTCGTCTGCCACTTGGACGGAATCGCCGTCTTGCGGCCGTTCTGCATCAACACCGGCACGAACGAAGCGCCGAACTTCGGGCTTTTCGCGTCCAGCTGCGACTTGCTCGTGAACTTGCCCCCGATCAGCTTGTTGCTCTCGCTCATGCCGACGAAGAACAGATCCTTGTACGTCGCGTGGAAGCCGCTAACGTACTCGCCGCCGACGATCGTCGTGCTGAGCGGATACCGCTTGCCTCCGCTGTCCGCGAACCCGCCGCCGTTGACGCCGATCGCGGCGTCCGTCCGGCGCACCGCCTCCAGCGTCGTTTCCGCGCCTCCCGCCACGTCTTTGCCGAGCACGAGGTCCATCGCGCCGTCCTTTTTCAGCTTGATTTTCAGCGCGTAGCTTTTGAATTTCTGGGTATTCAAATAAAACAGCTGCGCCTTAAGCTTGTCCGATTCCAACGTAGCCGAGGGCTTGCCCAGCTTGCTCGTGATGCGGCGGTCGTAAATCAGGGCGGGTCTGGCGACCTGCTTGGAAGCGAGGCTCGCGATCTGGTTCATCTCCGCGTTCGTCTTGTCGTACAAGGCGATCTGCTTCTTGATCGATTGGCCGGTCTGCTTGGCCGTGTGTTCCGCGAGTCCCAAACCGGCGAGCGCCTTGGCGGACTGGGCGCCCGGGTCGACGCTCGCCGCTTCGTGCGCCGGAAACGCGCCGTCGGACAGCTCCAGCTCGATGTTCGACACGAACAGGAAGAGAAGAAGGCCGACGAACGGAGCGCAAGCGAACAGCATCGTGCGGTTGAACGAACGGATGGAGGAGCCGGTCATTTCAGCACGTCCAAATTCTTTTTCAGCTCGTTCAGCTGTTTTTTCACTTCCGCCAACTGCGTGTACAGCTTATTGCTGTTATCCGTCTTCGAATCCGCGTTGTCCTTGGCGAACGTCAGCAGTTCGTTGAGCGCTTCGATTTTGCTTTCCATCCGGGCGATTTGCTCTTGGTAATCGGTCTCCAGCTTGGAAATGCGGGAATCGTAGTTTTGCTGCATCAGGGCGATCCGGTCGGCGGTTTGCCGTTCCAATTCCGCGGATACCCGCTCTTGGATGCGGTCGGAATACCACTTGGCTCCGTACACCCCGCCGGCGATAAGTATAAGCCATACAAAGACAAAAAAGAGCGCGGCGCCCCGGCGATTACGTCTAGGGGACCTCTCTCTGTATGTGTCGGCAGGCAAGTTCTCTCTGTTTTCCACTCCGGTTTCTCTCATCTCTCCGTCTCTAGCACCTCTCTTGTTGTCTATCGATATCCGCAGACATCAGATTAACTTGTCGAATAATGAACGCAGCTCCGGCCGTAAAGTTGCACCCGCCATCGGATTGTAACATACTTCGCGCGCCGGAAGGGCGACTACGAACTCCGGGATCATTTTCCATCGTCGGAGATAGCTTTGTTCGACCGGTTTTGTCGAGCGAGAGCGCTTTCCGTCAGCTTTGTTGACAAGCTCTAATTGTTTGTTTATAATACAAACAAATATTTGTTTAGAAAGCAAACAAATAGTGGCCGGCGCCAATCCCCATTCCGGCTCGCCATGAAAGCGCAATCCCGAGGAAGGAGAGAAAACAAGTTGAAGTCAAGCCAGCCCAGCACGATCAGAGCCATGAATAAATCCCTCGTCCTGAACGTCGTTCGGCAAGAGGGCCCGATATCCAGGGCGCAGATCGCCAAGAAGACCCAAATTACGCGGGCAACCGTATCCGATATCGTCAACGACTTGCTTCAGGAACAAGCGATCTTCGAAGAGGGGGAGGACAATTCGTCCGTCGGGCGCAAGGGAATCCTATTGAAATACAACGCCTCTCTCGGCTTCGGGGTCGGAATAGACATCGGCGGCACGAAAATATCGCTCGCGCTGTTCGACGTGAACGCCGAAGTGCTGACGCACAAGAGAATCCCGACCTTCCGGGTCGGGACGAACGAGGAATTCATTCGCGAGCTCGTCGCCGCGATCCGGCTTTTTATCGCGGAGAACGACAGGGATCCCGCGGGTCTGCAAGTCGTCGGCATCGCTACGCCGGGCATCGTGGACTACAAGGCGGGAATCGTCGTCGAGGGTTCGCCTAACTTGCCCGGTTGGGAGAACCTGGACTTATGCGCCAAAATCACGGAGCTGATGGGCGTGCCGGCGGTGCTCGAGAACGACGTCAGGGCCGCGCTGATCGGCGAAGTCTGGAAGGGGCAATGCCAGGACGTGCAGAGCGCGATCTTGATCGCGATCGGCACCGGGATCGGCTCGGCTCTGCTCATGGACGGCAACATCATCCGCGGCTTCGGCAACGCCGCCGGGGAAATCGGATACATGATGTTCGAACGCTCGCATCTCGCTCGGGACTGGGATAACAAAGGCTGCTTCGAAACGCTGGCTTCCGGCTCGGGCCTTGCGGGCCGCATGGCCGATTTCGGTCCCGCGCCGGGCCAAGCCCCCGATCCGACGGCCGTCGATATATTCGAAGCGGCCAGGAAGGGCGACCCGGCTTCCGCCAAGCTGATCGACGAGTTCGTCGACTACGTGTCCATCTCCGCTCTGAACATGATCGCGGTCGTCAATCCGGAGAAAATTTTGTTGATGGGCGGAGTGTCGAACGCTTCCGACGTTTTCCTGGAGCGGGTCAACGAGAATATTAAACGACATACGTTCTCCCGGACGAAGGTCGAGGTGACCGTCTCGGAGATGAAGGAGCTCGCTCCTCTGTACGGCATCGCCATTCTGGCTTTACGGGAAGTGCAGCCGACCGTCGAGTTCCTCAAAGGCATCAAGCTTGCGTAACGATCATGGAGGTGTCTAGCTTGCAAACCCTGGAAATCAAAAAACTCGGCAAAGTATTTGCGGGCGTTTCCGGCGAAGTGACCGCGCTTCAAAATATCGATATCTCGGTCAAGCAAGGGGAATTCGTCTCGATCGTCGGAACTTCCGGCTGCGGGAAATCGACGCTTCTGAGCATTATCGCCGGTCTGAACACCCACACTTCCGGAGAGCTTCTCGTCGAGGGAAGGCCGGTGACGGGCCCCGGGCCGGACCGCGCCGTCGTCTTCCAGTCCGACGCGACCTTTCCTTGGCTGACGGTCGGCCAGAACATCGAGTACGGCATGAAGGTCAAGAAAATCCCCGCGCGGGAACGGAAGATCAAGACGGACGAGCTGTTGAAGCTGCTCGAGCTCGACAAATTCCGGGACGCGTATCCGCGCGAACTGTCCGGAGGGATGCGCAAGCGGATCGATATCGGACGCGCCTACGCGGTAGAACCGCAGATCCTGCTCATGGACGAGCCGTTCGGGGCGCTGGACGTCGTGACGAGAGAGATGATGCAATCCGAGCTTCTGCGCATCTGGTCCGAAAGAAAGACGACGGTCGTCTTCGTCACTCACGACCTGGAGGAAGCGATGTTCCTATCGGACCGGATCGTTCTGCTCAGTCCGCGTCCCGGCCGTCTGAAGGAAATTATCGATATGCCTTTCGCAAGGCCGCGAACGCAGGAATTACGGGAGTCCCGCGAATTTTACGAGCTTCGCAACCGCCTTCGCAAAATCATGGGATAGGGAGTGCTCGCAATGAAAGTGAAACTGCTTGGCTATGTCTCGATCCTGTTTCTGATTGCCGTATGGCTCGTGCTGACGCTCGGCGGATTCGTGAAACCGCTGTTCCTTCCGGGACCGCGGCAATTGTACGACGTCCTCTCGACTTCGTACGCGGAGCTGTCCAAGCATATGGGCTATACGCTCATGAGACAGTTCTCGGGCTTCTTTATCGGCTCGGCGCTGGGCATCGTCGCCGGTCTGCTGATCGCTTCCAACCGCTACGTTCAGGCGCTCATGGACCCGGTGATCGAGATCCTGCGCCCGGTGCCTCCCCTGGCGATCATCCCGATGCTGATCCTCTGGCTCGGAATCGGGCCGGTTCCGCAAATTCTGCTCGTGATTTTCGGCTGTTTCGTCATCTTGGTCGTCAGCACGGTGGAAGCGGTGAAAAACGTTCCGAAAATCTATACGAACGCGGCGAGGACGTTGGGCGCTTCCTGGTTCTACACGTACCGGACGGTCATTCTGCCGGCGATCGTGCCTTCGCTCGTCGGAGCGATCCGCGTGGCGGCCGGAGCATCGTTCGGTCTCGTCGTGGCCGCGGAATTCATGGGCGCGCAGGAAGGGATCGGGTACTACATGATCATCGCCCAGCGATATTTGAGAACCGACATGATCCTGGTCAGCATCGTCCTGATCAGCGCCGTCGCCTGGATCGTCGATCAGCTGATCCGCAAGATCGAGAAGCGGATGACGCGTTGGTCCGAAAGGCATCAATAAAGTTTGCGAATAGCTGCCGTTCCTATCCAGATCAACAGCAAGCCGGCAGATTCGATAGATCCATCCAGAATCCATGACATCGAAGGAGAGAGGTCGCAATGAAAAAACGTTTGGTACTGCTGTTGGCGTTCGTCGTCTTGTCGGTAAGTTTGGCTGCCTGTTCGGGGAACAAAAACGACGGAAAAGAGAGCGCCGCGCCTTCCGGCGGCAAGGAATTGAAGCAAGTCAGCCTGGGCTTGATGCCTTATTATGACTATGCGCCATGGGCTCTTGCGGACGAACAAGGATTTTTCGAAGAGGAAGGAATCAAGCTGAAATCGACGATGTTCCCGGTCGAAGGCAACGTGGCTCCAGCCCTCGTGAACGGCTCGATCGATATCGGCGGCTTCTCGGACACTCCGTCCATTACGCTGGCTTCCCAATTCGGAGATCTGCGCATGATCAGCTTCCTGAATATTTTCAAAGGATACGCGATCATCGCGGATAAGGATAAAGGCTTCAAAACGTACGAAGAGCTGTTGAAGGAGACGAACGATCCGAAGCAAGCGGCCGTCGAAGCGGGCAAGCAGCTGAAGGGCAAATCGATCGTAACGACGTCCGGGGCGGCCTTTTACATGGTGCTCGAGCAGGCTCTCGTGAACGCCGGGCTGACGATGGACGACGTGAAAGTGGTCGACATGGAGCCGGACGTCGGCGTCTCCGCCTTTATTTCCGGAACGGGAGACTTCTATCTCGGCGGCTTGCCGCAGCGCGAGAAGCTGCAAAGCGAAGGCTATTCGGCTTTGATCAGCGGGGAAGAAATCGGCCCCGGAGCCGTCAGCTTGGCCGGTCTCGCCACGACGAAGAAGTATTTGGACGCCAATCCGGATACGATCGAGAGCATGCAGAAGGTTTGGTTTAAAACGATGGATTACATCCAAAATAACCCGGACGACGCCTTCGCCTTTTTGGCCGAATGGGCGAACAAGCAAAACGGCGGCACCAGCACGGGAGAAGACGTCAAGAAGTTCATCGATTCGTACGTCATTTTCGCGAAGACGCCCGAAGAGGCCCAAGCTTATTTCTATGACGAGAATTCCTCGACGAGCTGGAAGAAGCGTTACGAATATTTGGTGAAGTACCACGAGGAAACGAACGTGATCAAGAAGGATTCCGTCAACTTGGACGAATTGGTTCCCGCTCCGTCCGTCTTCGAATCGTTCGCAAAGTAAAAGGAGGAGATCTTCTTGGCCGGCATACATCTCCATCCCCACGACGTCGTCGACGAAGGTCCCGCCAGCATCTTGGAACGGATCGGACGCATGGGGCCGACCGAATATCTTTTTCCGGAGGTCAACACGATCTTCGAACGAAATCCTTATCCGAGCGGGAGCCTCCCGCACAACCCGGTGCGCGACTTCGTGCAGGGATACGGCACGCTTCACGTCGCCCTGGATCCGGAGTCGATCTACGCGCCGCTTCGCCAGAAGGTCGACGAAACGGTTCGTTCGGGCCGCGATCCGATGGCCATCCTGAAGGAGGCGCTGGAAGGCCGGCCGGTTCGTCCCGTTCCTTGGGTGAACTTGCTGAACGGTCATTTCGAAGGCGACGTGGCGAACAACGGAGTCGTCAACTTCAAAGGGGAAGTCGCGGAGCACTGGCTGTGTCCCAACGGTCCCGACGTCGTGCCGATGTGGTCGAGAATGCTCGCGGTCATGACGGACAAGTACGGGTACGAGACGTACCTGATCGACCGAATCCGGTATCCGGACTGGGCGGGCAAGGAAGTAAAGCCTAGCGGGATCTTCAGCTGCTTCTGCCCGCATTGCGTTGCCCGCATGAAAGAGGAGGGCATCCCGGTGCCCCGGCTGCTGGAGGACATGCGGCTCGTCTCCGGCCTGCTGAAGGAACAAAGCTTCCTGAAAGCCGTGGAGCTGCTCGGCCGCTCGGAACGCATTCAAGCATGGCTCGCGTTCCGCCAAAGAAGCGTATCGGAATTCGTGGAACGTCTAGCCGCGGAGACTAGGCGGCTGAATCCGTCCATTCGCTTATGGTTGGATCTGTGGCCGCCGTCCTACGCCTGGCTGCTCGGGCAAGATTACGCGAGGCTCACCCGGACTTCGAACTCCTTAAAGCATTTTCCGTATCACAAGTTGGGCGGCGGAGCGGACGTGCAAGGCTTTATCCATTACTTCGCGCGCACGCCGGAGAAGCGGGAAGAAGCGTTCCAAGCCTTCATGAAATTTTTCAAGATGGACTATTCGTTGTCTTACGCGGAATTTCAGGAGAGGGGATACCCGATCCGATTCGTCAAGAACGAGAACGACAAGGTTAGGGAGCTGTCCGCTCCGGGCACGAAAATTTTCAGCGGCGTGCAGATGTGGAACATCTCGCCGGAAGATTTGAAGCTCGCCATAGAAGCCGCGAAGGAAAGCGCGGCGGACGATATTCTGTATTATTGCTACGGTTGGGCCGACGAAGAACTGTTCGACGCGGTTGGAAGCCTGACGGAGAAATAGGAGCATCCGGCCCGCAAGCGGCCTGCGACGAGGCAAGTCCCATTCCGGGAACGCCTATCGCGGGCCGCTTTTTACGTTTCCGAACGACCGCGAACCCTTCGTTTCAGATTCTTAACAGCAGGAGGATGGTAAACTCGCGTCGAACAAGGTGTTGAACATTCGGGCAAGCGGAAGGAGGAAGCGGCATGTTGAGAATGCTCGTAGTGGACGACGACAGGTTCGAGCGGGAGGGCGTGCGGTTTCTGGTCGACAAGTTCGGGCTGGAGCTGGAGCTGGCCGAGGCCGACAGTTCCGAGGTCGCGCTGGAGTATCTGGAACGGAACCCGGTCGATATCGTGCTGTCGGACATTCGGATGCCGGGCATGGACGGACTGGAACTGGCGGACCGGATCAGGGAGGCCGGCTGGCCGGTCAAGATCATATTTATGAGCGCTTACGGAGAGTTCGAGTATGCCCGGCGGGCGATCGACGTGCGCGCAATCCGCTATATGCTGAAGCCGATTCAGGTGACCGACGCGCTGAAGGTGCTCTCCCAGGCCATTCAGCAGTGCGAGGAGGAGCGGCAGGAGAGGGCGCAGCTGGAGCGGATGGAGACGGTGTACAACCGAGAATCGCGAATGGAGAAAAATCGGCTGCTGGCCGAGCTGCTCTCCGGGCGGTATCAGCCGGACGAGTATGCGGGAATGAGGCTGGCCGATTTCGGCTTTGTGCCCAACCTGCGTTTGCTGTTGCTGGACGCAAGAAGCCGGTTTTTCGACCGCACCCCGCCGGATTTCGAGGAGCGGCTCGATAACGTTATCGGGCGGTGGCGCGAATGGATTCATCTTAACGAATTCCAGGCGTTGCTGTTCACTGAAGAGAGGCCGGGAGAAAACGCGGACGAATTCGTGCGTATCGCGCAAACGCTGTCGGAGCGTCTGCTGACCGAGTACGGGCAGGACGTCGCCGTTGTCGTCAGCGGTCCGGTGGAGACGCTCGATCGGCTTATTCGCGAATACCAGACGATGGAGACGATGCTGGAGGGGAAGTTTTTCTGGGGCGAAGGGACGATCGTGCTGACGAATCGAACGTCGGCGGACGAGGCGACGGCCGCCGTCCAGGAACTGCTGGACGAGGTGAAGCAGCACATTGAGCGCACGCGCTTCGACTTTGCTTATTTACGGTTCGAGCAGTTGTTCGACCAGTTGCAAAATAGCGACCGTTTGTCGTCCGTTTACGTCAAATACGTATGCATGGAGGTCGTCAAAGCGTTGTTCGACGCCTCTGCGCGGAAAAATTTCGAGCTCTTCAACCAGCATCTTGAAAGCGTACACAAAACGACGAGGCTCGCCGATCTGCGCTCCGTTATGAGGTCGATTCTGGAGGAGCATTCGCCGAC
>Ga0065721_10053251_pt1 | contig 10264 bp, 15 predicted proteins | sample Mesricmetagenome_FD_59108 | JGI IMG/M metagenome (GOLD analysis project Ga0065721, IMG submission 59108) | Mesophilic microbial community from rice straw/compost enrichment Sample: eDNA_1 v2 (version 2) | ecosystem: Engineered > Solid waste > Grass > Composting > Bioreactor | place: USA: Davis... | reverse complement strand
CTCAGATGTTCATTCTCACCCGCTCACTATCATTCCAGGAGGAGGAGAGGAACGGCGGCAAGAAAGGACGTCTCCTCGGTGTTATCACTCTCAGCGACGTCCTCCGCTACCTCATCGGAAACGTGGACATCCCTGAAGCACCAGAGACAGAGTCATAGACGCATTCTATAGACTCTAGCACCCGCCCACGACATCTCATGCCCTGCTCGATCCAGTATTTATTGCCTTCGTTCTTCCTCTTCATCCCATGTCATGGTTATTTTTGGATACCTCGTTTTCATTGTAAGTGAGTGGCGGTCCCTCTCATGCGATTCGCAGACGTGATCCTAATTCGTGATGATAGAATACCATGTAACATCTCACTTATTTGTTGTATAAATGGAAGTCAAGACATTGATCCAAACTACACGAGCTTTCAACCGATTCCGCTCACTTTCCGAAGCCAATCTCATTTCAATACTGCCCTCTGACAAAGATCGGCTCTCACACTTGATATGCTCTCCTAATCCACTCTCGTCTCACGGACTTGGTATTCATCGCCCATTGCCTCGTGCACCCTCATCTCCACTTTCGTACAAGAGAAAGGGCCAGCCATGCACTGGGCCCCTCCATACCCCCGACCATGCTAACCACCACCAAGCCGTTCACAATTTCCCGACGCATACCTGCGCCTCTGTCAACCGTACTTGCGGTCGTCCAGGATCCACAGCAGTACTGTAGTCTGACCCCCAAAATCCTGAGCGTCGTACCCAATGAAGGCGAGGAGGGCGTGTACACGTGAGTCTGCGCTCCCATCTCACCAACACCGCATCTCTGCCTTGACCTTTAACTTCACCGTTGATCAATGTGCATATGCACCCCTATATACTAGTGTCACGGAAGTCGCGCCCATCATCCCAGTGCTTGGCCTCACGACAACGCTCGCCATCCCAACGCGCTTCACGAAACTCGCGAATGGGCTCAAGTTTGAGTGCGAAGCTCCCCTCGGGGTCTCGATGGCGCTGGAATGTACTGTGGAGCCAGATCCAGACTCTGGGGATAGAAACGATGTTCAAGCTTGTGTGGTGACAGAGAACGCGACGATCACGGTGTGCATTCTCAGCTTGACCAGGGGCCATGAATTCACTGATGAGGGTTTGTCTGTATAATCGAACACAGGGATTCACCCTCTTGACATCGTATATCCACGAGTCCATACGAGTATCACATATCAACATGCTCGATACACTGGCCAAGAGAGTGACGGGTTCAGATGCAAGTTGAGAGTCGAAATATCCCCCAGTTGAAGGCCATGTAAATTGTGAAGTTGTGAACAATGACGCCATCGACTTCATGAACTTCGCTTTGATGTCCTGTGACTAGCCGTACGTCTCTCGGAGAGAAAGGTGAGACGTGGTGCTAGTGAGCGTCGTCCCTGCAAAATACCAGCCAACTGACATTAGGGAATCCAATCGCTGCCGAACAGGGGATGATAGGCGCCCATCACTTTGCACGAGAATAGAATCCATCCGCCGCTTTGACTGCATCCCCCCTTTTCCGTAGGCTCCGCAGTCCCAGTGCTGATTCCCGCTCTATCGGCCAATGTTCTAGCTCAAAGTATATAAGACTTACTGGTCCATATTTCTTGCTAAATGGATAGCCTATAGCGGAGAACTTTATCTGGCAGATGCTGATTTCCCCTTGGTTCCAGTGGGGTTTAGTAGTGATCTGGGCCTGAGAAGACCCGTAGACAAAGCTGCTCCTCGGCTATTCGAGCTCAGTCTTAAGCCCAGCCCGTCCTGTCCTGTCACTCAACTCGCTCTCCCTTTCCTCCTTCTGTCCAATCCCGCCCTAACATGTTTACTCCTGCGAAAATCTTCAGCTTCACCTACACCCTCCCCTTCCCCTGCTCCTCCACATCCGCCCTCCTCGCCCTCCTCCACTCATCCCTTTCCCTCATTTCTCAGAATCCCCTCGTTCTCTCTGTCACTCAAGACCCCGCAGACCCCACCTTGTTCACTACCACCGACTGCGTCCCTCTTGTTCCTTTGCTATGATTGGAAATGACAACGACGTACAAGTCAAGGATTGTGAATACGGAGAAAGGGGTGAAGGGCAGGACTTGGGCAGCGATGGATGTACAGAACTGGGTGGAGTACTGGGTGGAGGATGAGGGTTCGGAGGGGAGTTGTGTGCTTAAAGAAGAATCAACCATCAGGGTACGGTGGGCCTTTCTCTTCATGCGAAGAGGCCTGTGGTAAGAATCAATTGGCAGGGAAATATCCTATTGATTGCGGTTGTGTGCAAGACGATGGTAAAACCTCATATCGAGGGTATGGAGCGGCTGGTCTAAAGATGCCTTGAGTCTGTAACGCGAACGATGTGACACCACAATCACTGGCAACAAGTGGCAGTTCTCTCTACTTCCCCCTGATGAAAGTGACGAGGGCGTTATCATTAAAGGACAGGAAATGAAGCACCAAGCGCTTCTGTTCTGCGGCCGTAGTTCCCCGCGCATGTTTCATCATCCCAGACATCCGTCTCTGGTCGTGATCGTTAACAAAGTTCACCTGTCAAGGTTGCTTGACATTCTCCCTCAACTCTCATATGCAGGCCCTGATAGGAAAGAGGCGAACGCGAGACTGTGCAAAGCTAGCCTCTAGATACTCGCAGGCTCGCGTCTCAAACACCAACGATCAGATGGCAAAGGGGAACTTCAAGTTGCGTGAGAAGGGCTATCTGCCCCGTTGAAATAAATGCACCAGTGGGCCCATGATCGGAACGCCCAACCGCAAGGCCTCTATAGAGGCAGAACACTCGCTAGCAATGGGGCCACCATATGCTAGGGAAACGTTTCCGTCATATCCAGGGACATCCAATCCCATGACGAGGCCAAGAGGACATCTCTTAGCCCCACTTCCCAATTAATCGAGACCGAGTCCATTCCACCCTTCACCACCGCTTGCAACTACCCAACGCTCTCTTTCACTCACCCTCTCCAACCACACCCTGCTATCCAGAACCATATTGCCACCCTCTATGCTCACAAAAACCAAGACCTTCACCCAATCCATCGAGATCCCATCCTCCCATGCCCCTGCCCTCCTCTCTATCCTACACGATCCGCAGCAACTCTGCAGCCAACACCCGCTCATTCTCTCCATCGTCCAAGACCCCTCAGATCCCACAATTTACCGTGTCACTCACGTCCTCCCAATAGTCCCGGGTTTCCTACAGTCGACGACGACATACAAGGCGCGGATTGTCAATACAGAGAAGGGTGTGAAGAGCCAGAGCTGGGCTGCGATGGGCGTGACCAACGAGCTCGAGTACATAGTGGAGGATCTGGGAGGTGGACAATCTCTTTTCAGGGAGGAGGCCAATGTTACAGTGCGTACAGGACTTTGCGAATCGCGTCAGTTTGCGCATGCGGCTCATGCGAACACTAGGCAAATGCTCTCTTGATGCCTTATGTGTTCAAAACTATGACCGAGGCCCACAAGGAAGGGATGAAGACGCTCGTTGAGAAAGCCGCCAGGATTTCGCGGAGCGGTGGTCCATGAGAAGAAGATACTGTGAAGGAACCCTGAAATGTTCACAGATTTCGGGCTTATACGTTGTTACCTATGCTAAGAACACTGTTTCGGCCATGGAATCCCGCTTGACATGGCGCGAAATGGGTCTCAAAACATCTAGAAATACACTGGAACTCAAAGGATCCTCGAACTCGATGCATATTCTTCAATGGAAAACACGATCTGCCTGGGTGAACTGGTGGTAAGTCTAGACACGTTCTGGTGCGCAGGTTCTGGGAGCTGTGAAGGCCAACGGAAGGCTGCTCCATTAAGCGCCCGCAATTCGGGACACACTTCGGCATGTAGAACCCGACTCCTGCCAAGCCGACTCAGAGGTATTTTATGGGATGGGCAGCCGGCGGCAAGTTCAACCTTGTTGATTGGCTGCTGACTCCAACACCCATTGTCAGGACTGATCTGTTTTGGGGAGTTCCTGTCACTTGGCCACTCAGGGTGTGAAATGCTCTCAATGAAATCTATGCCGCGAGTAAGGTGTGGACTTGTTCCTCCTTGGTCTGTACGCCTTAGGGTTCTACCCTCTCAGCTTCAGAGTGATCAGCAAAAGGCTTGGTTGTGTCCAAACATGGCCTCAGCTTTGCAAGAACCAAGGAAGGGTTAAAATACTTGAGATAGACACACCCAACTCACTGACTTCAATCAGCCCTCCTTAGGCTGCATATTAAAGATCAGCATAAACTCAGACAAGGGTGGGACAACCGCAAAAAGTCAAGGTCCTGGCAGGAGTCGAACCTGCGTCTCAAGAATCAGAATCTTGAATGATAACCGTTACACTACAGGACCGGTTGATATTACTTAAGACAAGCCAACCCTACCACACTGGCGGATCAATAAATCGACTCCTCTTCGAACATTAAAGCCCGATGGATCGACGACAGACACTTTTGAGTTACAGCCCAGAAATGATCCCCTCTAGTTCCCAAGCGGAGACACTGCGCTAGTTTACAATGAGTCCCTGCACCCCCTACACTTCAAACACAACATCCATTGCCTTGAAAGCGGTGTTCCCTGGCCAAACTCTTACCGGCACCTCACACTCCACCATTTCCAGCCTCACAGGACTCCAACCCTCTTCCCCATTCGCAAAGTCGACTCCTCTCCCAACACCACCCGCAAGGTCAGGCTTGATCCCATCATATCCTCCTTGGATATCATCTGTCGAGCTGAAAGTGCTTTGCGATCCTGCATAGAGTCCACCACCTTGTGGATGTACACCTCCATCTGAGTCACCATCCTCTTCGTCATCATCTCCATAATCCAACTCCGCGCTCGGAGAGAGATACGAAGCGAAGAAAGAGGCCCATGAAGCGGCACTGTTGCTCCTGTTGCCAGAACTCAGAGGTGCTGTCAATTGTCCAGCGCTATCCACCGACGCATTTGATCCAAGGAACAGCGATGTCGGTCGCGTCCGGCTCTTCGAGGTTCCTAGCGGCGTGGACCTGGCCTTCTCCAGCGGGCACGCAATGCCGGGAGAAATCCACTCGCTGCCCCACTCTCCTCGAGGACCATCTCGGAGAAGACCCTTGAATCGTACGCCCTCAGTTCCTTCATCCGAATCTGGCCCTACGACGGCTACGAGTAAACACAGTCGAACTTTCCACTCCAGGCCGCCATTCAAGTTGTTTGAGCCTGGCACAGTTCCAACACAGGTCTGGAAGGCAGGGCTCGCGTCGCTGGGGATATCCAAGGCAAATGGTGTCCGAAGTGTGTTCATAAGGAGCGAAGAGAAATGCTCCGCATACCTCCGACGGAGCTGCTTGTTCGCCGCTGGAGGGAGAAGTGTGGACGGGAGGGATTCATGTGCCTCAAGGAACGCCGCGAGCTAAGAGTGACGATTTAGACTGATTGGTGAATGAAGAGGGAACATTGCATACCTGGAGCACACGCGCTCTTCCCCTGCGTTCATTGAGCTCAACGACGCCATTTATTGTCTCTCCCAGGCGGTAGGACGACTTAGGGAAAGTCAGAACGGCGACTTTGACGCCGTCTTTCGCGACATCGTAGGAAGCTGAAGACAAGGCATGTCAATCAAAAAAGGTCCATTGTGACCCTGACAATACGAACCTTTCTTCTGAGTCCTGGTTAAAATCTCGACCGCTTCACGGCAGCCTCCTCCCAAGGCCTCATCTCTCCCAAAATCTTCTCGAGACTCGCGGTCGAGGCTCAGGCTCGCTGACTTGGGGGGCTGAGACGGCGTTCGAGGAGAAATGGGCGGAACAGTGTGAGACGAAACTGTGGGTGTGGTCTTCACCTGCTCCATCACCGATGTGTGGCCTGCCGATTGCTTCTTGAACTCATCGTCGGACTCACCATCGTGGCTCGTCGCTTCCGTGTCAACGGTAGAAGGCGAAGTAGAAGCGTGAGACGCAGAAGATGAAGGTGAAGATGGTGTAGCTTCTGACTCAGTGGAGTTTCTTGGAGGCGATGAGATGGATGAAGATTGTTCTGGGTGAGTTCTCGGCTCGGGTAATGCTGCAGTGGTGGTTGTATCTCCCGTCGTTGGCAATGGTCGCGCCGGAAGGCTTTGCAAAAGACGTGCTGTGTACTGGCGGAGGTCATCGAGGCCATTTTTGTCCTTCTGATGTGAAGCGGACCTCCCAGCTGGTGAGGCTGCCGTGCTTGCTAACCCTGGGCCAGGTGAAGGTGGTCCCACGGACCTCTCCACAACCTTGGCTTGTAGGCTGGGCATGGCAAGGTCCCTTCTCCGATCTGCAGGCCACAACATGTTGTATGGTTTTGGAGAGCGATCGACTGTGCTTCGAGATGAACTCTCCATCAAGACTAGAGCCAGTATTACACATACCATGGACATTATTGTAAATGCGGATGGGCACCTTCATGAGCTTGCTGACATTGGCAGAAGGAGGAGGATGTTCAGCATTAGTTGTAAGGCCAACATTGTGTTGTGGTGCGCGACAAAGTCCCACAACAAGTTCGTAGGAAAACTGGAGCGCCTTGCCGCGGAAGGTGGGCGGAAGGTTCTCGGGCAGGTTCACGGTGTATGTGTCTAGCAACCAATGGTGTTAGTCTAATCAAATGGATGGACTGGAACGAACTCACAGCTCTTAGACTCTCCCGGCTGCAGCATGAGGTCTACGGCTAACATAGCAGGTTGCACCTCGAAAGTTGGCAGAGATGCTTCCGAATTCGTGTGACTCTGTGCATCCAGGGAACCGCTTGCAGATCCACTGGGATCACCTCCAACTCCCAGGAGCCAGGCTATACTGCTGCGCCGGCTGTGAGTAGGGCCAGGAGTACGACGTCCGGTAAGCGAACTTGTGCTAGTTGACCGCGACCTCACATGAGTCAGCATCCCCGCGCTATGTAGATTCGGCGTCGATGGGTACGGGGAGCCGGACGAGAGTACAGAACTGCTGGAATCACGTCGCATTTCCATTTCCAATCCTAAGCCTACGCCCTTGTTGGCGTCTGGAGGATCGCTGGGATGGCCAGGCACATCCCTCTCCGACCCCTCGGAGGCCAAAGATGACGATGAGGACGTCCATCTGCCTTGTACGGCCGGGCTTGATGGTGATGTGGAGGGTACTGGGGAACTCGCAGCGGAGCCCAGCAGATTGGACGGGGATAGCATTGACAAGAGAGAACCTGTCAGGGAGTTCGTCCTTCCGTGGTCCATCGAAGACCTGCTGCTCGCCGCGGAGTCTGGGCCAACCAAGGGGGACTGCCTCCCGCTAGAGGACGTTCGACTGAGTAAAGAAGGGTTGATGTCCATGCTCCCGCCACCGACAACATTCTTCTTGGTCAAGGTATCCCGAAGTCGTTTGAAATTGTGAGCCTGTTCTGGCGTGATCTTCACCCCAGGCACAGGAACAACATTGACAAAACCAGCGAGTTGCGCATAGGAATAGAGGATGAGCTCGGAATTATTGGGTACATGAGGGAAGGACACCGAGAAGGCTGAACGAGGTGGTCTGGAGTTTAAATTTCCACTGGATGAAGGGTATCCGATTCCAAGGTTGGAGTGGCGTTGTGGCCGAGACAGGGAGGAGACTGAGGAAGAGGCGGAGGAGGGAACATATCCATAGACAGGGTGTCCAGAGGGAATAGGGAATATCGAAGGGGTCGCTGGTTCTATCGATGGTTGTGCGAGGATGGGGGTGGTTGGGTAAGATGACAGGACATTCAGCGAGGCCTCTGCGATGGGGTCAAGACCCAGCGAGAATGAGGTGGTGGATGAGGCGGGTGTTGCGCTCGATGAATACGCCGGTGATGGGGGAAAGTCTTGAGCGAATGCCGGATCCGACACAACGGACTTCTTCCTCGCGTGAGGGTGATTCTGGGATAAGGGGAGGGCATCTGTCCGGGGTATTGTAACAGGGACTAGGGGTGATCTGTGAACTGGAGATCGAGGGTCAGCCTTGTCGCCACACGAGGGAAAGAACACGCACAGGGAGCGGATTCTTGGAAAGTCTTTCCGTGAGGGCCCGGTGAGGGAGTCCGAGAGAGCTGGGTTTGGAGGTCTGGGGGTGAAATAGATACAGAAAGCGACTTCCCCTGAAGTCGGTTCCTGCGCTGCTCCAGGAAGACCTTCTTCTCTTCTGGAGCCAGTCCGACGATTCCCTTTCTCAGAGGCGCATCGCTGTTGCTCTTCGCGCGTTGAATGATTGGAGCTACGGTGGGGGTTCGCGGTGTTCCTGGTGACGTTGGCGGACGCGAGAGTGGTGCTGAGCTGATGGAATGAGCACCCCGCTTGTGGCCGTAGGTCGTTGGCTTCGACGGTCCTGCTTCTGCAGAGCGTATATTCGTGAATGTGATTGTCACTGAAAACGGTTCCCCGGCGAAGTACGCTGACTGGGACGGTGTAATGGCGACTTGGATGCCTGCATCTGGGTCGGAGGGGATGAAGTTCGGCATGTGGAATGTGGAATAGGGGCCTCAGTTGGGTATCGTGGAGAGGAATAGAGTGAAGTGGTCGTTTCGGTGTCGTTGGGGGTGTTATTTGTCGTGGATTAAACTCGGATGCTCCTGGGACCCTCCGCCGGTGGTCTGGAGTGGAGGATGATAACAAGGGTAACGCTTACAACAGTAAGTCAAGGATCGTTTTCAAATGCCCCGAGCCACGTTGTGGGGCATGAAGGCAGCGTGAATGTTCAACGATCGTCCCAGGTGGTTGTTGAAGACAGAGTTGCTTCTCGATTCGTGTGGTCAGAGAACCGAGGTCATCATGACCCTAACCTGAGCAACTTGGTATCTTTTCAACAACGATCTCCTCTTCATTTCCCTCTTCCACGATGTCAAAGGACACCGTGCACATGGCACGTATCCCTCGCGAGGTCAGAGGACGGAAATGGGTTGGAATTCTCATCGCCTTCGCTATCATGCTCTACCTCGCTGTCTGCTTCCCTCTTTCATCAAGGCTCTCTCTCAGCTCGCTCCCAGCCCCCGCTTCGTCACACCGTACAACAGGACTTGATATTGCAGATTCTATATACGTGATATCTCTAAAGCACAGGCTTGACAGGCGTGCCGACATGGAGTTCTTGGCGGGACAACTTGGATTGCACTGGTCTTATGTCGATGCGGTACCTGCCACTGACTGGCTGGTCAATGCAACGTTACAATGGCTCAACCACACTCGCGCTCAACGGAAAAGGAATGAAACTATATCGTGGCCTGTGGACATTGACATTCTCGTCAATTCAAAGGGAGCTCTCGAGTACTGGGACTCCACATCGGACGGACTTACACTTGGACCTGGTGCGGCATCAACACAACCAAATGCCCTGGACTTTGACATGTATTCAGCGACGGAGGATAAGGTTCTGCCTGGAAATTGGACCGAGGTTCCAAGCTACTTACGCCTCTCGAGGAGCCGCATTGCTTGTTGGCATTCTCACCTGAGAGCGATTCATCTTGCGGCGAACGAACATTCGGTCTGGCCCAATAAGCCCACCTTCCTTATTCTCGAAGACGATGTGGACATGGAGGAAGATATCAGCTCTCAATTGTCAGCTTTGTGGACGTTTCTGCCCGAGACTTGGGATATCGTATTTCTAGGTGGGCGACACTCCGATTTTCTGCAGTTGAAGTGTTTTCTCTCAACTGCGCTCCCCCAGGCCACTGTTGGTCGAATGAAACGGTTTACGCCCCACTCGCGATCAGCGATGATTCCACTGACAATTCAGTACCACGACTTCGACATGCGCTCTACCCGTCCAATGCACCCAAATGCACCCATGCTTACGCACTCTCCCACCAAGGCGCCCGTCGGCTCCTTCTTCACCTCCGTCACTCTCAGTTCGCTTATTCCCGTGCAATAGATCAGGCAATCTCATGGCTAGTGCGAACTGAGAGGCTAAAGAGCTTCTCCATAGTCCCAAGCCTCGTCATCCAGAGAAAAATATCTCCAAGCGACGTGTGGAACAATGCGAGCCGAGGGTCGAGGAATGATGAGGGGCGAAGCTTTGGGAGTGCCTGGAAGGAGGAGCTCCACAATGGTGTCCTGGGACAGCTTTCTGGTCGTGTTATTGGTCAATAAACCCATTATTCCGCTTCTTGCACCACGTGCTTCATTTAAGAGGTCTTCGAAGTGTCAGGCTTATGTATGTCGAACGAGCCAGGTAGAGCCAACCAAAAATATATCATACAATTCGTACACCGAACGGGAATCGAACCCGTGCCGCTTGCTTGGAAGGCAAGCATGATAACCACTTCACCATCGGTGTGATGAA
>Ga0065721_10053250_pt1 | contig 10264 bp, 9 predicted proteins | sample Mesricmetagenome_FD_59108 | JGI IMG/M metagenome (GOLD analysis project Ga0065721, IMG submission 59108) | Mesophilic microbial community from rice straw/compost enrichment Sample: eDNA_1 v2 (version 2) | ecosystem: Engineered > Solid waste > Grass > Composting > Bioreactor | place: USA: Davis... | reverse complement strand
TGGCCTACCCGCCGCTGTCCGGCATCGACGCGAGCCCCGCGACGGGCGTCGACTATTACATCTGGGCGTTGCAGGTGGCCGGTGTCGGTACAACATTGTCCGGCATCAACCTGATCTGCACCATCGTCAAGATGCGCGCGCCAGGCATGACCATGATGAAGATGCCCGTCTTCACCTGGACCTCGCTCTGCACCAACGTCCTGATCGTCGCTTCCTTCCCGATCCTGACCGCCGTTCTGGTCCTGCTGTCGCTGGACCGTTACGTCGGCACGAACTTCTTCACGAACGATCTCGGGGGCAACCCGATGATGTACGTGAACCTGATCTGGATCTGGGGCCACCCGGAAGTCTACATCCTGATCCTGCCGTGCTTCGGCATCTTCTCGGAAGTCACCTCGACCTTCTCGGGCAAGAAGCTGTTCGGCTACACCTCCATGGTCTACGCGACGGTGGTCATCACGATCCTGTCGTACCTGGTGTGGCTGCACCACTTCTTCACGATGGGCTCGGGCGCCAGCGTGAACGCCTTCTTCGGCATCACGACGATGATCATCTCGATCCCGACGGGCGCGAAGATCTTCAACTGGCTGTTCACCATGTACCGCGGCCGCATCCGGTTCGAGCTGCCGATGATGTGGACCATCGCCTTCATGCTGACCTTCGTGATCGGCGGCATGACGGGCGTGCTGCTGGCCGTTCCGCCCGCGGACTTCGTCCTGCACAACAGCCTGTTCCTGATCGCCCACTTCCACAACGTGATCATCGGCGGCGTGCTGTTCGGCCTGTTCGCCGGCATCTACTACTGGTTCCCGAAGGCCTTCGGCTTCCGCCTCGACCCGTTCTGGGGCAAGGTCTCCTTCTGGTGCTGGGTGATCGGTTTCTGGGTCGCCTTCATGCCGCTCTACGTGCTCGGCCTGATGGGCGTCACCCGCCGCATGCGCGTGTTCGACGATCCGTCGCTGCAGATCTGGTTCCTGATCGCCGCGGCCGGTGCGGCCCTGATCGCCGTGGGCATCGGCGCCTTCCTGCTGCAGATCGCGGTCAGCGTCTGGAAGCGCAATGAGCTGCGCGACCTGACGGGCGACCCGTGGGACGGCCGCACGCTGGAGTGGGCGACCTCGTCCCCGCCGCCGAACTACAACTTCGCCTTCACGCCGATGATCCACGAGAACGACGCGTGGTGGGACATGAAGAAGCGCGGCTACAAGCGCCCGCTGGGTGGGTTCAAGTCCATCCACATGCCCAGCAACACCGGAACGGGCGTGATCCTGGCCGGCCTGAGCGTGGTCTTCGGCTTTGCCATGATCTGGTACATCTGGTGGCTGGCGGCGGTGAGCTTCGTCGGGCTGATCGCGGTCGCCATCGGCCACACCTTCAACTACCACCGCGACTATCACATCCCCGTCGATGAGGTCGTGCAGACCGAGAACGAGCGGACTCGGCTCCTCTCTGGGCAGGTGTAAACCATGACGATGACCATGACCGCCGAGCGGGAGGCCGAGGAAACCCCGGTCTTCCATCTGGTGGACGAGCACGAGCATCCGGAAGGCCACAGCACGCTGCTGGGCTTCTGGATCTACCTGATGAGCGACTGCCTCATCTTCGCCATGCTGTTCGCGACCTACGGCGTGCTGGGCGCCAACTACGCCGGAGGCCCGACGCCGAAGGAGCTGTTCGACCTGCCGCTGGTGGCGTTGAACACGTCGATGCTGCTGCTGTCCTCCATCACCTATGGCTTCGCCATGCTGACGATGGAGAAGGGGCGCGTCGGGCAGACGCAGTTCTGGCTGGCCGTCACCGGGCTGTTCGGCGCCGCCTTCCTCGGGATCGAGCTGTACGAGTTCGCGCACATGATCCACGAGGGGGCTCCGCCGCAGCGCAGCGCCTTCCTGTCGTCCTTCTTCACCCTGGTCGGCACGCACGGCCTGCACGTCACCTTCGGCATCATCTGGCTGATCACGCTGATGGTGCAGGTGGCCAAGCAGGGCCTGATCCCGGCCAACCGGCGGCGCCTGATGTGCCTCAGCATGTTCTGGCACTTCCTGGACGTGATCTGGATCGGCGTCTTCACCTTCGTCTATCTGATGGGAATGCTGCGATGAGCACCCACGCGCACACCACGCACCCGCATCCCGGCCACGGGCATGGCGGCCATGCCCACGGCGGGTATGGGCACGGCCATGGGGGGAGCGGCCATGGGAACCACGGCCATCATCACGACGATGGCCACGCCCACGGCACGTTCGGCAGCTACATGATCGGCTTCGTGCTGTCGGTGATCCTGACCGCCATCCCCTTCTGGCTGGTGATGACGGGCACGCTCGACAACACGCAGACGGCGCTGGCGATCATGGCGCTGGCGGCGGTGCAGATCGTGGTCCACATGGTCTACTTCCTGCACATGAACGGCCGTGCGGAAGGCGGCTGGTCGCTGCTGGCGCTGATCTTCACGATCATCGTCGTGGTGATCGCCTTGGCCGGGTCGTTGTGGGTGATGTACCACCTCAACACCAACATGATGCCGGTGCCGGACATGAGCCAGCTGCCGTGACCACGGCGCCGCGAGCCCGCACGCCCCGAGCCCGTCCGGTTTGGGGGCTGATCCTGATCGGCGTCCTGACGCTGGCGGGCATCGTCGGGCTCACGGCGCTTGGTGTCTGGCAGGTGGAACGACGGGCCTGGAAGCTGGACCTGATCCAGCGCGTGGAGGAACGGGTGCACGCCGCGCCCGTTCCCGCACCGGGTCCGGCCGCCTGGCCCACGGTCGGCGCGGCCACCGACGAATACCGGCGCGTCACCGCGACCGGGACCTATCTGAACGACCGAGAGACTCTGGTGCAGGCGGTCACGGATCTCGGCGGGGGCTTTTGGGTCCTGACGCCGTTCCGGACCGGCGAAGGCTTCACGGTGCTGGTCAACCGAGGCTTCGTGCCTGCGGACCGGCGCGACCCGAACAGCCGGGCCGCCGGCCAGATCGAGGGCGAGACGCGCGTCACCGGACTCCTGCGCCTGACGGAGCCGAAGGGTGCCTTCCTGCGCGCCAACGACCCCGCGGGGGATCGCTGGTATTCCCGCGACGTCGCCGCAATCGCCGCGGCCCGTGGCCTGTCGGACGTCGCCCCCTATTTCATCGACGCGGATGGAGAGCCGAACGACGGGGGATACCCGGTCGGCGGCCTGACGGTCATCCGCTTTCCTAACAACCATCTGGTGTATGCGCTGACGTGGTTCGCGCTCGATTTCATGCTGATCGGTGCCGCGATCTATCTGGTGCGCAGCGAGATGCGGCGCCGGCGCGCGCTGCCGTAATGGCTGTTGCCATCGTCATGAGGGCTCCCATCCCAGCCTCATACGCCCATATAAGAGGCTGGGCGGAAGACGCCGTTCAGGAGCATGACGATTCCCGTGCGCGACACAACTGACAAGAAAAATTTATTCCTTCTTGTTCAACTGCGTTGGCTGGCCGTTATTGGCCAGGTCGTCACGATTCTTATTGTTCATTTTCAGCTTCGTATTCCGCTGCCGCTGGGACCGATGGGCGCGGTGGTTCTGTTTTTGGTCGGCCTGAACATCGTCAGCCTGATCCATCTGCGCAGTCAGGCGGCCGCCAACAACACGCAGCTGTTCCTGGAACTGCTGATCGACATCGCGGCGCTGACCGTGCAGCTGTACCTGAGCGGCGGCGCGACCAACCCCTTCATTTCGTTGCTCCTGCTCCAGGTCGCACTCGGCGCGGTGCTGCTGGAGGCGTGGTCCACCTGGGTGCTCGTGCTGGTCGCCACGGCCTGCTTCGCGTGGCTGACCGGAACCTACCGGCCGCTGGCGCTGCCGCTGGACCGGGAAGGCGACCTGCTGAGCCTGCACATCCAGGGCATGTTCATTTGCTTCGTGCTGGCGGCCAGCCTGCTGGTTCCCTTCATCACGCAGATCAACCGCAACCTTCGCGACCGCGATGCCTATCTGGCGAACCTGCGCCAGCGGTCGATGGAGGAGGACCACATCGTCCGCCTGGGCCTTCTGGCCTCCGGCGCCGCGCACGAGCTGGGGACTCCCCTGGCGACCCTGTCGGTGATCCTCAACGACTGGAAGCGCATGCCGGCGCTGAAGTCCGACCCGGACATGGCGGAAGAGATCGCGGAGATGCAAAGCCAGATCGACCGCTGCAAGTCCATCGTGTCCGGCATCCTGATGTCGTCCGGCGAGGCGCGCGGGGAGGGGACGGTGCGCACAACCGTGCCCGCCTTCCTGGACGACCTCGTGGCCGAATGGAAATCCAGCCGGTCGCCCGCCCGCGTGGACTACGACAACGGCTTCCGGACCAAGGAGCGGATCATCTCTGACCTTGCGCTGAAGCAGGTGATCTTCAACGTGCTCGACAACGCGCTGGAGGCCTCGCCCGGCTGGGTCGGCATCGCGGTCGGGCGTCAGGCGGACAACCTCGTCGTCGCCGTGAACGACGAAGGGCCGGGCTTCGCCGAGGGCATGCTGGAGGAGTTCGGCAAACCCTACCGGTCGAGCAAGGGGCGCCCCGGCGGCGGGCTCGGGCTGTTCCTGGTCGTCAACGTCGTCCGCAAGCTGGGCGGCACCGTCGTGGCGAAGAACCGTCCCGGCGGCGGGGCCTCCGTCACGCTGACCCTGCCGTTGGCCGCGCTTTCCCCCGGAGGTGGCGATGGAGACTAGCCGTACGCTCGTGCTCGTCGAAGACGACGCGTCGTTCGCCAAGGCCTTGCGGCGTTCCTTCGAACGCCGGGGGTACGAGGTGCACAGCTGCGACGGGCTCGACAGCCTGAACGCGCTGCTGGAGACGGTGCAACCGGGCTATGCCGTGGTGGACCTGAAGCTCGCCACCGGGTCCGGCCTGGAATGCGTGAAGGAACTGCACGACCTTGATCCGGAAATGAAGATCGTCGTGCTGACGGGCTTCGCCAGCATCGCCACGGCGGTGGAGGCGATCAAGCTGGGCGCCTGCCATTACCTCGCCAAGCCCTCCAACACCGACGACATCGAAGCCGCCTTCGACCGGACGGAGGGCGACACCTCCGTGGCGCTCGCCGGGCGGACCACCTCGCTGAAGAACCTGGAGTGGGAGCGGATCCACGAGACGCTCGCCGATACGAACTTCAACATCTCCGAAACCGCGCGGCGGCTTGGGATGCACCGGCGCACGCTGGCCCGCAAGCTGGAGAAGCGGCGGGTGCCGTAGAGGCACGGCCAGGGCTTGCGAAGTCATCCACCATAAGTGGTAACGCTCATCGGTTTGTCAGCCTGCGTCGGGATGCCGCGGGTCTTTCGGCCTGATTTCGAGAATTTTATATAATTATCTGTATTAAAGGTTGATTTTGATGTCCTGCATTGAACGGAGGCTGAATTGTACAGCGATTTTCATTACTACATGATCCACACGCTCGCGAACAAGGCGGGCTTCAGTCATGCCGAAGCTCATACCATTGCATTCGCTTCGCAGTTTATTGATGACAACGTCCGCTACGAGGACATGACCGTCATCAACCTTCCCACTATATGGTACGGGGACTGCGCCGAAGGGAACGTGTTCAAGCCGGTCTGCACCGCCCACGACGACCTGATGATGGTCGCCAGCGGTCTTATCCCGTCCGTCGAGAAGCGAACCTACCTGCCGTTCCACTTCATCCCGGAAACCGCCGAGGGACTCACGCGGCCGGATGGCAGGATTGCCCGGAAGGTTGTGGACGAAGCCATCAACAGCCTGAAGAAGGCGCCGCCTTCGCAGGACATCGAGGACCGCCGCGTCCGGGAGCGTGAACTGATCGCTCTGGGCATCGCGCTGCACAGCTATGCCGATACCTGGGCCCATCGGGAGTTCACCGCCTACCACGAAGACAAGAATTCGGTGGAGGACTTCGAGGTTAAGACCGCTTCGGGCTGGGTGGAAGGCAGCAGCATTTCGGGCAGCCGGTCTCCGTTACCGGTGGGCCATGGCCGTGCCGGTTCGTGCCCGGACATGTCGTTCCTGGAGTGGCGATATCGGTCCCCGTCCGGCATGGTCGAACGGAACAACCCCGGCGACTACAACCACGCCGCGATGATGATCTTCAACCTGCTGAAGGAGGTCGCCCCGGAAGGCAATCCGCAGGCCGACTGGAACGACATCAGCAGCCGCATATGGACCGTCGTGTCGACCCATCCGCAGGACTACAGCCTGTTCGCCCAGCAGAAGAGCGCGGATTACGTCCGCAGCTTCCCGGAATGTTTCCCGGGGATGAGCGCTGACGACGTCGCGTCCCATAATCCGTCCTCCGATCCGGAGGGAAAGCGCGTTCCGTACAACAAGTATGAATGGGCCAACAGCGCGTTCGTCAGCCACAGCTGGATCGAGACGTACAAAAGCCCGTCGAACCTGTTTGGGACCACGCCCGATGTGACGCGTTATCCCTATGTTTTCAAGAAAGACAACCCGGACTACAAGTGGCTGTTCTTCCACATCAAGGCCAATGAACAGCGCAAGATGATCTTCCAGGAGTTGGGCCTCACGTACTGAAGCCGAATTCGATCCGTTGCGAACGAAGAAAAAAGGCCGGCAGCGTGTGCTGCCGGCCTTTCCTTTTGCATCACCCTGCGACGGTTCAGGCCGCCGAGGAGAGGTGCGTCAGGTCGTGGTGGTCCAGCGTCAGGGCATGGGCCGCGTCCAGCGCATGGTCGGTGTAGGCCTCCACCTGGGCCACGTGCGTGTCCGTGGTGGACGCCGCCTGGGCTTGGGTGTTCTGCAGGGCGACGTGGCTCCAGACGTCCGTCTGGTCGTTCAGCGCCAGCGCCGAGGCCTTCGCCGCCGGGAAGAAGGACTTGTCGGCGTTGATGACCAGCGTGCCGTTCCACCACAGGCCCGACTGGCCCTTGACCACGTCCTTGCCGTCCAGCGCGCCCTTGTCGTAGGTGGCGATGCTGTCGGTCGCGTTCACGGCGTGGCCGTTGATCGTGACCTTGTTGACGATCAGGTTGCGGTCCTGGCCGTTCACCGTGCCGTCGTTGTCATACTGGATCTGCACCTTGTGGGCGGCATCCAGCGAGACGTTGGTGTTGAAGGTGAAGTCCTTGGCGGTCGTGCCGGCCATGCCTTCGCCGACCTTTTTGCCGTCGACCAGCAGGTTGAAGTGGGCGTTCACCCCGCCCGCCACGTTGCCGGAGGCGTTGACCGTGATGGTCGAGCTGCCGGTGGTCGGCGACGTCGGCGTGGTGCTGCCGGTCGGGAACCAGGACTTGTCGGCCGCGACCTCCAGCGTGCCGCCCCACCACATGCCGGACTGGCCCTTCACCACGTCCTGACCGTCCAGCGCGCCCTTGTCGTAGGAGACGTTGCTGTCGGTCGCGTTCACGGCGTGGCCGTTGATCGTGATCTTGTTCACGATCAGGTTGCGGTCCTGGCCGTTGATCGTGGCGTCGTTGTCGTACTGCACCTGCACCTTGTGCGCCTGGTTGGCGGCCACGTCGGTGGTGAAGGTGAAGTCCTTGGCGGAGGTGCCGGTCGTGCCCTCGCCAACCTTCTTGCCGTCGATCAGCAGGTTGAAGTGGGCGTTCTCGCCGCCCGCCGTCGTGCCGGAGGCGTTGACCACGATCTTGGCGTTGCCGGCGGTCGGAGCCGTCGGGGGAGTGGGCGAGGTCGGCGTCGTGCCGCCGCCGGACGTGGTCGACTTGTACTCGACGGCACCGATATCCACGGCCCCCTGGCGCGCGGTGCCGTACATGTCGGTCGTCGGGGCGTTCGTGCTGGTGCCGGCGTCGATGGCGGGCGAACCGGCCGCCAGATGGTAGTCGCCGCCGCCCGACGCGACGTACTTCACGAACTTCGGATCGGCCGCGATGGTGCCGGTCGCCTTCAGGCCGTTCTGCAGCGTGATGTTGGTGCCGTTATCGTACACCAGATTGTTGGTGTAGGTGTTGTGCGTGCCGGTCGCGCCGCCCTCTTTGATGCCGTAGCCGCGGTTGTCGTAGATAATGTTGTTCGAGAACTTGATGTTGTCGGCCGGGCCGTTATAGGTGTAGTGCTCGTTCGCACCGATCCACGCGCCCATGTAGTTGTTGAACGACGTGTTGTTCACGATCGTCAGGTCGTGCGCGTCGTGCCACAGATGGATGCCGACACCCGCGTTGTTGTAGACGAGGTTGTTGGCGATGGTGCCCGTGGAGCTGTGGTAGATCGCGTGCACGAGGCTGCTGTTCGTGCCGGCCGGCCCGACGTTGTAGACCTCGTTGTTCTTGATGGTCATGTTGGTGCCGCCGTTGTAGCTGTCGGCGTAGATGCCGGCACCACCAGTCCCGCTGAGGTTGTTGCCGATGTCGTGCACCTTGGTGTTCTGGATCACCGAGTTGCTGCCGGTCGTGTACAGGCCGATGCGGAAGGACGAGCCGGACACGTCGAAGCCGTCGATGGTGACGTTCGACCCGCTGTTGCTCCAGGCCATGTCGGCGCCGCCCGACGGCGCCACGATCTTGGCGCCGTACTTCTCGTCGGAGACGTAGGTCACGCCGCTGGTCTTGGTGGAGAAGCCGCCCTGGTAGGTGCCCGGCGCCACATGCACCGTGGTGCCCGAACCGGCCGCCGCCGAAGCCTTGGAAATGGTGCGGAAGGGCGAATCCTTGGTGCCGGCGTTGGAATCCGAACCCGTGGTCGAAACGTAAAGATCAGCCATGGTCAAACCAGTCCTTCTGATTCATTCGCTTTGCGAAAAATTTTGAAAACCGCCGCGGCCAGGCATGAGCAGCCCGTTGACGCCCGTGAGAGGCGCCTTGCGCGTTTCGTCGGGCCATGCGGCCCGGCCTGTCTTGCGGGTATGGCTTTCCCGGCCCGTCATGCCGGTGGTGAGCGCCGCGTTGCCGCGCCGGTGGCGCGTGTGACGCTCGCGTCACCCCTGATGGACAATCGCCACCAGGGGAAGGGCTAGAGCGGAATGTCGAACCCGATGAACATTGCCGGGAACTCCTTCGTGTTGTGCCAAAAGGAGCCTCGGGATCGCGGCAAACGCCTTCGTCTCGCCGGCCACGGCAAGCACAGCATTCCTGCGGCCCGGTATGGCTCCATTCGTGCCCACACTATAGGCAGGTTCGATGGGGCGAAAGTCGGGCATGTTTGTGTATAATTTTTGGGAATTTGCGGCAAATTTGCCGACTGTGTCCCATGAGACACAGGAAAATTACCCCTTTTGATGGATTTCGCCCGTCTTCCGCGCTTGGTTCGTCTTAGGGGATGGGTTCGTCGGCGGGGGCCAGCGGCCTGTTCCGGTGCCTGGAGGCCACGATGGCCAACCGCCGTGGGAGCGCCCAGCCGAACGCGCCAGCGAAGGCGTCCGCCGTCGCGGGATCGGGAAAGCAGAACTGGATGGTGACGCGCCCGTCGCGCAGAAAGCGGAAACGCAGGCGGGGAGGATCGGCGCCGCATTCTTCGGCCCGGCACCAAACCTGGGCAAGGGCTTGCTCAGCGTCCGTTACGGAGATGCCTCGCAGGCTGATCCTGACCATGCCACACTCCCCCAAGTGGATATGCCCAGTGAATTGGGTCGCGCCCCCGCAGGCGCGTCGCTTCAGAGCCCCGCCGCCCGGGAGACGCCGGCGGAGACGGCCGGCGGGCCCTGGGGGGAAGGCGAAACATGCATGCGCGTCATCCGCAGCCCGTCGCACATCGGCGCGATCAGCCGCGGTGTCTGCGGTTCCTGTGGCACTGGAAGGTTTCCTTCCTTGGTGGAGTGCTTGGATGCCGCTTCACCGCGCGGAATCCCATGTGCGCCGCCCGCGAGGCGCGATGGCCTGTTCCGGAACCGGAACAAGACGGCCGTTGCGCCGTTGTGTCGGACGGCGACGGCATGAGCCCCGCCCATGGGAAGGTTCATCAAAGCAAATCCTTACCGACTTTGCCGAAGAGATGACCGTTCATGACACCGCATTCCGCACTGCGGCGGCGCACGCAACTCCATGACGTGCCCATTGCGTGGTCGATTTTGCCTTTTGCGTGCACAAGAAACGATCATCCATCATCAACAAATGTTGGCCTCGCTGACAATCTTCCTTTCGCAAGCACCGCTTTTTCATCCAATTGCTTAGGTGGGCTATGCCTTCGCGCCGACCGGGACCTTTCGATAAGGCGGCGCGTCAATGGCATGAGGAGGCTATTCGAAAGAGTTCCCGCCTTTTAGAGCGGTTTCCGACCGAGCTGAATCGGAAGCGCGGGAGGGATTCCCAAGGGACGGGGAATCGGCGAATCTGGGCGTGTGACGGAACAGGCCGGAGTCGGCGATGG
>Ga0065721_10008048_pt1 | contig 10266 bp, 12 predicted proteins | sample Mesricmetagenome_FD_59108 | JGI IMG/M metagenome (GOLD analysis project Ga0065721, IMG submission 59108) | Mesophilic microbial community from rice straw/compost enrichment Sample: eDNA_1 v2 (version 2) | ecosystem: Engineered > Solid waste > Grass > Composting > Bioreactor | place: USA: Davis... | reverse complement strand
TCAAGATCATCGACCGCTTGCCGATGCCGCCGCGCGTGTTCTCCACCGCGAGGAATTCCTTCTCGGCGCCGAGTTTCCCGCGCAGGCCTGCGGCGAGCGCGGCGCCGGAGACGAAGGTGACGGAGGAACTGGTGCGCGCCCTGCCATAGGCGCCGAACATCGGCCGGTAGTGCACCGGCTGCGGCGTCGGGATCGAGGCGTTCGGATCGCCCATCGGCGCCATCGCGATGACGCCGCCCAGGAGCACCATGTCCGGCTTGACGCCGAAGAAGGCCGGGCTCCAGAGCACGAGGTCGGCCCGCTTGCCCACCTCGATCGAGCCGATATGGCGCGCCATGCCATGGGCGATGGCCGGGTTGATCGTGTACTTCGCGATGTAGCGGCGGACGCGGAAATTGTCGTTGTCGCCGGTTTCCTCCGGCAGCCGCCCGCGCTGGCGCTTCATCTTGTCGGCCGTCTGCCAGGTGCGGATGATGACCTCGCCGACGCGGCCCATGGCCTGGCTGTCCGACGAGATGACCGAGAAGGCGCCGATGTCGTGCAGGATGTCCTCGGCGGCGATCGTCTCCTTGCGGATGCGGCTCTCGGCAAAGGCGATGTCCTCGGGGATCGACGGCGAGAGATGGTGGCAGACCATCAGCATGTCGAGATGCTCGGCGATGGTGTTGACCGTGTAGGGCCGGGTCGGGTTGGTCGAGGACGGAATGACGTTGTCGTAGCCGCAGACCTTGATGATGTCCGGCGCATGGCCGCCGCCGGCGCCCTCGGTGTGGAAGGCATGGATGGTACGGCCCTTGAAGGCGCCGACCGTGTCCTCGACGAAGCCGCTCTCGTTCAGCGTATCGGTGTGGATCATCACCTGGACGTCGTGGTCGTCGGCGACCGACAGGCAGGTGTCGATGGCGGCCGGCGTCGTGCCCCAGTCCTCGTGGAGCTTCAGCGCGCAGGCGCCGGCAAGCACCATCTCCTCGAGCGCGGCCGGGCGCGAGGCGTTGCCCTTGCCGGAAAAGCCGATGTTCATCGGAAAGGCGTCGGCCGCCTCGATCATGCGGGCGAGATGCCAGGGACCGGGCGTACAGGTGGTGGCGAGCGTGCCGTGGGCGGGACCGGTGCCGCCGCCGAGCATGGTCGTCAGTCCGCTCGAGAGCGCCTCCTCGATCTGCTGCGGGCAGATGAAATGGATGTGGGCGTCGAAGCCGCCGGCAGTCAGGATCTTGCCCTCGCCGGCGATCACCTCGGTGCCGGGGCCGACAATGATGGTGACGCCCGGCTGGGTGTCCGGATTGCCGGCCTTGCCGATGGCGGCGATACGGCCGTCCGTCAGCCCGATATCGGCCTTGAAGATGCCGCTGTGGTCGACGACGAGCGCATTGGTGACGACGGTGTCGACTGCACCCTCGGCCCGCGTCGCCTGGCTCTGGCCCATGCCGTCACGGATCACCTTGCCGCCGCCAAACTTCACCTCCTCGCCGTAGATCGTGTGGTCGCGCTCGACCTCGATGAAGAGGTCTGTGTCGGCGAGCCGCACCCTGTCGCCCACGGTCGGACCGTACATGGCGGCATAGGCGGAGCGGGAAATGGTCGCAGGCATGGATGGTTCCTTTTCAGGCAGGACGGGCGGAGGCGAAACGCGTGGTCATTCGGCGCTCTTCCGCAGGGCTTCCGGCAGGCTGGCATTCAGCAAGGCGAAGCGCTCACGCGCCATCCGGGCGAGGCAGCGCTGCTCCTCGAGCGGCTGCATCGAGCCGCCGAAATAGACATATCCGACATAGCGGCAGGTTGACGCGCGATAGGCTGCCCAGTCGCGCTGGCCCTGTTCGAGCAAGTCGACGGTCGTCTGCACGCCGAGTTCGGTCATCAGTCCTTCAAGCTCGTCGTCACGCGTGCGTGCATGGTCGAGCACGGTCGGCAACAGGTTTTCAAGCACGATGTCGGCGACCTTGACGTCGACCTGGGCGCAGAAGATCTCGTCCAGCATGGTCGCCGGAGCATCGCAATCCGGCGGGGCGTCGTCCGCGCGGGCNGAGGCAAGGCCGGCGAAAAGCGCCAGCGCGACAGCCNCCGGAAAGGGCAGGCGACCGCTGATCCTCACCTCTGATCCTCAAGCANCAGCTTGAAGCTCGCCACGCGATCGCGCGTGACCTGCGCCAGGCACAGACTGCCCACCATCGGCTGCGCGGTGCCGCCGAACGCATCGTAGGATTCGAACTGGCACTGGGCGTCGCGGAAGGCGATCCAGGCGCGCTGCGCCGCCCGCAGCGCCTCGAGCGTGGTCGGCAGGCCGCGCTCCTTGGCCACGGGCGCGACTTCCTCGTCGAGGTTCTTCGCATAGGCCACCATGTCGTGCCAGATCCTGTTGAGCTCGGCGTCCGCCTCCTCGTATTCCCTGTGGGCGCAGAAGGTCAGCTCCGGCTGCGTCGCGGCATCGTCGCAATTGACCTCGTCACCGCCCTGGGCGTGGCCGGCCACGGACGTGGCCAAAAGCATGCCGGCGCCGAGCGCCGTCAGGATCGCCCGGTTCCCGATGGTCGCAAACATGGTCGTCATCTCTCCACCTCCAGTCGATGATGCTCGTTGCGCTACAGCGCGCCCATCACCCTGCCGCGGAAGCCGTAGACGCGGCGCGCGCCCGAAAGTGGCACGAGCGTGACGTCACGCTCCTGTCCCGGCTCGAACCGCACCGCGGTGCCGGCGGCGATGTCGAGGCGCATGCCCCGCGCCGCCTCGCGGTCGAAGGCGAGCGCACCGTTGGTTTCGAAGAAATGGTAATGGCTGCCGACCTGGATCGGCCGGTCGCCGGTATTGGCCACCTTGAGGGTGATGGCGGGCGCGCCGGCATTGAGCTCGATGTCGCCGTCCTTGACGATGATTTCACCGGGGATCATGGCGCGCCCTCCTTTGTCGCAGCGGTCAGCCGAAGGCCAGGACGAGGCCGGCAGCGGCCGTGGCGGCGCCGGTGGCGCGGGTGAGCCAGGAGCGGCCGTCGCGGCCCTGCGCCCTGGCGAAGGCGACGCCGAGCGCGATGCCGGTCGCGTGGAGAAGCACGGTCGCGATCATGAAGCCGATCGCGAAGCTCGCGGCGCCCGCCTCGCCGAGCTCCCCGCCATGGGCGTGCCCGTGGAAGAAGGCGAAGAAGGCGACGGCGGCCGCCATGCCCGCGGCCGAGAACGGCAGGGCCAGCGCCACGACGATGCCGACGAAGACGATCGAGGCGAGGATGACCGGCTCGACGAAGGGCAGCGGCAGGCCGGCAATGGCGGCGACGAAGCCGAGGCCCATCGTGCCGACGAAGGCGGCCGGGACGGCGAGCACCGCGCGGCCCTTGAGCGACGCGGCCCAGAGGCCGACGGCCACCATGACGAGGATGTGGTCGAGGCCGAAGAGCGGGTGCGAGAAGCCGGCGGCGAGCGAGCCGTGCGCGGCGGGATCGAGATGGGCGAAGGCCGGGGCGGTTGCGGCGCCGAGCGCGGCGGCGGCGATGGCGAGACGTCTGATCATCGTGATGTTCCTCTTTCGGTCAACGCGGCGCCCTCCATTGGTCGCGCCGTCAGGATGAAGGCCCCGGGGTGCCTGTCGAAGGTGCCCGTCCCGCGCCCCGGCGTCGAGATGGCAAATTTTGGGCCGGTTCCGCTAGCGGATCGGCTCATGGACGGTAACGAGCTTCGTGCCGTCGGGAAAGGTGGCCTCGACCTGGATGTCGTGGATCATTTCGGCGACGCCTTCCATCACCTGATCACGGGTGATGACGTGGGCGCCCGCCTCCATCAGCTCCGCAACCGAGCGGCCGTCGCGCGCGCCCTCGACGACGAAGTCGGTGATGAGAGCGACCGCCTCCGGATGGTTGAGCTTGACGCCGCGCTCCAGCCGCCGGCGCGCGACGATCGCGGCCATGGCGACGAGCAGCTTGTCTTTTTCTCTCGGGGTCAGGTTCATGGGTCTCGTCCGCGTTATCAGGTTGTCCAGATCCTCGGCAGGCCCGAGGGGCCGGCGAGGAGCCGTATGACGGGCACCAGCGCCCGGCGCAAGTCGTACCCGTCCGCCGCGACGATGCGCGCGAGGAGTTTTTCCGGCGTCCGGCCGCCGACCTGCCAGACGCTCACGGCGCCACTGGTTCCGATCGCGGCGCGCACGGCGTCGAGGTGGCGCGCGGCATCGTCGGCAACGAGGAGCAGGGTCGCCGCGGCAAGGCCGCCGCCGGCGACAGCCTTCTCGTCGAGCGCGCCGGCAATGTCGCCATCGATGGTGAAATCCTCGGCATGGATCAGCCGCCCCTCGTGGCGGATGCGCCAGCGGTCGCGGAATGTGCCCGAGACGACGCGCTCGCCCATGGCGAGCCGGCCGAAGAGGACGGGCTCGACCATCAGCAGGCGCGCGCAGGCCGCCATCTCGACCTCGATCGACCGGCGCAAGGCGGACCGATCGAACAGGATCGTCTCCTGTGGCAGCCATGCCAGCGCCGCGCCGGGGCCGAGCGACAGGCGCACCGCCACCTCGGCGTGGCTGCCCGCCTCGGCCCGATAGGTCTTCTCGCAGGCCTGGGTGGTGGCTGAAAGGTTCGTGCTGGCGGCGAGATCGAGCCCCCAGGCAATGCGATCGCCTCCGGTCAGCCCGCCAGCGGTGTTGATGAGGATCGCCTCCAGCCGCTCGCGCGACGGGCGAACCGGCAGCCGGATCTTGGCGGCGCCCTCCTGGAACAGCCGGTCGATTCGCGTCTCGCCGCCCGAAAGCTTGACGGCAAGCCGGCCCTCGCCCCGCACCCGCTGCAGGGCGGGCGCGGCAGGCGCGGCGGCAATGGGCATGGCGACCGAAATCGTCATTCTCGTCAGGCTCCCTCGGCCGGGATCATCGGGAAGGCCACCGGTCGGCGCAAGTGCCCTGAACGAATATTTCTGCGACATTTCACCGACTTGCGCCAGCCGCAAACGCAATGCGGGCAATGTTGGCGAAGCGATCAACTCACCGGAGCGGCGGAGAACCGCAGCCATCACGACCGCGACGGCGCTCAGCCCACTCCGGCCCCTTTGGCCGCGACACGCCATGTATTCGCGGAAACGCAACCTTTTTCGCATTTCCCGCGTTCTATGCCCGAACCCGCGACGGCAAGGGGAAGGAGACGACAATGCTGGTGGCAATCATGGCGCTCTCGATGAGCCTCGCCCTCATGGTTTCGGCGCTTGTCATCCTTCACAACGAAGGGCACAATCAGCTAAACAGCCGGAAAAAAGCCGTTTTCCATTCTCACTGAAAACCGTCTAACAGTACCCATGGAGGGATAAATGACCCGAATTCTCGCTTCCAGCCTCGCGGCCGTCGCCCTGATCGCCGCTGCCGGCTGCACCACGACCGAGCAGCGCGTCGCCGGCGGCGCGGCTGTCGGCGCCGGCACGGGCGCGCTCGTTGCCGCCGCCACCGGAGCGAGCGGCCGTGGCGTGGCCACCGGCGCCCTGATCGGCGCTGGCGCCGGCGCGCTCATCGGCGCCGCCACGGCCCCCGGCCAGTGCCGCTACCGCGACGCCTACGGCCGGATCTACACCGCCGCCTGCTGAGCTTCCCCCATCGGGAACTGGAACGGCCGGGCTCTGCCCGGCCGTTTTCGTTTTGGGAAGCGCTGCCCGAGCCGTGCCGGCGCGCTCAGACGCCGAGGAAGGCCGGGTTCCACGGCAGCCGCACCTCACCGCCGCCCTCATAGGCGAGAACGATCGCTCCAACCCCGACCGAAAGGCTCTCGACCGGGCGGTCGACGGCTGCCGGCGACGCGCCCAGCACCTGCCGGAAGGTGACGCGGCCGGCCGGATCGAGCCGGAAGGCGGTGGCGATGCCGCGCCGGGTGAAATCGTTGTCGCGCACGGAATCGCGGTGGCCACCGGGCGAGGCGCGCGCATCCTCGATGCCGAGCACGCCGACATGGCGCGACGACCAGGGGGCATAGTCGCGCCCGCCATTGCTCATCCACATCAGCGTGACGGGCAGGTCCCGTGGGTCCTTGAGAACGATGACGTGGTCGCGCTCGGCGAAGCGGCTCACCACCGTCCAGCCGACCCGGTTCGCCGGNTCCTCGGCGAGCGNCAGGAAATCCTCGTGCGCNTCGCCGGGCGGGTAGGACCTGAGGTCCGCCGTGCCGCCGGCNGCAAGCGGGAACGCCCCNAAACCCTCCACCGTCGCCGGATAGGCGAGGATCGAGCGGCCGCGCGCCGGATCGGGCTCGAGCGCTTCGGGCGGCGTCTCGGCAAAGAGTTTCGGCGAGACGGCGATGCGGCCGCCCTCCGCCATGCGCACCATGACGTGGTGGGCGGCGGAGATTGCCCCCTCCCCGCCCTCGAAGGCGTGCTCCTGGTAGAGGAACGGCTCGCCGTGGCGGAGCTCGAACCGCTTCGTCACCCGGGCCCCGAAGACCGGGCGCTGAAGCTCGAAGAGCGCGGCCGCGCCCGTCGCCGTCGCGCCGCTCTCGACGAGGCGCCATTCGGAATTGGCCGGCCAGCCGTGGCCGGGCGCGGCCTCCATGTCGTTCAGGCCGAAGGGCGCGCAGAGAAAGTCACCCGAGAGCCGGCGCACATTCGGCAGCGTTTCGTCGGGAAAGGTCTCACCCTCGGCGTCGACCCAGGGGGCGCGGTGCAGCGGCTCGATCGCGCGGCCCTCGCGCACCACTTCGAACGTCGCGATGTGGCCGACGCTCGGATCGAGCGCGACGCGGATGCCTTCGGCGGAAATTTCGTGGAACGACATGGATACCTCGCGAGCGCGGCCCGAATGCCGCCCCGCGAGGGTTTAGAGCATTTTTCCGGCCGGCGGAACGGGGGCGAACGTCTCCGCCGGGGAATGGTCCGCCTCAGGCCGCCTGATAGGCGGGCGCGGTCTTCAGGAACGCGCCATAGGCATCCGCGTCCGGCGGCAGGAATGTCTCGGCAAGGAGACCCCGGCGGCTCCGCGTCGCGCCGATGTCCCGCATCAGCTCGTCGAAATGGCGGAAGTGAAAGGGTGCGACGCAGAGCCCGCCATAGACCTTCGCGGCCGGGCGCTCGCCGCGCTTCCAGGCGAGCATCATGTCGATATTGGCGCGCATCTCCTGCGGCGTCGGCTGGCGGGCGAGCCGGCCGTCGGCATATCGGACCAGCCATTCGGCGGCGAGTTCGGCACAGAGCACCGTGCAGAAGGAGGAGTTGAAGCCGACGAAGCCGAGGTCGGGAATGTCGGGATTGGCGATCAGGCGGTAAAGCCGGTACTGGCCGTCGGGCTCGATCAGCTTCTCCCTGCAGTCTTGCGGCAGGAAGGGGACGCCGAGCTTCCAGCCGACGGCGAGGATCGCCGTATCCGCTTCGATCCGCTCACCGCCGGAGAGGATCACCGCGCCCTCCTCGTAGCTGGCGAACGTGCCCTGCACCGCCGTGATGCCGCCGTCTGCCACCATTTCGAAGAAGCCCGGCGTGGCGATCGGCACCGAACAGTTGATGCCGGTCTCGATCGGCTCCTTCGGCCTCAGGCCCGTGCGCTTCAACTTGAGCTGCATCGAGAGAAGCGCCTCGAGCGCGCGCCAGTTGGCCCAGGCGAGCGGCGCCGTCAGCCTGTCCCCGAGGCGGGCGAGGGCGGACCGGTTCCAGCCGCCGAACATCGCCTCCTGCGCGCGGATATAGAGGATGCGCTTGAAGTTGATCAGTCCGCCGATGAAATAGGGAATGCGCCAGACCGGGTTCAGATAGACGATCGTTACCGCCTGCGCACCCGACTTCACCGCCGAGACGGCGATGTCGGTGGCCGACTTGGAAAAGCCGAGGACGACGACGCGCCGGCCCCGGACCATCTCCGGGTCGGTGTACTCGGACGAGTGCATCACCTGCCCGCCCGCGGCGACGAAGCGGTCCTGTCCGGGATGGACGAGGACGTTCTTCTCCGAGAACTGGCCGGTGCAGACGGCGACGAAATCGAACGCCTCCGACGATGCGGCGCCTGCGGTCTCGAGGTCGAGTTCCCATCCCGGCTGCCGGTCCGCCCGCCGGCGCATGCCGGTGACGGCGGTGCCGAAGCGGATCAGCGGCCTCAGGCCATTCTCCCCGGCGAAATCGCTGAGATAGGCGAAGACCTGCGGGCCCGTCGGCCATTCCGGATAGTCGTCCGGCATCTTCTTGTCGGTGTAGCGGTAGAGGTCCTTCGGGCTCTGGGTCTGGACGTCGGGATAGGAGCGCGAGGGCTCCCAGACGCCGCCGAGCTCGTGGCTGCGCTCGAGGACCGTGACCGCATGGCCGCGGTCTTTGAAGGCGCGGGCGGCCGCAAGGCCGCTGACGCCGGCGCCGATCACGCAGACTTTTTTCCGTGTCGCCATCTTTCCCTCCCGAAAGAACGCACGTGCCTCCCCCGCCGGCGTCAGGCCGGCGGCTCGTGCGTCATGAAAACCTGGCTGTCGAACGATCGGGCCCGCGTCACCTGGGAGAGACGCGGGCCTCGCCCGCCATCCGTCAGTCGTTGGCCTCGGGTGGCAGGAAATCCACCTCGTGCAGCGCCGACACCTGCACCACCTCGGCGGGATCGCCCATGTTGTGAAGCCTGGTGAACAGCGCCTCGAGCTTGCGCGCCGGCGAGACCCAGAACAGGGCGCGGGCCGGCCTGTCGGACTTGTTGAAATAGCCGTGGGGCACGCCGCGCGGCATGCGCACGAGATCGCCCGCCTTCGCCTTCCGCCAGACGCCGTCGAGCTTCAGGTCGAGCTCGCCCTCCTGCACCAGGATGAACTCGTCCTGTGTCGGGTGCACGTGCACCGGCACGAACTGGCCGGGCTCGCTGTTGGTCTCGAAGGCGAAGGTCGACTCGCAGCTCGCCTTCGGGAAATAGATCTGGCCGAGAATGTTCCATTGCGTGCCGGCGAAGCCCTCGCCGTTGCGCGTGATGCCCTTCTCGAGGTCCTGTGCCATCGTGCTCCTCCCATTCTGGCTCGGTTCGCAGGCAGATGGTTTTCCGGGACGGGCCCCCGGCGCTATCCGCAATCCGCACGCTTTATCCGAAAAGCGAAAAAATCGACGCCTGGCCTGCGCCAGAGCGCCGCACCCCTTGGCGGGAGATAGCGTCATGGTAGAGTTCGTCCATGGTGCACGGAGGAGACGAGTGGGGCGACCGCCCGCTGTCCAGTCACGTCCTCTTTCGCTCGGCCGATCTGGATTTCGCGCGGGACATGGTCGCCCAGAAATTCTGCCGCCACCGGCTAGAGGTGACGGGCGGCGGCCGCTTCCTTGCCGCCCAGCACCACGCGCCTGGACGGCTCCTGTCGCTCAACTACATCAGCTACGGCGCCGACGTGACGATCGATCCCGGCGCGCTCGAGACCTTCTATCTCCTGCAGATCCCGATCCGCGGCGGGGCGACCATCCGCCACCACCGCGAGGAATTCGTCTCCAATCCCGGCCGCGCGGCGCTGCTCAATGCCGACCGCGCCACGGTGATGCAATGGTGGGCGGGCTGCGAGCAGGTGCTCGTCCAGATCCGCAAGTCGGCCTTGATCGACTTTGCCGAGCGCATGCTGGAGCGCCGCCTGCCGGGCGAGCTCGTCTTCGACCCGAAGGTGGAGCTCGGTCGCGCCGATCTGCGCTCGTTCCGGCTGCTCCTCGCCGCGATGTTCCACGCCGCCGACGCGACGGCCGGTCCGAACGCGAGGGACTCGCTCACTTCCGCCTTCAACGAGGAGCGCGTGCTCGAGGCCCTGCTTTTCGCCCAGCCGCACAGCCTCTCCGCCTTCATGGACAGGCAACTGGCGCCGGCGCCGCGGCAGGTGAAGCGGGCGCACGACTTCATCCGCCAGAACGCGGCGCGGCCGATCGCGCTTTCCGACATCGCCGCCGCCTCCGGCGTCGGCGCGCGGTCCCTGCAGATCGGCTTCCGCCGCGCCTTCGGCATCACGCCGATGCAGGCGCTCTGCCGCGAGCGGCTGCGGCGCGCGCGCCTCGATCTCGAGGCCGGCGCGCCCGGCGAGACGGTGACCGACGTGGCGCTGCGCTGGGGCTTCACCCATCTCGGCCGCTTCTCCGCCGACTACCGCACCGCCTTCGGCGAATTGCCGCGCGAGACGCTGAGACGTGCGGGATAGCGGGTGGGCACCTCCTTGATGACGGTCCGCCAAATCAGCGGGAGCCGCCGCAGACGCAATGCGAATGTCGGAACGATTTCGACGTTGATGCGGCCCGAGGCTTCGGCTATGTAGGCCTCGAACCGCGTGTCGCCACGCGCGTTCCCGGCACCCGTAGCTCAGCTGGATAGAGTGCTGCCCTCCGAAGGCAGATGCAAGTC
>Ga0065721_10053249_pt1 | contig 10267 bp, 9 predicted proteins | sample Mesricmetagenome_FD_59108 | JGI IMG/M metagenome (GOLD analysis project Ga0065721, IMG submission 59108) | Mesophilic microbial community from rice straw/compost enrichment Sample: eDNA_1 v2 (version 2) | ecosystem: Engineered > Solid waste > Grass > Composting > Bioreactor | place: USA: Davis... | reverse complement strand
CTTGACGAGCCGCAGGCGCGGCGGCGTGCGCGCGCACCGACGGGTAGGCCATGGCACCGCCATGGCCGCAGCGGCGCAGCGCGCCGCCTGCCCGGCGGGACGCGCGCCGTCGCCGCGCCAAGACAGCGAGGCAAGAGCGCCCGCGCGGCCTCAGGACAATGACGCGACCTCTGGCGGCGGCAGCCGCCAGTGTGCGCCCATTCGGGCCGCGCTCATCTGGGCGGCGCCCATTTTCCACGATGCCGCCCCCGATCCGGGCGAGGCGCGAGATTTCGCAGGCGGAAAGGACGATTGGCCATCATCCGCTCCGTCGCCGGTCGCCAAGCGATGGATGCGCCCCATATGCGCCTGCGAAGGCGATCGCCGATGCGGCGCCCGCGCAGCGGGTACGCCTCAATATTCCGGCGGCGCGCCGAACGGCCGGTTGACGATCGCGAGCACCGCCGCCGCAGCAAAGACCCGGTTGCGACGATATCCGGTGCGCTCGACGAGGATGCCGGCTTCGACGAGCTGGTTGATCGCGGCGAGCGCCTGGGGCCGCGACACAGCGAGTTTTTCGGCGAGACGTTTCAGCGTGATCACCGGATAATCGACGAGCAGGTCGAGGGCGCGCAGCGAGGCGGACCCCGCACGATATTTGCGGCGTCGCCGCCACTCGTCGGCCAGCCGTTCGAGCGCCGCGCGCGTCGCGAAAAGCTCCTCGACGGTCCCGGTGACGGCATCGGAGAGATAGGCGACGAGCGGCGCCCAGTCGAGCCGCTGCTGCGCGGCCTTGAGGCCGTCGTAATAGCCGGTGCGGTTCGCCGCGATATAGGGCGCGAGATAGAGCGGAACATAGCCTTCGGCCGCCATCATCATCGGCAGCAGCAAGCGGCCGACGCGTCCGTTTCCGTCGCTGAACGGGTGGACGGCCTCGAAATGCGCATGGGCGACGGCCATGCGCGTGATGAGGCTTTGCGTCAGCGCCTGCATGCCTTCGCAGCGCATATAGGCCGCCGTTTGCTCGAGACAGGCGCCGACCTCGCCCGGAGGTGCGGGATTATAGGTCGATGTCGCGATATGCCCCGTACCGCCGATCCAGTTCACGCTTTGCTTGAACGCGCCGGGCACGTCGCGATAATCGGGATCGTGCCGCATCGCCTCGCGGTGAAGTTCCCGGATCAGGTCGATGGTGAAGACATCGCTTCCGTCGCGCGTCGCACGGGGCAGCATGCGATCGAGGGCCAGGGCATAGTCGCGCACCTGCCGCGCGGCGTCGCGCGCTTCGTCGTCATGCTCCTCGACCATGAGCAGCTCGCTTAGCGTCGAATGGGTGCCTTCGATCGCCGAGCTGTCGACCGCCTCGCGGCGACTGAGCGTCCGGCTGATGACATAGGGATCGGACACCTGCGTCGCGAGCGCCTGGACGCGTCCGAGCATCGTCAACGCCCGGTCGTGCGCGAATTGCGCGTCCTGGATCGGAAGCGCGTCCTCGGGCGGCGGCAAGGGGACGACGCCATAATGGTTTTCAAAGGGGGCGGGGTAACGAACGAGTTGCCCGCGCACCGATGGTGCGAGATGATTCCTGTTCATAAGCCTCACCAAGCCGTGATATCCGGATATCTTGGTAAGGTTTATATATTAAAACCTCAACAACAATCGATAGCGAAATGCTTTGGTAAGGGTTCTGAACGCGTATTCCGCTCCACGAACTGAAAAAAGTCTCGCGAAGCGAATCTCGTATGGACTGGCTCTTATCGCCGACCGAATCTCGAATATGGACGGTTGCATGCTACCAAGCTGCCCATCCCGTGGCGATTTCGCGCCACCGATTATCGAAGCGCGACGTGGGGCTCGTGCAGGGTTTCGGGCGCCCGGTTGCTCCTGCGATCGCATATCAATCGCCCCGGCGGCGTCCGAATCGCCACAAGCTGGCTGATCCGCAGTGCATTGAGGCTGCCACGAAGCCATCGGATAAATCGGACAAGTGCATAGCACCCAAGGCGTTCAAGCGGAGGGAGTGTGGACGACCGGCTCGACCGCCGAACGGCAGCCAGCGCGAGCGTCTTCAACTATGACTTCTATAACGTCCGGGCCGTCGCTCGAACCGACTCGGAAAAGTCATGCGGACTCGGAATCGCCATGCATTCAACCGATGACTGACTCCGCATCGACGCCATATTGGCATGACTGATCCTACTCGACGCGACCGCGACGCCATCACAGCGCAGCATCGCTGCCAATCTGAAATCATTGCGGCACGCAAATGCAGCGCGCGCCGAGACCCCTCGTGCCTCCGACACGGTTATCCGACGGCTCCGCCCACGCGACGCGACCGACCCCGGATCGCCACATTCCGCCGTGTCGCTCCAATCTGGAGGTAAAAAGCAGCGTAACCACTCGCGAAATCGGACATGATGGCAGCGCTTTCGGGGAAAGGGGTGAATATGGGGAACCAAATCAACTCTGGAAAAGAGCAAGACGAGCTTGGTGCGCGCATCGACCAGATCGAACGCGACCTCCACCGGCTCCTCGCCGCAACGAACGGCGCGCCGTTCCTCGACCGTGCGGCACTGGAGCGCACAGCCGTGATCGACAGTTCGATGCGCCAACGGGGCCATGCGGCGGTGCACGGCGAATTTCCCATGCGGCAATATGCGTACGATCCGTCGGCGCCCTTCCCAGGGGCGACTCCAGGGGGCTTCACCGAAGGTCGGGCGCGCCACGTGAGGAGCCTGATCCGGCAGCGGCGCCAGCGCGATCGCCATTTCGCAGCCGATCTGTTCGCAGATCCCGCGTGGGACATGATGCTCGACCTTTATGCCGCCCATTATGAAGGACGGACCGTTTCGGTCTCGAGCCTCTGCATTGCCGCGGCCGTGCCGGCGACAACCGCACTGCGCTGGATCAAGACGCTGGTCGAGGAGGGACTGTTCGTCCGGATATCGGACCCCGACGACGGGCGGCGAATCCATGTCCATCTGAGCGAGGATGCGCGGCAACGGCTCGACGATTATTTCGACGAGCTGGGGGGCTGACCTCCTCTGCGCGTTCCGGCGCCCATTCGCTCAGTTCATGAAGAATTTGCTGCGCAGCCGTTCGATTTCCTCGGCGCTCGGCGTTTCCCCGAGGAGGAGATTGAGACGTTCGATCGCCGGGTTCAGATCGGCCGCGACCCGCGTCTGGTCGAGCTGCTCGAGCCGAAACAATTGTTCGACAAGCTGATCGCGGATCGCGCGCAGCGCACTCAACTTGTCCTGATCATCGATCATACGACACCACACCCCTCCGACCTCTCGTCCCGACGATGGCAGGCTGGCGAGGCGAAGCGGAATTAGCAGAGCATTTCGCGAAGGAAAACCCAATATGCCCCGCATTCGCGCCGATTTCGCAGCAGGCCGGTGCGGACAATTTCAAGCGCCTCGAAATTGCATCGCTCCGGGACAACTCCGCAACGAAGAAAGGGCGCTTCCGCTTCCTCTGCCGTACAGTCGTCGCGCTAACTTCCTGCACGAACATTCCGGGCGCCCCTCCACCGAAGCGCTTCTCGGCCGGCTCGGCGCCATGCGCTGATACATGGGCAAGAGGGCGGTCACACACTTGACCGAACCGATGATTTCCGTAACGGAAAATTGCTCCATTATGGCACTATTTTGGTATCAGGCGACGATGCCGAAGAGCTTTTGACCGCAGGTCCGGAGGCGGAACAGCCGGAACGCGAGCCGCAGGAACCGGACATCATGGACGAGAAACAGCGCAGAAATGCAGGGCCATTCGCATTCGGTCGCCGGGACGAAGGCACCGATACCGGTGAGACCATAGACGCTCGGCTGCCTCTTTGGCCAAGCCGTTCGCGCCCGCCCCGCGTTCTCCCGTCGCCCTGCCCGGCCTTGTTTCACGGCGCCGAATCATGGTTAACCCGTTTTCGCAATGCCCATGGATGACGATTCTGTAGCGACACGCGGCGCGTTCGACTTCATCACCGACCGCCAGGCCGAGGTTCTCGACCTCCTCGCCAACAATCGCACGAGCAAGGAAATGGCCTTTACGCTCGGCGTCTCGGAGGCCGCGATCAACCGGCGGATCGAGGTGCTGCGTTCGCGCCTCGGCGGGGTCACGCGCCACGAACTCGCGCGCCGCTACCGCGACTGGTGCGGCGACCAAATCCCGCGTTTTTCCGTCGATCCGGCATGTGTAGAAAATGGGAATGATTTTCTACAGCTTCCGGAATCGGCTTTCGCGCCGGAAGGAGAGCCGCAGGACGGCACGGCGGCCGACCGCGCATTCCGGGATGCCCTCCACATGAGGATCGATGCCCCCTGGAGCGTGCCGGAAGAGCGCCGGGTGGTCCCGAGGGTGCTCGACGGCAAAAATGCCACGCTCGCCCGTGGGGCGGCGATCGCGTTCATATTGCTCGCGACAATCGCCAGCCTGGTCCTCGGTCTCGCCGCGGCCCTCGCGCTCACGGAAGCAATGGCAGCGAACCGCCCTGGTCCATAGCGAATATGCGCCTCCTGCAACGAGCGCCGGGGGCCGGGGGAATGACATGAACGGGTCCGAAACCAACGCGCCGGTACCAGCCTATATGATGCGCATCCGCAACCAGATCCGCGCTGCGGAAGCGAAGGCCGACGAGAGCCTCATCGCCAAGCTCGACGTGATGCGCTCGATCCTGCGTGCAAGGCAGGACGAGGATGTGCCCGCACCGCACGCCGGGCAGGAAGCGATCATCCGCCTCGGGCGTGCCATCCAGTCGGATATCAGCGGCGCGAACGACATGTTCCGGACGCATAATGCACTGGTCGAGGTCAAGACCGAGATCATGGGCGTGCCCGGTCACGACGATACGCTGGCCTTCGTCGAGGAAGCCGGCGAAGGGCGCGAGGCAGCCGCCTGACGATTGACGGCGCCGCCGCGCCGGTCCACCATCCCCGCATGGGGTGGCTCTGGTCTTTCAACAGCCTTTCGCTTGTGCTGCTTGTCCTCGCAGCCTGGCGATGGGGCGCCGGACCCGAGCGGGCCTGCGTCGCGGCGCTCGTCTTCATGAACCTCGGTGAACTCGTCTACCACGGCATTTTCTCGCGCCCCGCGCTCTATGCCACGGTCGATCTCGTTCACCTCTTTCTCGACGTCACCGTCGCCGCCGTCTTTGTCGGCGTCGCGCTCAAGGCGAACAGGCTCTATCCCTTATGGCTCGCGGCATTCCAGCTCGTATCGGTCATTTCGCACTTCACGCGCGAAGCGAGCGCCGCGGTCGGCAAAATCCCCTATGCGCTGTTGATGCAGGCCCCCTATTATCTGGTGATCCTCGTGCTCGCCGCGGGGATCTGGCTGCATGCGCGCCGGATGAAGCTTTATGGGCCGTACCGGTCGTGGCGGAGCTCCTCGAACCCTTTGCGGACGCCAAGCATGCACGTGCGGCCGCCCACCGGCTGATCGCCCATTTCGGCAGTCTTGGCCGTGCGCTGAGCGCCTCACAGGAAAAACTCACCGCGGTTCTCGGCGGCGACGAGGCGATCGCCCATGCCATTGTCGCCGCCCGCAATCTCGTCGCCGCGGGCCTTCGCGACCAGGTCAGCCGTTCGCGCGTCTCGGCGCGCGAGCCTGCATTTCTCGATTATCTGCACCTGCGGATCGGCCGCGCGCCCACCGAATGCCTGCATGCCACCTTCGTTAATCACGACTGGGGATATCTGAGCGACGATGTCCTCGTCGAAGGCATGGTCGGAAGCGTCGAGAGCGACCTGCGCACTCTCCTGTCACGCGCCTTCGACATTGGCGCGCATGGCGTGCTGCTCGCGCACAATCATCCGTCGGGTTCGGCCGAACCGAGCCAGGCCGACATCGACATCACGCGGCGGATCGCGCTGCTGACCCAGACCGTCGGGATACGCCTCGTCGATCATCTGATCGTCGGGGCAAGGGAGATCACCAGCATGCGCGAGAGGGGACTCATATGATCAGGGAGAGGCGCGAAAGCGAAGCGGACCGGCTCGCAGAGCTCGCGCAGGAAGAATATGACGCCCGGCGCCAACGCGAACATCTCCTCGCGCTCGACTTTTCGGCCGAACCGGCCTGGGACATGCTCCTCATTCTCTATGTCGAACATCGCCGCGGCCGACCGGTCGAGATTGACCGCCTTTGCGCAGCGTCGCCCGTTGCCGCGACGACGGCGCTGCGCTGGGTCGCGCTCCTCGTCGACAAGAGGCTGGCAACGCGCCTGCGGAGCGCAGGAACGCAAAGCCGGATCGAAATCGCCCTGTCGGCGAGCGGTGTCGATACGCTCGACACCTATTTGCGCGGCAGGCTCAGAAATGGGGTTCGCCATGCCGGCTGACCGTCGGAAACCACGCGGGACGTCGGACAATTATCCTCTTCCCTCGCCTGCGTCGGTCAGTCCGGATTCCGTCCGCTGCGAGACGCAACGGGCGTCCCCGGAAAGGAACGGTCGCTCCGATCGGCGCCGCCGCCGCCGCAAAAGGATCAATCCGGCTCAAATTTCTACATATTTCCCGATATGCGAAGCATAAGGTGCCGCATTGGCTGCAACGCGTCCATATGGCGATTCGTCGCCGCAACGGACCAGTGCGCGGAGCAGCGACGGGGCCGGAATAGAGGCGCTCGACCGACAGAGCGGGCGCGGAAAACTGGGGGGAACCAATGCGCTGCCGATTGTTGATGCTGATGCCCGTGCTGCTGGCTGCTGCCTGCACCAAACTCGAGGTTCGTCCCTATAGCGCGTCCGATCCCGCAAGCAGTGCGGGCTACGCCTATATGCTCGACTTCACCCAATATGAGATCGAGCTCAAGCGCACGCTCGTCAAATGCGACGCGGGGGCGCTCCCCAAGGTCAAGGCCGAAGCGACGATCGCCAGTGCGCTCGTGCCCGATGGCGAGCATGTCTATGTGATCGATCCCTCGGCGCTCGTCTCGGCATTCAAGACGTCGGACATCAGCGTCGAATATAAGGACGGCCGCCTCGCCGCCTTCAATGCCTCGACGGTCGACAAGTCGGGCGAGATCGTCAAATCGCTCGCGACAACGGCGGGCAAGCTCGCCGGCCTCGCCGCCGGCATTCCGATCCCGGTTGCCGCAGGCGCAGGCGCAACCCAATATTGCAGCAACGAAGCGGTCGCCAATCTCAAACTTATCGAGACGAACAAGCCGCTCATCGAGGCGGCGACCGCGCAACTCGACGAGGCGCGCGGCCAGCTGGCGACGCTCACCGCCCAATATAGCGCCAAGCCTTCCGAGAAGCTGCGCCAGGCCGTCAAGAAGAAGACCGAGGCGATCGAGAAAGGCCAGAAGGCGCTCGACACGCTGACCAAGGGCTCGGCCAAGGCGCAGGACTGGCTGACCGAAAAGCAGGCCTTCCGCTGGCCCGAGCAGAGCACGCGGTTTCACGAAGGACCGGTCAAGCCGCTGCGGGCAGCGACCATCGCCAAATGGTTCGACGGAGCCGAGGTTCGCCGCGGCCTCCTCGAAGCCCTTCCGGTGGCGCTGCGCAACAATGCGACGCTGCGCAACGACGGCCCGGCGGGCAATATCAGGCTCCTCGGCATGACCGATGGCGATTTCTATGCCGCCTACCCGCTCCTTCAGAACGGGACCGACATTTCGGCCTGCCCGGCTGCCGGCGGCGCGCTCTGCGAGCAATATGAAGCAATGATCGTCCGGCGGATCCAGCCCAAGTTCGACAGCGGGTTTGCGCTCCCCGTGTCGCTCCATCTTGTTGCGCTCGGAAGCTATGGCGGCGAGCATCGCGACCGGCCAAGGGGCAAGGCGGCCGACGGGCTTCGCTACCGCGTCCCCGCGGCGGGCGCGGTCTATATCTGCGAGGGCTCCGAGCCCTGCCATGTCAACGGCAGCAATGCCGAACCGGTCGCGCGCGCCAGCAGCGCGATCGCGCAGCTCGGACAGGTCTTCAACCTGCCCTTCTCGAGCCCCGCCTTCGCGTCGGGCGCGGTCTATGCCAGTTTCGACGAGCAGGGACGGCTCACCAAGGCGGGGCTGCGCCGCGACAATTCGGCAGCCCTCGACATGGCGGGTGCCGGCGGTGCCATCACCGACCAGGCGGTGGCCTTCGCAAAGGCGCGGCAGGAACAGCCGATCGCCGAGCTCAACTATGAGACACGGCTCGCGAAGGCCAAGAAGGATCTTGCCGACGCCGAAGCGGCGCTCGTCCCGTCGCCGACCAAGGAATTGACCGACGAGCTCGCATTGCTCGAGGCGCAGAAGAAGGTCGCCGATGCCCGCAGGGCGCTGGGGCCGAACCGCGTCGAGGAACTGACCAATGCGCTGCAGATCGCGAAGCTCGAGGTCGATATCGCCGAGCAGCAGAAGCGGCTCGAGGAAGATCCCAACGCCGGCCTCGACGAGATCCGGGCGCAATATGCGGCGCAGACGGCGCTTCTCAATGCGCGCAAGGCGCAGCTCGAGGCCGAGGCGGCGGTGCTTGCCGCCGAGCGCGCCCTCGCGGTCGCCCAGACGCCCTAGCCCTGAGACAGGCCGGTGCGGCAGACATCCGGCCTGCCGGTCGCCGAACCGCTCGCCGCGCGGCCCCGGCGAACAGTCCCGCAAACCGGCGGCCGCCCTAGCCCGGGTAGCGGGCTATGAAGTCGACGATGGCGGTCAAGGGTATCCGCTCTTCGGTTTCCCCGCCGCGCGGTTTGATCGCAAGATAGGCGTCGGACGGCAGATCGGTGCAGGAGGCGAGCCGCTCGATCCTCGATAGCGACGCGGCATGCGGGTTCGCGCGCCACCCCCGCCAGCGCGGAGGCCGACTGCCGACAGGGTCGCTCGACAATGTAAGTTTGCGGAGCGACCCGAGCCTGAGCTGCACCCCGCAGATCGTCGGCAAGGCGTTGCGATTCAAGAGCTCGCCGCGAAGCACATGGACGGTGTAGGAGCCGTCGCTCTCCTGCCGGCGATATTCGACATAATCGTCCGAGATTGCGAGCGCCTTGGCAATGTTGAGCCTCCCCCCCGACCAGACGCGGCCCTCGAGGCGTTCGTCGCTATCGACGCTGATGATGAGCCTGTCCTTGATCGCGGCGGGCGCAAGCCCTTCGGCCGACAGCTGGGCGGCGACCATCGAGACGATCGGCGCAGCATAGGAGGTACCGCTCCGCACCACCTCGGTCACCTGCCGCGTCGCGGGATCGAAGCTGTAGGTCGGAATCCGGCAGCCCGGCGCGAGCAGGTCGACCTGCGCCGCGCCCTCGCGGCTGAAATCAAGCAGGCGGCCATGCGGATCATGGGCGCCTACGCTGACCACGGTGGCCGGCGCCGCGCCGAGCGGATTGCCGCCGAGCGCGCCGGGCCAATAGGGGCTGCCATCGCCAAATTGCTGCGGCGGCCCCGAGACATTGCCCGCGGCTGTCACGAGCAGCGCCTGGTCGCCGAGCGCCTTGAGCGTGAACTCGAAATCGTCGCGCTGCGTCGTCGCCGAAAGGCTGGTGTTGATGATCCGGATCTCGCTGCCGATCGCGTGGCGATAGGCGCGTCCGATCGCGCCGACATCGAGATAGGGCGCGCCGCCGGTCGACTGGGCGACGCTCGCGAAGACCACCTTCGGGAGCCGCAGCACGGGATCGCTGCGATCGAGAAAGCGCCCGCCGAGCAGCGTCGCGGCAACCTCGCCGCCGTGCGCGGCATTGGGCAAGCCGTCGAGCGGCGTCGGATCGTCGAGCCGGCGTGCGGTATTGACGCCAATCTCCCTGAAGAGGCTTTGCGGCGCTATCCCGCGCATCCGTCCCTGCAAGGCCGCGGGCACGGCGGCCCCGGTCATCTCGCGAAAATAGCCGGTATCGACGATGAGCACGGTGCGAACGGGAAGCGTTGCATGGTCCCGCGCCGCGCTGCCGAGCGCCAGCGCTTCGCGCAGAGCCGCCTGCGGAACGGGCCAGTCGGGATTGCCGTCGGCACCCGGGCATTGCTCGGGACCGATGTCGAGCCCCGAAATGAGCTGGGCGGTCTCCGCGGTGCCGATTGCGACTGTTGTGCCTTCGGCCGCCGCCACCGTCCGCAAGGCCTCGCCGGCTGCCGCGATATCGAGGCCGGCCCGCAGCGGAACGGTGGCGCGCCGCGGTCCCGTCGGTAGATAAAGCTCCGTTCCTGGCAGCAGGCGCGTCACATCGACGTCGGGATTGTCGAGCGCGAAGCGGCGCGCATTTTCGGTTGCCGCAAACCCCCGGTTGGCGGCGACGAAGATATCGAGATCGTCGCTCTCGCCGACCGAGGCAAGCGTCGACAGCTGCCGCGCCTCGATCGCCTTGCCGCCCGTCGA
>Ga0065721_10006665_pt1 | contig 10268 bp, 13 predicted proteins | sample Mesricmetagenome_FD_59108 | JGI IMG/M metagenome (GOLD analysis project Ga0065721, IMG submission 59108) | Mesophilic microbial community from rice straw/compost enrichment Sample: eDNA_1 v2 (version 2) | ecosystem: Engineered > Solid waste > Grass > Composting > Bioreactor | place: USA: Davis... | reverse complement strand
CTCCGTCCCCAGGGTGGGAAGCATTGAAGGGCCAGCCATCTGTTGAGGCAACTGCTCAAATACTGTTGATGTCGTTCTGAAATATGAAAACATACAGGGGAGAGCGTTCCAACGTATTCCACGAAGAGGTGTGTGAAGCAGACGATATTTGCACACTGAAAATCGTCATAAGCGGTCTCGGACACTTGCACTGGTCAGAGAACGTACATGGAGCAACGCCATCCCTGCGCGTCTGGGGAAGCTTTTCTTGGGTGACTGGGTGGACCTCCATTTTAAGGCGTTGGCAGCAACTTGAAAGGGGTATAAGAAGCGAGGAGGGCCCACCATAGGTGTCCCTGGTCGTGGCGGTCCTGAAGCAATGGGCGCTTCGTAGCCAGGCCGGTTCCGGGGGGTTTGTGCTTACATATTACGTCATCAACACAAAGATCAACTCTCTTTCCTGGCGATCAAGTTCGACGCCAGGTATCACTTGCATCTCTCAGTCAGCGTTCTCATCTGGGGATTTCTGTGAAATGTCGTCCTTCAAACGCAAGGATTCATCCAAGCAATCGAGCTTCAAGTCGTACACAGGAACTCGCGCTTCGCCTGCTTCATCCTCAACCATCAACACATCCACTGGTATCACTTCTCTCGACGACATCCTCGGAGGAGGTCTTCCCTTATCATGCTCGCTGGTTGTCGCTGCACCAGACCCTCACTCTCTGTATGGCAGCCTTGTTCAGAAGTATTTTGTGGCGGAGGGTCTGGCTTGTGGACATCGCATTTGCATTTTCGACGGTGATGCAGAAGACTTTTTGAAGGATGTGATGTGGTACCCGAAATCTACCCTTCAATCGGAGAAGGAAAAAGACCAGGCATCACCGCCACCCACCTCATTGGATGAGGACGAAGAAAAGGTTGACGAGCTGGACCAAAAGGTGAAGATTGCGTGGAGATACGAGCAGTTGAAGCCATTCCAAACCACTATTATTGCGTCATCGTACGTCTTTTCACCGCCGTGTATTCCCCTGCGTGTACGTTACGAACTCTCCGCTTGTAAATCTGTCTTGTGTATCATGGGGAATTACTGACTTGTTTTGGCGGTTCTTCCAGATCATCGGAGAATTATTGCCACATTTTCGATCTAACGAGCCGACTTCCCCTGTCAATCGTTGCAGAATTCCAAGCAAAGGGGTTGCTATCGCTTGAAGCCCCGCACGCTGATGCAACTGAACGCGTCACGGAGAGTGCTTTGCGGTGCCTCGAGCGCGTGCTGCAGGAGCAGGACGTTGTTCCTGTTCGCCTCTGTATCCCGTCCCTTGGTTCGCCCACATGCTGGGGAGACATTTCACCCAAGGTACGCAAGCCTTCCGTAAGGTTATTGGAGCTCATACCTACAGACGCCTCACGAAGGATGTGCTGCATTTCTTGTATTCACTCAGAGCTTTGCTGCGCCAATATCCCCATGGCTGTGCTTCCATAACCCTTAGTCCACATCTGCTGTTGGACAATGGGGTTGGAAGCGCGTTTCTTCAAAAAGTTGGATGGCTAGCTGATGCTTGTCTATCGTTGGCCGCCTTCTCCTGTGAGAACAGTGCACTTGGAATTGAAGCTATGCTGAACTGATTTACCATTCCATCTCTACAGCCAATCCCTCGATGTCCGCGATGTTCCCATCTCATCACGGCTTCGTGCACTTGCTCTCGCTCCCATCACCAACCACCCTTGTTGCACCCAGCGACCGGTTCTCAACGCTGCGTGGGCTTGCATCATCTGCCAGTGGGTTTGGAGGGAGTGGAGAAAATAATCTCGCATTCAAATGCACGAGAAAGCGTCTTATCTTCGAAACTCTCCACTTGGACCTGGACGGCGGCGTATCGGAGAGACGGACCACTGTCCCCTCAACTGTGGTAGCTGAGATGGCGACCACAACCGCGTTGACCTCGACAACCAAAGGCAGCAAGGCACCCGACTCAGTTGTCTCAAACGTTCCCGGCACAAAAATTCATATCGAATTCGAGGCTGCCCCTTCAGAGGAGAAGGAATCGCAATCAGAGACTGTGTCTCAGCCTCTTCCCTCAACCAAGAAATTCAAAAAGACGACGAAGAAAGTGGCATTCTTTTCAGATCGACCGGACGTTTACGATTTCTGAAGCAGCAGGGTTTCATTTCTAAATGAAGAGGTCGTCACAGGGCGCTGGTGTGGAGGCGAATGGATTCAATCGCTCGATCGAGGGTCTTATTGGAGCTTGAATCCTCTGTATACATTTTTCTACGACAGAGTCTGCTGATCGCTTATGCTGGGAGGGTGAATGGTTGATGCTCGGCTTGTGCATTGGGTCTCTGCTCACATAGACGCATTTAATGTAGATTGGAACTTACAGTGCATCATAAACCAATAGCAACCATCACCACGGGGAGGCATTTTGTCGGTAAGACCTCTCGATGACGGAAACCCGCACTGTCACCTCCCAGCACCCGTGTTTAGGGTAGAAAAGGGATATGGCAAATTACCATTCTCGAGTGGGCCATGGATGGCCTTGGAATGAGGTAAAATAATCTCCGACTGACGCTACCATAGTACATGTGTGTCGAGTTGCGCAAAAGATTGACAAGTAGAAGGGGACATTGGGAAAGGGGATGAGGACAAGGCTTGTTTGATTCGGATTAGTTAATCAGCGCATGATCACGGAAAAAGCCACATTTTGAGAGTTATTGACCTTGACCCCGCACTTTATGGCTCCTGGACCCTACGCTGACGACAACGACACATATTCGGACGACGTAGGGCTGGAATACCTGCGAGAGCACACCAGGGCCCCTTACCGGCCTGGCCAACCACGTGCGACGCATCGCGACGATCAAGGCGTCTCGGAGCATGCAGAGCAGGTCTTTGTACGCTCCCCCCAACCACCCATGAATCTCCCCGACCCCAACCAGTTTCCGGATCCCTATCCTTTTCGTCTACCCCATCATCAGGCGAACTCAGTCCCAGCCCTGTCGTCGTCGGGCTCGCCTTCAAACTCAACACGCTCATCCGCATATGCGAGTTCTGGCAGCAACGGCCTCTCTGGGGATTACAACAATGTGCATATCGCTTCGTCGGATGAATCAGGAGGAATAAACCCCGAATCGATCTCTCAGTACCTCGCCAAAGACCCAGCCATCGCTCCAACACCACGATACACGCAATCAAGAGCTCCTATTGATCATTCGCGCTGGTCGGATGCATACTCCTCGAACGCTCGGTCTCGGTCGTCAAGCTTGAGCAACAATAACCCACCTCTCCCGCTCGACAACCAGCCCTTACCAAACGTACCCTCGCTCGTCCAGAAGCCTAGTTATGACATCAGTTGGTCGGTGGATGAGCGGGATGAAGCAGGTATTGTCAGCGAAGATGACACGGACGACGAGCAAGCTATAGAAGAAGGCGACAGTGGTATTCTTGCAGAAATAGAAGAGGAACGAACGTCTGCCGCTGTTGTCGCTGAGGAAGGTCGCGGGCTCATTGTGCAAGCGAACAGTACACCTATCATTCATCTCCAAGTTCAACATGGTGCGTCCAGGACCTTGGATATTTCAAACTCTTCAAACCCTAATTTGCTTTCAGGCACCACCCATCTCCTTATCGGCTCATCGACGACCCCGAATGCCATTCCGCAATTCCTCACCAATACACTGCCGCAAATCGCGACCACCCTCCTTGCCCTCGACATCTCTACCAATTTCCTCGGCGCGTTGCCTCCCGTTCTTGCCATATGCGAGAATCTAGAAGAACTCAACGTTGCTTCCAATCCTCTACGCGTCCTTCCTGTATTCCTGGCCGAGCTGCGCAATCTGAGGCTGCTGATAGCCGACTCAACCGGAATCACGACACTTCCTGACTCCCTCGTCGATCTCGACAAACTGCACACACTCAGTATCCGACGAAACAAACTCCATTCGTTGCCAAGCTGGCTCTGCCTCCTCCCTGCCCTCCAGACGCTTTGCGTCGATGGGAACCCGTTCCAGGGTCCATGGAAAGCCCTTGTCGAACCATTGCTTGCAAGAGCACCAATGACACCTGCGTATCCTCCTTCCACCCCCGTTCCGATGCGGCAGCTCTCTGCTGCTGTCACCGAGGACGAGAACGAAGCTGGGACTGAGGACGCCGATTGCACCTCGGACAATGATCCTCTCAGCCCAGGTCAATCGAATAGTGGACGAAGCCAATACAATGAGGATGAAGATCACACGATCATGCCATCCCGCGCACCACCTCTCTCGAGATCAGTCACCCAACCGACAAGCGAGCCACCGTCAGCGAGTTCATCCCGCGCGGGACTCCAACGCACGCGAACCACGCCCAATCGTGCGTATTTTGACCAAACGCGAAACAGCAGAGGCCAAACACCGACTGAACCTCAAGCTCCCCTACCACGGGAAGATCTCAATGCGCCACCGGAGCGCGAGGTTCGAAAGATGAAGAGTGCTGGCGACCTCAGACGCAACAGATCTGCAACCACCGTGCAGGATGGCTCTCTAGCCGCCCCACATCCTATGGGGGGCTATGTCACCTCGGTCTCAAGCACCAATCTCCTGACCCAGTTGGATTCACTTGCTCCTGCGTTGCCGGCGAACGCGAGGCGGTTTGGAAGTGTTGGGCCCTCGGCTGCTCTTGGCAATAATATGCGACCACCAATCAATGCAGCACGACCACAGTTGAGCCAGTCTCTTTGGGATGATCCGACCACCCCCTCTGACGGCGCGAATGCGGAACCCCAACGCAAGTCATACGGCCCTTCTTCCTCCAATCAATCCTCTCCACACCATGATGACCCTCACACCAGCCCGTCATCCTCCGCGCGGCGACCTTCCACTGCCAACAAGGAGAAGAATAGCCGGTGGGGCTTCCTGAAGAAGATGTCTATGGGGAAGATCAAGCCAGACGGTTCTCCTTCCACCCCTTCTGGGACCCAGGGTCGATCCATTTCTACTCCAAGACCGCCGTTGCCCTCTTCAAATTTAGAGGAGATACCACCATCACCCGCTCGACCTCCTCCTATCTCAGCCAGTTACTCAGACCGACCAACAGCTACTCCACAAATCGACCTCCGCTTCTCCTCCCTCGGCACGCTTGAAATGCCAACATTGAATACACCGCCCTCACCTCCGCAATTGGCTAAAAAACCGTCTCGCGATCTCTTGCGGGGTCCATCCATCAAGTCTTCTCCGATGCTCGCGCCTCCCTCTCACCCTCCTGTCACTGGGACCTCTGGGCTTCTAGCGCCCCCCATTCCTCCTACGCCGAGAAGTACCAAACGGCGAAGCTTCCTGCCCTTCGAGGCACCGGGATCTCTATCAATACCCATCCCTGAAGCCACTGCCTTCCTGCCCAACGTTACAGTCACTAATGGCTCAGGTGCCTCCATTGATGACGACAGGCGAAGTTCAGGACAGACGCAACACGATCCCAGAATTCCGACCCCCAGCCCTACAACGCCCTCTCCCTCTGCTGATCAGGAGCAGTTCGTCCGTCGCGAAGAGGAGCGAGCAAGGGAGGCGTACATGAGGGCATTGCGATCCGTCATGGCCTATCTCAAAGATATGAATGACCTCGCAATGTCTCAGCAGCCCAATCCAGTGAGCATGTATGGCCACCCGGATGACCCTAGCCCTATAGCTATCCGTTCAAGGAGGCCGACGATGGTGGAGCGTGAACCCTCAACCGTCTCTAGCAGTACTTCCGATCCATCCTCTTCGCATCTCAGGTCACCAGAGTCAATCATGGCACTGAGAAGCGGGGTCTCAAGTCAAACCCTTAGTGTGGCTACGACAGATAGCAGCTCATCAGTGGAGGAACGGAAGTACAAGGACAACAAGGAAAAGAGAAGCAAGATCGTCCAGGAGATCGTCGTGTCAGTCTTTCGTGATCTAAAACAAATCCCACTACTTCAGTACTGAATTCTTTCCAGGACTGAACGGACATACGTTCAGGGTCTTCAGGAACTTGTGGACATCTACATCAAACCTGCCGCCACTCCAGTTAACTTGCTCAGCGGTGTCGCATCAGGGAAAGACACAGTGGTTCCTGCCGCGGAACGAAAGGTCGTTTTTGGTGGGATCGATGCTCTCTATTCCTTCCATCACGATAGCTTCTTGCCGGCCTTGGAGAAGGCTGCTGCGCCTCTCTTCAAACCTGGATTCCAAGATAGCGACACCGATGGGTCCGTGTCAGCCGAGGTGGCTCGGCTCGTGGGCGATATCTTTGTCAAGCACGCGGCATTCATGAAGATGTACTCAAGCTACATCAAGTAAGTCCCAGACTGGTGGAGCGGAATCCTGACTGACCATCCACCCAGCAACTTTGATAACTCGGTGCAAAGGGTGAAATCTTGGACGAGTAGGGCGCCGGGTGCTGCCAGCCCTGGCGCATCCCTCTCGCCCAACTCTAGCACTGCTCAGTTGGTTAACATCAGTCACTCGGTCACGGGCGCAGCTCCGACGATCGATGCAGGGCTGCCTGCACTTTCAACGAGCCAGAAGAAGCGAATCAAGGCCTATCTGAAACGATGCAGACTTAACCCCCGCCACACTCAGCTCAATCTCGAAGGGTACCTTTTGCTCCCAGTTCAGCGCATCCCTCGATACAAACTCCTTGTCCGTGTCCACCTCCTTACCTGTCCTGTTAATTATGCTGACGACAAGGTTTCAGTTGGACGAACTTCTGCGCAGCACGCCGCCAACACCATATGAGTTTATGGAAGATCCTTTGGAGAAGGCCCTTGCAGAAATCTCGTTGCTTGCAAACAACATGAACGAAGGAAAGCGTGAATCCGAGTCGCGGAGGAAGTTGGTTCAGTGGCAATCACGGATACGTGGAAAGTTCCCCAGCCCGCTCGTTCAGCCTCACAGGTACGTACGGTCTGTTGTAAGGGAGCACCAACCATGCTAACCTCACCCAGGCGCTTGATTATGGATGGTTCCCTGCGGTTAACACGAGTCGTTCGGAAGGCAGTGGTATCATTTGAAGCGTTTAATGCCCAGGGCGACGCGTCCACAGTACAGGTCGACTGTCTCGCGCCGGAGCTAACCCCAAGGCCGTTGGTTGGCATCCTCTGCAATGACCTCCTCGTCCTATGTAGGGATCCCTCAGAAGGGAAAGACCCTAACTCCCCTGTCGACCTCTGGGCTGTACTTCGGATGCAAACCTTGCCGCAGCCCGCCAGCATCGTTCATGGCAATGGTATTTTTTTTCCCTCTTTATCGACCATGCCTCTTTCTCTGATTGCATGGTTGTGATTTAGCTCTTCGTCTGGTGGATAATAAGGCTATTCTCTACTTCGATGCACCGTCCCCATCAGATGCGTTGAACTGGTATCGAGGTATGTCGCAACTCACTTTAATGCTCACCTGTCAGACTAACAGCAAGCAATACAGCTATCAATCTTCACATTCCTGCTTCCTCTCTCAGGACATAGACAATGCAGCCCTCTCCTCCGTGGTATCTTTTAGTACCGATGGGTCTGTGTGCTCTTCGTTCTCCATTGTATTTTCCAGGGGTTTCTACTTCATGCGCCTCGTGTCGTTTGCTATTTACCTTACTACCCTGCCGCCTAGTTTGGCACCCAACTCTCCTTTCATTGTTCGACTCATTCCCAGGTTTTCGCCTCTCTTCTGTCATTTCTGTGACTGTAGCATGCAAATCGAGATACCAACTGACCTGTCCTGTGGATGTCTGATACTTACCGCCCTATATTTATAATAGTTGGCTTTGTTGCTTGAATTCCGGGTTACTTGTCCTCTGACTGCTCGACACGACGACGATAGCTGTAAAGATGCGAAGGTTGACAAGGGTACTTAGGCAAAGAGGGTTCTCGGTGAACCCCCTAGAGCGTTGGCCATCGTCCATCGTTCATCCGCTCCATCTGAGTGACACGTTCATTGACAAAATGATCAACAAGCTTGATATGAACCCCAAGTCGGGGGCAGGTAGGCAATCATCTCGGCGAGGGAGACGTAGCCCAAGGAGCAAAGCTGGGTGTCGCTGGTAGATGAAGAACCTCTCTGACTATGACCTATATCAGATGGTACCCGTCACCATGTATCCCAATAGCATAGCTAACCGATGACCATCATGCAGACCTGGTGCGATCTCTGGGAAACGCAATAGGAGTGCATGACCCGAGAATACGCCCAATGTTGTAAATGAAACTAGCCTCCTCTCTTGGACTGGAGAGAGGGGTAACAATGCACTTGATCATCACAATATCTATTTCCTTTCTTTGACCGCATGATGAGCTATGGTCTCTGTGGGCGTCGTTAGACGCAAGCACCTTCTGTGCCGCTTTCACACTCNGTGTTATCGTCCTCCAAAGAAGTCCTTGGGTATATCGAATGAGGNCATATATATTTTGGAGGNTCTCCGTCGTGGACGGGTCTGGCGCANGCGGTTGGTNTGCTTGAGGTCAAACAGTTGGTTTGATATCCCCAACCATGAGAGGGTCGTCGACNNAGACAGTCTAGCTAGTCGCAAAGAAATGGCACTCAATAGAGGGANTATCACGAGTCAGTCCCATGGTTGCCCAAGGAAGATTCCCCTCGAAACGGCATGGTTAGTCGCAGGAGAATTTGCGCAGCTGCTCCAAAGCCGTTTGAGACCTTTCGACGCTCTTTGGTTGCAGGGCGAGGTAATATACCGTTTTGGAATTTTGATTCTTTCACAAACGTCGAGGGGCAAAAGACCGAGTATCAAGAAACCCACCAAAGAGATCCACGTCCTTGTGGAGTAGGACTTGGTCAGGGGGCCTGATGACGGCTTCTAAGAACCTTTGTGATTGAAGTTGGTTGGGATCGCTGCAGATCAAGCCATCATGATGAGACATCAGGGGAACAGCAAGCTGCCAGGAGCAGGAATCGCAGGAAAGAACGACAATGGACAAGATTTACACCATTACTGGGATGCCTGAACGTCTAACCCTTAGAGGGCGAAGTACATACACCTACAGCTCAACAATGCTAGTTCGACTAAAATATTAGAGACAATGGGAGCAACTACAGTACAGAGAGGCGAGTCAGGATAGCAATAAAGTACACAGCGAAGCATCAGAAAGAATATTCAAACCATTGCGCGAGATCTAGGTATTGTGTCCAGGAGATGATCGAAAACAGTATAGTACATGTGGAGGGGTAGCAATGAGGAAGGATACAAATACAGCGGCAAACAGGAAGCGGAAAGCAAGAGGGAAAGCATATACGAGACCTGTCGGGGAAACAAAAAAAACGATACAATGCAAACACAAAGCGAAGTCCATGGGAGATATCGGGCAGGTATTACAGCAACGGGATATATGCTGGGTTGAGGGGGGACGAGAGATGGACCGTCACCAAAAGGTGGTGTTTACGAGACTGGTAAACCACTGGGACAGGTACTGGTACGGTCGCATCGCGAAAGTGGAAGGGTACTGGGTCAACGTTGACTGACGTTCGAGTGGGAAGTCCATGGTGTCGTCGGTATTACTGTCGTCGGTATTACTGTCGTCTTCGTCTCTACGCACAATTATCATCACCGGCCGGTCCCAAAACGGTTCATCTAGCTGATATCGCAGCTTTCGCAGCTTTTCTCGATTTTGCTGAGTTTCCTCTGGGGAGATGAAGAGATGTTGGGGCAGGGTGTACGTCTTCAAGACTACATCTGGCGCTGCAGTGAAGGTGACGCGTTTGGTGTTCTGAGACTTCTGAGGGGACGAGTTGCGTTCGTTCAGACACTTCTTCTTTTGCGGATGCTCGTCGTTTGTAGGAGGGTCGCCACAAACATCATCCCCGCGTTTCCTCTTCCCACGTGCGTTCTCCGACAGGACGATTTGTTGGGGCATAGGGCGTGGGGGTTTGAGGGCGGAGCGAAGTTTTGGCTTTGGCAAGGGTTTAGATAATTTGAAGGCGGCGGCTCCAATGCGAATTGAAGATGAGGGGGTAACATCCATGGCTTTGTCAGACGGGGCTGGAGGTGATATTAGCATCAGGATGACAACGATGGATCGCGGATGAGACTTGCCTAGTTGATTATCCAGAGGGTCCCGTATGTTGGTTGGAGATGAGGTTGTCGATGATCCCTCGACAAACTCTGGGCTCGGGATGTGAGCTTCCAAGTCCGCAATGGTCTTGTGCCGCTTCAGGGGACGTGAGAGACCAACGTCAGGCAAGTCACTCGGCGTCTTGCGCTTGAGGGGAGTGTGGCGTTGAGTGAGTGTGTTATCGATGGGATTGAGGGATGATGGTGTGACATCCATGGATTCGTCAGAAGGGGCTGG
>Ga0065721_10006155_pt1 | contig 10268 bp, 9 predicted proteins | sample Mesricmetagenome_FD_59108 | JGI IMG/M metagenome (GOLD analysis project Ga0065721, IMG submission 59108) | Mesophilic microbial community from rice straw/compost enrichment Sample: eDNA_1 v2 (version 2) | ecosystem: Engineered > Solid waste > Grass > Composting > Bioreactor | place: USA: Davis... | reverse complement strand
GGCTGTGATCTATCATCCGCCCGTCAGGACATCGGCTTCTTCACTCTTCTGTGCTGTGGAGCATCATGAGCGCGATTGGAAAAGTCAGGCGGCTTTTACAATTACTGGAGCGGCTGCAATCGGGCAGAACTCACACGACGGAAGAGCTGAGTCATTTCTGCGGAATCAGTCGTCGAACTGTTTTTCGCGACATCAAGACATTACAGCAGGCAGGGATTCCGATCCTGTATGATTCCGCCCGGCAAGGGTACTGGATCACAGCCTCGTCGACGCTCCCCCCCACCAATCTGACGCTTCAGGAAACACTAGCGCTGTTGTTACTGGCGAATGCTGCCGGAGATGGTGACCGTTCCATCCCCTTCCAGAAATCCGCTCGGGATGCTGCTCTCAAGCTTCAAAGCAACCTCCCGATGCATCTGGCCCCATATGCGAATGAACTGCTGGACGGCATCCGGATTCACACCGAACCACAGGCCGAACTCGCAACAAGCGAAACGCACTATCAACGGATTCTCGAAGCCTATACCCAGCGGAAAAAAGTCCGTTTGACCTATCGAAGTTTCGCCGAGCAGAAAACGATCATCACGCTTCTCAGTCCTTATCGGCTCCTGTTTCGTCGTCACTCCTGGTACGTCATTGGGCGTTCATCGATTCATCGAAGCGTACGAACATTCCATATTGGCAGAGTTGAAGAGTCTGAACTGACGCAAGACGGGTACGAAATTCCCCCTCGATTCTCGCTGAAGTCCTACTTCAAGCTCGCGTGGAACATGATTTGTGAACCAGGTGCGCGGACGAAGGTCGTCGTTCGATTCCAGCCAATGGTTGCGCAAAACGTCGCTGAGATCTGCTGGCACCCGACCCAGCAAATCGAGTGGAATCCTGATGGGACACTTAACTTCTCAGTGACGGTTGACGGGATACACGAAATTTCCTGGTGGATTCTTTCCTATGGCGATCAGGCACAAGTGCTGGAACCGGAACCCCTTGTCGAACTGGTGGCATCGAGAGCAAGAAAAATGGTCGCCCAGTACGATGAGGCCCCAAATGCCTCCCCAGCCCCTGCCCGGAAAAAACGCTCTCGCAAGTGAAGTCCGCCAATTTTTGCAAATTCCCCGAACCGGGTGCGATCTTCACACGCTCCAATAAGACGAACAGACAAGACGGTCCAGTTCAACACCATCAGATTGTATCGGCCCGCAAATCCGGAGGCGTCACCGCCGTCAACAAGGCCGACTCAGAGTGATGGCCCCATTCCATTGCCCATGTTTCTTCGGAAATTTGCAGGGAAACGCCAACCGATTCCACATGTTTACCTGAACACATGACTGGAATTCGGTCGCAAAAAACGTACATCGGCAATAATGAAGTAAGATTCCGGTGAACAAGAAAGTGGACCAGCAGGTCAAATTTCAATGAATGGAGTCTGGATAGAACACATATCGATGACCACAATGAATAAAACATTCTGCGGGTCTAACATTTCGGATGCGCTGGTGGTTCCTGTTCGTGGAGTGAATGCCGTGCAATTCACGTCAACAACATCAACTCAGCAAACTCCGCGATCACCCGGTCTCCGATGGAGTGGAGTGATGAATCGACATCGGCCCATTCAGGCACTTCTGGCAACGGCATTGATCTGTGGTGCACTGGTCTTTGGGCTGCTACTGCCACAAACAGGACAGGCAGCAGACACAAATCAAACATCGCCGGAACCGATTGCCCGGCTGGTCCCTATCGCTGGAACAATCGGGGAAGAGACGCTGGGACAGGTTCGCCGGACATTACTCGCATTGCAAGACACCGCGCTGCGGGAAGAGAGACAGGCGTTTTTGATTCTGGAGTTCGCCCCCGGGACCAGTTCGTTTCACAACAGCTATGCCCTCGCGGATTTCCTTTCGGAAACGCCCTTCTCCAATGTGACGACCGTTGCCTGGGTCCCGGAGACCGTGACGGGATTCAATGTCCTCCCGGTGCTGGCATGTCAGGAAATTGTGATCAGCCCGGACGCCGCATTAGGTGACATCGGGAACGGGCAAGCTGTCTCGACAGACCAGCAGACCATCATTCGCACGATTATCGATCGTCGACGAAACCCGCGGGTGACGAACCAGCTGGTCGCGGCGATGATGAATCCCGATGTTTCGCTCGTCCAATTGACCGTTGAAACCAGTCCCGGCGAACGGGAAACCCGGCTGGCCACATCAACCGAAGCCCGCGAACTTCAGGAGGCGGGAACGGTGATCTTTGAATCCAGAACAATCAGCGAGGCGGGGTCGCCCGGTCTGATTTCCGCAACCCTCGCTCGCTCGCGCGACATTCTGCTCACGCGCACCGCCGAAAGTCGCCGGGATCTGATCGAAGGCTTGGGGCTCACAACAGATGCACTAAGAGAACTGACCCCGGCGGAGCCGATTACAAAGGTCGCTTATATCCAACTTCATCATGTGATTGACGAGGTCTTTGAAGCCTTTGCACGGCGGCAGATCGAACGGGCGGTGCATTCCGGTGCCCAGGTGATTGTCTTTGAAATTGACTCTCCAGGCGGGCTGCTGTCCGTCTGCCGGGACCTCTCACAGACCATTGCCAGCCTCAGCGAACGGAATGTCAAAACGGTCGCCTATATCCCGCGACAAGCCATCAGCGGCGGGGCGATTCTTGCTGTCGCCTGCGACGAAATTTACATGAGTCCCGATGCGACGATCGGAGACGCCATTCCCGTCAACCTGATGGGGAATACCATCGTCCATGCTGAAGAAAAGATTCTCAGTATCGAACTGGAGCTGTTGCGCAATCTGGCGGAACGAAAAAACCGTCCCGCAGCCGTTCTGGAAGGATTCGCCGACAAGAATCTCGAAGTCTTCGAAGTGACCCAGAAGACGACCGGTCGAAAGTGGTACATGACCGAAGAAGAGATCGCGAGAAACTCCGAAGAATGGATTCCCGGTCCACGGGTCCCTGAATCGCGTCCCGGGATTGCAATTACGGTCAACGGGCGACGGGCGCACGATCTGAAAATCGCGGAATCCCCAGTTCAAAACGTTAATGAACTGAAGCAGCGACTCGGAATTCCTGATGATCTGGCTTTCAACGCCGTTGGCCGTACCTGGGTCGATACACTTGTGTTCACGCTCAACAACCAGGCGATGGCGGGATTCCTGTTCTTCATTGCTGTGGTCTGTATCTACATCGAGCTGGCCACAATGACCGGTTTCTTTGGCATCCTGTCTGCGCTGGCGTTCGCCATTTTCTTCTGGAGCAAGGTCATGGGAGGAACCGCCGGCACACTCGAACTCGCCATTTTCGCGGTCGGTCTTGGGTGTCTGGCGATGGAACTGTTCGTTGTTCCCGGTTTCGGAGTGTTTGGAATCTCGGGAATTCTTCTGGTCCTCGGATCACTGGTCATGGCCAGCCAGACCTTGTCCGGATTCAGTCTGGAATATGATCTGGTCCGCGCCGGACAGACCGTCGCCACGTTCGGAGCATCGCTGGTGATGGTGATGATTGTCTCTGCCCTCATCAGTCGAAACATGCATCGCATTCCGCTGCTGAAAGAGCTGGTTTTGACTCCTCCCGGTCAGGGGGATTCTCCAGATGCCCCCAAACTCCGTCCGGAGTTGACGTCGGAATTTTCTCCATTGCTTGGAGCAACAGGAGAAGCGGTCACAGTGCTTCGCCCTTCCGGGAAAGCATTGATCGAAGGACGACTGGTTGATGTCATCAGCGACGGCCCCTTTGTTCCCGCAGGAGCCAATGTCGTCGTTGTGCAGGTCCAGAAAAATCGTGTCGTGGTTCGCGAAGCGTAATACCAGATTCGCCCACCCCGGATGCAAACGAATCGAACCGGCCCTGCCTCGTCTTCGTCGAATCAGGATTTGGGACCGTATTTTTCCGAGGGTTCGTTTGTTTCAATGCTGAACGAGCCGAACCACATCACCGCTTCCTTGAGCGGGACGCGGAATTTTCCATGCTCCGTGGTGTATCCATTCTGAAGCCCATCGGGTCCCTTGGGAGTGTACTTATGGCCGAACGGATTCCAGAACAGGACCGTATCGGTCTCCTCGTCATATTCCAGTACACCATAGGAGTGGTTGTAGTAGATCCCCTTCACGAGTGTCTGCTTCCCTTTCGGACCGCATCCACCAACCACAAGACGTCCTTCCTGAAACGCAGCCTTCAAGTCATTTCGAAGTGGTGTCAGATCAGCAAGGCTTGCCCCATTCTCGTCAGTTTTGTCGCGGTAAAGCTCACAGCCATGGCGCCGCAGTTGATGCCCGGTGAGAACCTGAACCGGAACATTGGGAGTTCCTCCCCCGCCGATGTAGCTGAATGGAGTCACATGTCTTTTCGAAGTTGATTCCTCCAGCATTCGCAGGCCGATCGCTTTCTCGTACATGTTCGTCCATGTCCCTGTTCCGCGACTGGTCGCTCCGATAATGATTTCCCCATCGCTGGGGCCTTCCATGATCACCTTTCTCCCATCCCCATAGGTGACCTCGACTCGCCCGTCAGGAAGCTCTTTCATGAATTCCCGCAACCGTTCCGGACATCGATAGGCACAGGTCCCAAGGCTTGCAAGGAGAAAACAGTCTCCCAGCCGCCCCTGACTGATCGACTCGACTGCCGGAGCGTCAGCGGTGAACAGCTGCCTGTTGACCTCCTGCAACTTCTTCACCCCCGCCTCATACATGCTTTCAAAGCGGGGTTGCGGATTCTCTGTCGTGGATTTGGTTTGCAGGCTGACAGCGAGCTTCTGGAGAGTGACCGGAGCAAAATTACGATTGGCTCTCACGCCACGACGAAGTGAAGCAGCCGCTGCGGCCGCTTTCCCTTTCACTTTCGTATTATGAACCGCAAGCTCGATCTCATTGACGGAGAGTTCCCCATTGCCATCGCTATCCCATTTCTTGAAATGGAGCTTCACCTGATCGAAAAACGGGCTCGAGTAGGCAGTCCTGGAAATGACGGGCTTTGAATTCTGTGTCGACAAGGTATTGGAATCCGCCAGCACATCGCTGGCGGCAACCATCAGAATCGACAGACTAGCCAGGAAACCGAATGCTGAGGGCCGCGACATAATCGTGAATTCCGAAGTGAACAGGGACATCAACTCTCCCTTTCTCTGATAGGCAGGCAAGTCAATCACGTCTGTAGTCAAACTCTGTAGTCAAACACCGACAATCGACGAAATGGGACGGCTACTACAACAAACGGATGTCCAAATATCATCGCTGCGTATCATGTCGAGACATTCTGAGGCAAGCGACTTGATGACTTGTTCAACCAGATTGCGCAAAGAATCAACGGGGCAACAAAATCTGTTAGCAAGATCTCCTGCCCCCACTTCAACGCCACACTCCGCCAGAGTTCTTTTGGCGGCCAAAATCCTCCCTTGACAACAATTAGTTTACATATAAACTAAACTCAGACCTATCAGAAACAACCAACCAGACAACAACACAAGACATGAGCCAGCTTCAGAACGAGATCAAGAAGAAAAATCCGTTTGAACAGCCTGAACAGGAAGCCCTGCTCAATCTGATGCGGACCAACGATCTGTTCATGAACCGGCTCGGGAGATTGCTGCGTCAATTTGATCTGACCTCCTCGCAATACAATGTCCTTCGAGTTCTCCGGGGAGAGGGGAAGCCGCTCCCTTCGCTGGAGATCGCCGGACGGATGATTCAGGTGGTTCCGGCAATCACGGGTCTGATCGACCGCCTTGAGAAACAGGGACTGGTCGTCCGCAAACGATGCGAGGAAGACCGACGAATTGTGTATGTCGACCTGACCGACAAGGCCCGAAAAATCCTGAAGCAGATTGATGAGCCGATCAGACAATTGCACACCAGACTGCTGGGGCATCTCAGCCGCAACGAACTGGCGGAGTTAAGCCGCCTGCTCGTCAAGGCACGTCAATCACTGGCTCTGGAAGAGGTGGAGGAGGTGCCATGAAAAATTTTACCTAAATAGTTGACATATCAACCATTCAGATCAACGTCATCACGTCATACGTTCATTTCAGGAGAATATCATGATCCACATTCGACGTGCCCATGAACGAGGACACCTGAACCACGGCTGGCTCGACACCTGGCACACCTTTTCCTTTGGGCAATACTACGATCCGCAGCAGATGGGATTCCGCTCGCTGCGCGTCATGAACGAAGACATTATTGCCGCCGGAAGGGGATTCGGCACCCATCCTCATCGAGACATGGAAATCGTGACTTACGTGCTCGAAGGGGCACTGGAGCACAAGGACTCGATGGGGAACGGGGAGGTCCTCCGCCCCGGAGAATTTCAGAGGATGTCTGCGGGGACCGGAATTACCCACAGCGAATTCAACCCCTCACCAACCGAGCCGGTGCATCTCTATCAGATCTGGCTATTGCCGGAACGGAAAGGAATCGAGCCGAGCTACGAACAGAAGAAGTTCTCTGATGAAGAGATGCGGAATCAGTTGCGACTGGTCGCCTCCCGTGATCAGCATGATGGTTCGCTGCTGATTCATCAGGATGCCCGGATTTACCTGGCACGACTCGATGCCGGACATGCAGTCACACATCCAATGACCTCAGGCCGACACGGATGGCTTCAGGTTTTGCGGGGAAGTGTCCTGCTGAACGATCAGAATCTGGGAACGAGCGATGGTGCTGCCATCAGCGAGGAAACTGAACTGACCATTCAGGCCGCAACTGATTCCGAGCTCATGCTGTTCGACTTGTCGTAATCCGGTCAGGCGACATCGACGAGTGCGAGCCCCGATGGAAGAGACGACATTCCATCAGGGCTCGCTTTCATACCAGCTCGCCCTGAGACGACTCACCTTGCGGAGAGGCCAAATTGCTTGTTCGCNCTGGCTGCAAGACACCGAGACAAGTNCAACCGTAACACATTACTGTAAAAGCAGTTAACCTCGTCAGCCNTTCACTGTGCACAGTCATTTCTCTGAATTNCCTGAACAAATACTGTTCACCAGTACACCACACCACAATAATGAAATTGAAATAAAGGAGTGGCAATTGGAGGAGAGACATGCCCGGAGGCGACACGACACTGTTTGGACCAACAGAACAAATCACTGCGGAGGTCCTCGAATGGGAGGGGGTCACCCTTTCCATGAATCGGAGCGGGGTCCGTGAATTTCGAGTCGGTCGCCGGGGGTTTGGGCAGATCCGGAATGACTCGCAAATTGACATTCTTCTCTCACGGCCAGCCCGGATCGACTACGTCGTGCGAGGACTGGCGGAGCCTCACCCAGTTCTTCCCCGAAGCGGTTGGGTGACAGTCTATCTCAATTCGGAATTTCAGGAGCGCGTGGCTGTTCAAATTCTCCATGAAGCGTACGATGAAGCATGCCAACACCTCCGCTCGTCCGCGGGCCGGGCGCCGTTGTTACAATCCGTGAATGCTCCCTCAGCCACAGTCCCAGCAAGGAGACCGCAATGAATCCAACCCGGATCGACCTGACTCCCAGTACCAGGACAAAGGTGTGTGAGCTGCTCAACCTCCGACTGGCAGACACCCTCGATCTCGTCGCTCAGGCAAAGCAGGCCCATTGGAATGTCAAAGGGCCAAACTTCATCGCCCTCCACAAGCTCTTTGATGAGGTCTACGAAACGTTTGCGGAGCACTCCGACGAGATTGCCGAGCGAATTGTTGCGCTGGGAGGAAACGCCGAAGGGCGACTTGCGGAAGTTGTCAAAGCAAGCAGCCTTCCCAAATATCCGGACGGGATTCATGGCGGGGCAGCCCATGTCGACGCCTTGGCAACTGCGTTGGCCAGCTTCGGCAAGCTGATTCGCGAGTCCATCGACACGGCCGATGATCTGAAAGATGCCGATACGGCCGATCTCTTTACTGCCATTTCCCGCGATGCAGACAAATATCTTTGGTTTGTCGAAGCACACCTGCAGGATCACTGAAAACAAAACTTAGAGAGATTTTTGTTAGCAGAGCGCTGCGCCGGACGCCCCCGTTCAATTGAGGGCCTCCGGCGTATTTTTCATGGGCGCACAGACCGATCACCTGCCTGATCACGTTCCATTCAGATCAGGCGTCCTCTGGATTACCGATAATTGAAAGTCCCTGCTTGCGGGAGATCTTCCAGCGACGTCAGTCCAAAGACCTCGAGAAATCGATCCGTCGTCCTGTACTGTTCCCCACACTCGGGGTCGCTACGGTCAATATAAATTAACTGGCGGCGCAACAGTTGTCTGATCAACCCGGAAACATTCGGTTTTTCGATCTCCTGAAGATCATCCCGCTTCACCGGCTGACGGTAGGCGACAAACGCCAGCACCTCCAGCGCATCCTGTGCGAGCTTCACTTCCTTGGGACCATGCCCATAAGCGCGGCTGCGAATCGACTCAAACTCCGAAAGCAATTGAAGCTGATACCCCCCTTCAACAAGAGCGACCTGATAGGGGCGCTGCTGCATCCGGTAACGGGCATTTAACGAATCGATCATTGTTTCGACCTGTTCCGGGGTATGTGCTCCGCCCAGAACATCCTGAAACTTCCGAATCGGCAGCGGAGCCCCTCCGACAAACAGCAGCGCCTCAACGACCTGTTCGGCACTGACGATCGGTTCATCACTCTGTTCGATGACATCCGTCGTCGACCCGACATTGATTTGAGTGGACGGCTCAGAAACGCTTTCGGATTGACCGGACGGAGTGGAACCTCCGCTACTTCGCAAGGAAATTTCGTCTGTCTCAGATTCGACAGACTCTGGGGTCAGCGTCTCCGATCCGGTGGCCTCTTCAGAAAGAGCCTCCTCCGCAATCGGCGATTCAGATTGCAATAACTCTGAAGAAACGGTCTCAACATAGTCCGCAGCTTCGAGCGCACGAAGATAGGCTGCTTCAATTTCGTCGAGCGAAAGTTCTTCCTCAAACTCAACAGCAGCATCACTGACATCTTCGCATCGGTCCGGCTCTGCCTCGGAATCAGTCGACCGGCTTCCGGATGGACGCACGACAACCTGAAAGGGCCGTTCCACGCCAGAGTCAGACGTTTCCGGGGCCGGAAGTTCAGAATCAGATTCGTTGAAGTCAGGAGTGGACATCAGAAGCGGCTCGAAACGATTTTCCTGATGGGGATTCGCGGACAATCCACTCACCTGAGCGGAGGTTCTTGCGGAGCGGCTCGTGACGTTGCTGTCGGGCCGAGTTCGGGGACGGTCTCCAGCAGAAAAGCAGCCAGTTGCCGGGCGTACAGCTCATTCCCTTCCCCGGTCAATGCTCCCGTCTCCGCAGAAAAGACTGACTGCGGATCGGGCATCCGGCAAAAGGCAGCAAGCCCATCCTGAACCGGGACATAATCGGCAAGGCGGGTTTCATTCAGGAATCGATAAAGATCATCCGCAAAGGCGGAACGGGTCTGATCCATTGCATGTCGGGCCCGGTCAACTCCCCAGACGCTGGGGGAGACAGAAACGACAAGACGACCAAAATTGCCGCTGATCAGATTCGCCAGCGGAACGATGGCAGCCAGATCACGATGCTGGTTTTCCCTGACAGCTGGAGTTGCTCCTGAAAGGCGGCTTCCCGGAGTCATGGCAGACCGTCCAACCCAGGAAAGCAGCCAGTCGATCGTCACAAATTCCTGACAGACCCCCTCCAGAATCCGACTCCCCTCCGCCCGGAGTGCAGGATGGGCCGCGTAAGCGGGATTGCGGGCCCCATCCAGATGCAGCCCCCCGCGGACATCCCGGTCCCATCCCAGGTCCTCTTCACTCAGGCACAGGACCACGAGATCGGGCTGCAATGTGGAGAGATGTGCCCGGTAACGCAACAGATTGATCAGCGGACCGGACTGGGGACACCCTGCGTTGATCACCTCCACAGGCATTCCCGCCTGAAGATTGAGTGCCTCCTGGAGTCGAACAGGAAGGGATTCACGGTCACTAACGCCTGTTCCGAAGACATGGTCTCCCCCCAGACACAAAATTCGGAAGACCCCTCTCGGCTTGGGAACGACGACCGACCCTCCCCGAACTCCATGTTCATTCGTCTGAATTCGAATTCGCTTACCGGGAATCGCCTCCAGCTCAACATCCAGCAGCGGACGTACGTTGATCCATGTTGTTTCGCTGGGAGTGATGACAGACGCCAGATCGTGAACGCGTTGCGAATGATGAAGCTGATGGCGTAGACGATATGCCCGGAGACTGACTTCCAGAGCGCAGACCATCAGCGACAGCAGCACGACCGCTGCCAGAAAGCAGATCACATTCCGCGTCAGTGTGCGGATCATCTAAT
>Ga0065721_10006129_pt1 | contig 10269 bp, 11 predicted proteins | sample Mesricmetagenome_FD_59108 | JGI IMG/M metagenome (GOLD analysis project Ga0065721, IMG submission 59108) | Mesophilic microbial community from rice straw/compost enrichment Sample: eDNA_1 v2 (version 2) | ecosystem: Engineered > Solid waste > Grass > Composting > Bioreactor | place: USA: Davis... | reverse complement strand
AGGCGGGCGGACCCGGCGGGCCTATGATGGGCGGGGGCAACCCCACCGCGCCGCTCACACCGACGCCGGAGTTGGATAAGAAGATCGCCGACGCCGAGAAGGGCGGCGACAAGAAGGTCATCGCGGCGGCCTACGCCGAGCGCGGCTACGCCCGGATGACGGACGATAACGCCGGGGCGCGCGTGAAGTATCGGGCGGCGCTCGAAGACTTCCGGGCAGCACTGAAGCTCGATCCGAACAACGCCGAGGCGACGAAGAACAAGCAGATGATCGAGGATATCTACCGCTCTATGGGGCGCCCGGTCCCGGGCGAAGAGGGCGGTGAGGGGGGCGAGGGCGAGAAGGCCATCGGCTTCCCGATGGGCGAGTCAAAGAAGCCCGGATAGCGGGCGGCTTCGCGGCCGAGAAACGCCCCGGCCCGGCTCCCTTCTGGGAGCCGGGCCGGGCTTTGTTTACGGGCCGGTTGCGGGGGCCGGCGCCTGCGGTCCGGGCGGGCCGGGGGCCTGGCCGGGCGCCGTCGGTCCCGCAGGCTTCGGGGACAGGACGCCGTCCTTCAGGTCGTCNTAGAGCTCTTTGAAGGCGCCCGCACCGGCAACGCTGGTGGTGTTGCCGTTCTTATCCTTGATCAGGAAGGTGGGCGTCGTGTCGATGCCGTGCTCAAGCGCGTGCTCGCGCTCCTTCAGGGGGATGTCAGCAACATCCGACGCCTGGCGGTCCGCATTGAACTTCGTGATGTCCAGGCCGATCTTCTTCGCGGCCGCTTCCAGGACTTCGTCCGTCAGCAGTACGTTCGCCGGCTCGAAGAGCTGATTGTACATCTCCCAGAACTTGCCCTGCTTGCCCGCCGCTTCGGTCGCCACGGCGGCGGGGATGGCGCGCGGGTGCATGTCGAGCGGCAGGTGGTAGAACGCGAACCGGACGGGTAGCTTCTTCTCGATGTCCTTTACGTTCTGCTCATAGGCGGTGCGGCACGACGGGCACTCGAAGTCGGCGAACTCCACGATGGTGAGTGGGGCGTTCGGGTCGCCCTTGGTGTGCCGCGCCTTGCTGTACATCTCGTCCACCAGCGCGGCCGTGACGTTCAGCGAGGGCCGAGGGGTGGGAGTGGGCTGAGTGCCGCCCGGGCCCGTCGGCCCGCGCGAGGTCAGGATCAGGAAGCCGACGCCGAAGAGGACGAGTGCGCCGAGGGCGACGAGAAGCTTTGCTTCGCCGGTCAATTTCATTCCGGTAAGATTTCACCCCTTTTGTTGCGGTACTCCTGAAGCACCTCCGCCACGCTGACGAAGAGGACGCCCAGGATGAGGGCCTGTGAGGCGACGCACCACTTGCAGATCGCCTGGATAACATAGAGTTCGAGGTAGGTGAGGTGCAGGGAGAAGAGAGTGCCTGCGCCCGCTGCGAGCACGATAAGGCCCAGCAGCAGGCGGTCCCGCTTCGGGCCGGCGCCCAGCGTCCTCAGGAACGAGAGCGCGACCAGCGTCAGGTAGCCGAGTGTCCCATAGGCGGCCACGAACGGACCCTTCCCAGCGGGGAAGCGGGCATACGGACTCTGTGCGACCCGGTCGCACCCCCCGGACCCGCCGCAGGGCACGTCTCCGTGCGTCGCGTGCAGGAACCAGAGATACCCCGCGACCATCAATCCCACAAACGAAAGGAGGAATACGATACGGTTGTAGAGGGGATTCTTCACGGCCGCCGGTCTCCGATCCGCCCGGATTTCCGCCCCGGATTCTGGCCGTATTGTACCATGCAAGCCGACCCGCCGGGCGGACTGGACACGGGGGCGCGGGATGCGCGATAATGGCCCCATGCACCTGTCCGTACGCCCGCTCCCTCTCACGAAGCGGCACGCCCTCACCATCAGCCGCGGGACGTCCGCCGGCTCCGACAACCTGCTCGTTTCCGTTACCCAGGACGGTATCACCGGGATCGGCGAGTTCTCTGCGGTAAGCCAGTGTGACCCTCCGGAGACCGCCGCCACCGCGACCGCTCAACTTACACTCCTGGCCGAGGCGCTACAGGGTCTGTCGCCGTGGGAGGCGCAGCGCGTGGAATCGCTCGCCGCGGAGTCGGGTGTGGGACGCGCGGCGTACTGCGCGCTGGACATGGCCCTCTATGACTGGCTGGGGAAGCGTCTGGGGGCGCCGGTCTACCGCCTCCTCGGAGGGGACACGGCGCGCATCGTGCCGACGAGCGTGACGGTGGGCATCCTGCCTCCGGACGAGGCCGCGGAGCGGGCGCGGGAGTGGATTGCGCGCACCGGAGCAAGGTCGCTCAAGATCAAACTCGGGAGTCCCGCCGGGACCGACGCCGACGAGGCGATGTATGCCGCTGTGCGGGAAGCCGCTCCCGATGGGGTGGCCCTGCGCGTAGACGCAAACGGTGGCTGGCGCTCGCCCGAGGAGGCCCGCCGGATGATGCGCTTCCTGGCGGAGCGCGGGGCAGAGTACGTGGAGCAGCCGCTAGCAAAGGGGCGTGAGGCCGAACTGCCCGCCGTTTTCGAGGGGCGCCCGCTGCCCATTTATGCGGACGAGTCCTGTGCGGTGGCGGAGGACGTTCCCGGGCTCGCGGATCGGGTGGACGGCGTGAACCTGAAGCTGATGAAGGCGGGCGGCATCCGCCCCGGAATGCGCCTGATCCATGCCGCTCGGGCGCACGGCCTTTCCGTCATGATGGGGTGCATGAGCGAATCGTCGCTTGCCATCGCGGCGAGCGCCGCTATCTCGCCGTATGCGGACCATCTTGACCTGGACAGCCACCTGAACCTCGCGCCCGACCCGTTCGCCGGGCTCGGCTGGGAGGACGGGCGGGTGCTGCCGTCGGAGGCGCCGGGCCTCGGCGTTTGGGAGGGTTAAGCGCACCATGCCGCAACTGACCCCGGAAAACCGCCTCGCCCTCCTGATGCACGAGGCATCGAACGCCTCGCACGGCAAGATGGGCTTCGGCCTTTTGCGTTACGGAGTTGCGCCGGTGGTCGCGGTGATCGACCGCGCCCGGGCAGGCCACGACATGGGCGAGGGGAGCGGCATCCCGCAGGCTAGGGGCATCCCGATCGTCGCTTCTGTGGCGGAGGCGCTGGCATACGGGCCGGATGTCCTGATACCGGCCATCGCGCCCGCGGGTGGCGTCCTCCCGGCCGACTGGTGGCCGGATGTTCTGGAGGGGCTGAAGGCGGGGCTTTCTCTCGTGAACGGCCTGCACGAGCCCCTGGCGCGGCACCCCGAGGTGGTCCCGTTGCTCACGCGCGCGCGGCAGTTCGTGTGGGACATCCGGCAGGAACCACCCGGCCTGGACAACGGCTCCGGGCGGGCGCGGGAGTTGTCGGCGCGGCGCGTCCTGTTCGTCGGCACAGACATGGCGAACGGCAAGATGACGGCGGCCCTGGAGTTGCACCGCGCAGCCGCAGCGGCCGGACAACGCTCCGCCTTCGTGGCAACCGGGCAGATCGGTATCGCTATCGCCGGCGACGGCGTGCCGCTGGACGCGGTGCGCGTCGATTTCGCCTCGGGCGCGGTGGAGAAGTGGGTCCTGGAGAAGGGGCGGGATGCAGATGTGGTGTTTGTGGAGGGGCAGGGCTCGCTGCTGCACCCGGCCTCCACGGCCACATTGGCGCTCCTGCGCGGTACGATGCCGACCCACCTGATTCTGGTGCACCGTGCCGGTCAGGCCACGGTCCGCCGCGCGCCGTGGGCAGAGATTCCGCCGCTTTCCGAGGTGGTCCGGCTCTACGAGGCGGTGGCGAGCGCGGGTGGTGCTCTCTCCCCGGCGGCGCGCGTGGCGGGCATCGCACTCAACACCGCCGAGTTGGCGGAGCCCGAAGCCCGGCAGGCGGTCGAGGCCGCGCGCCGTGAGACAGGGCTCCCGGTGACCGACGTGGTCCGCTTCGGGCCGGAACCGCTTCTGGCCGCCGTGAGTTGAAACCGCGCCAGCCGTACTCACGCACCGTACGCCGCTAACTGCTGCTCCAGAGCAGCCCGGCGCTCGCGGAGGGGCGGGTACCCGCGCGCCTTCCGGTGGAGGGTCTGCCGGGTCGCCTCCCACCAGGAGGTGCCGCTGTCTATCCCGAATACCCCGTCGAGGTCGCCGTGGTCCAGAAGGTGCGCCTCCAGTATCGGGAACAGGTCCAGGCAGAGCCTGCCGTCAAACCCGGCTGCCAGGCACAGGTCGAGCGCGTAGGTATCGGCGGCGGCCTCACGCTCCGGTCCATAGGTGGCGTGGCGGAGGCGCTGGAGGAGTGCTCCCAGCAGGACGCTTCCCGGCAGGCGGCGGATCCCTTTCGCCCATCCCGAAACCAGGCGAACATGGCCGAGGTCGTGGTGCGCCATCTCATGCGCCAGCACGAAGGCTATCGGGTCGTCGGTGGCCGCCCTCTGGAGCAGCTCGCGTGTGACGTAGATGTACTCCCCCGGCGCCGCGAAGGCGTTCATCTCCCCGACCCAGAGGATAGTGGCGTGGAGGGGATAGGGGCAGGCACCCGGGGCGGAGCACTGTGCCCGGACCCGGTTCAGGCGGTCCGTGATTCGGGCGACTCGTTCCACTGCCCACGCCTCCGTCTCGTGGCCGAAGGCCTCGGTCAGCTTCTGGTGCATCCACCGGCCGCAGTCGATATCGTCATGGATAACCAGATCGGCAGGGGTGTCCAAGGCGTGGTCTCCTTACAGGCGAGTTTTCAGAACCGTGTGCGTCTCAGACACGCTCCGATGGCGTTTGGTCGCGCCCGCGCGGCGGCCTGTCGTACAATAACGCGCAGGAGAGGGGGGCGGACGTGGAGATATTCGGCGACGGGGGCGGCGATTGGGACGAGGAGGCGCAGCGGGCGGCGGCCGCCGAGGCGCTGGCCGCCATTGAGCGGCGGGTGGATCGTCTTCTGGAGTTCCTGGACGTTCCGCTAGACTCCGTGGACAGCCGGCCCGAACTCTCGGAGCGGGTCCTGCACTGGCTGTCGCGTGGGAGCCTGATCCACGCCATCAAGGCGTACCGGGAAGAAACGGGCGTCGGCCTGAAGGAGGCGAAGGAGGCCGTGGAGGGCACCGGCACCGCCACCCCTACGGTACGCATCGCCCGAAAGCTGGACGCCGTTCTGGAGCGTCTGGGCGTCCCGGCGGCGGGCGATGTGGACGGCGACGGCGACGATGCGCCCGACGATCCCCTGGCCGGTGAAACCGTGGACAGTCTGCTCACGCAGGACCGGGTCATGGAGGCGATCAAGCTGTACCGCCAGCAGACTGGGGCGGGGCTCGCCGACGCCAAGTGGGCCGTGGAGGAGCGTCGGCGCGAGCTGCGCGGGCCAGGCGGGTAGCCGCTGTGGCCGGGCGCGCGGCGTTCTGGTTCGGTCAGGGAGCGTTCCGCTGCCGCTTAGCCTGGGGCCGCACGGGCGCGCGGGAGGCGGCCGATCGCGGCGACCTCCTGGTGGTCGTGGATACGCTGTCGTTCTCGACGACGGCGGCCGTGGCCGTGGCGCGCGGCGCCCTCCTCTTCCCCTGTGCCCCGGGCGAGGAGGGCGAGATCGCCGCGCGTATCGGCGCCGAGGCGGCGGTCCACCGGACGCAGGTTCCGTCCCGCGGTCGGTTCTCGCAGTCGCCCGCGTCGATGGGGCGCGCGGCGGGTCCCGGGGACCGCATTGTGGTCGGCTCTCCCAACGGCGCGACCTGCGCCCGCTACGGGCGGGAGGTGCCGCGCCTTTTTGTCGGCGCTCTCGTCAACGCAGCGGCCTGTGCCGCCGCCGTGGCGGCGGAGATGGAGAGCGCCGGGTCGGGCGCCGGTGTCACCGTCCTCGCCTGCGGCGAGCGTGCGCCTGCCCCGGTGACCGACGGCGAGGGGCTGCGCTTCGCCCTGGAAGACCTCCTCGGCGCGGGCGCGGTGCTCGCCCACCTCCCGCCCGCTCTTTCCCGCTCCCCCGAGGCTCGGGCAGCCGAAGCCGCATTCCGAGCCGCTGCGGGGGACCTACTCGATACGCTCCGCGCGTGCGGGAGCGGCGCCGAACTCATCGACCGGGGCTTTCCCGAAGATGTCGAGATCGCCGCCCGCCTCAACGTCCTCACCGCCGTTCCTACCCTGGCAGCAGACGGCGACCGCCTCGAACCGTACGCCTCCGGTCCCTCCGGCCTTTAGCAAAAAAACGCCCGGCGGAGATACTGCCCAAGGTGGTTTTTTTGCCACGGATCGTTTCCCGGACAGGTAGTAGCAGAAGAGACGGTAGAGGGACCTAAAAATGAGTGCAGCGCAAACCCTGGAACAACCCCGAGCGGAAGGGGAGGTAGCCCCGACCGAGGCGATTACGATTCGTCCGTTCGAAGCGGCAGACTATTCGCGGGCGGTGGAGATCGAAGTCGCCAACTTTCCCGAGTACCCGCAGACCGCCAAAGAGTGGCAGACCTACGATAAGAACCGCGACCCGAAGTGTCGGTGGCAGCGGTTCGTCGCGTGTGCGCCCGACGGCGCCATCGTCGCCGTCGGCTCCTACGAGCAGAACCCGTGGATGTACCATCCGCGCAAGTTCGACCTCGGCATCTCGGTGGACCCAGCATGGCAGGGGCGTGGTATCGGCAGCGCTTTGTTCGCACACCTGATGCGCGAACTGGAAGCGTTCGACCCGATCAGCGTGCGGGGCCATGCGCGCGAGGACTACGCCCGTAGCGTCCGGTTCCTGATGAACCACGGCTTTGTCGAGACGATGCGCGAGTGGGAGTCGCGCATCCAACCGGCGACGTTCGACCCGGCGCCCTTCGCGGGCGCGGAGGCGAAGGTGCGCGAGCAGGGCATCGTGGTGCGGACGCTCCGCGAACTGGAGTCGGACCCAGACCTTGATCGCAAGCTCTGGGAGCTGGATACCACCGTCTCGTTGGACATGCCGTCCACGGACACCCCGACCCGGCCGGAGTTCGATAACTGGCGCAAGAATACTTTCGAGAACCCTAACCTGGTGCCTGACGCCTATTTCGTGGCGGTGGACACGACCAACGGTGACCGGTATGTCGGCCTGTCGCAGTTGTGGAAGCAGCAGGCGAGCGCCGACTTCGACACCGGCGCCACCGGCGTGCTGCGAGAGTACCGGCGGCGCGGTATCGCGCTCGCTCTCAAACTCCGCGCGCTGGCGTTTGCGAAGGAGGCGGGCGTGCCGGTCATCAAGACCTGGAACGCCCAGAGCAATCGGGCGATGCTCTCCATCAATGAAGCGCTGGGCTTCGTCAAGCAGCCCGCATGGATCTTGTTCGCCCGCAAGATCAAGGATGAAGACACGGAGGAGGTCGCCGAATGAGCGCCGCGATACTGACAGAAGCGCCCGTGCGGGTGCGGGAGTTCACCGCCTCGCCGGAGGATTACGAGACGGCATCGCGCATCAGGTGCGCCGTGTACCCGGAGTACCCCGAAACGGCGGGCGAGATCCGCTGGAGCGACGAGCACCAAGACCCGAAGTGCAAGTGGCAGCGGTTCTTCGCGGAGCGCGACGGGCGGGTCGTGGGCAGCGGGAGCTACGGGCAGTCGTCCGGGATGTACCATCCCCGCAAGTTCTACGTTGAGGTGAACGTCCTGCCGGAGTACCGCGGTCAGGGCGTCGGTACCGTGCTGTACCGACACGTCCTTGAGGCCCTGGAGCCGTTCGACCCGATCGAACTGCACACGGATGCCCGGGAGGACGACGCCCCGCGTCTGCGGTACCTCGCCCGCGCCGGGTTTACCGAGAAGATGCGCGAGAGCGAGAGCGTGATCGATGTGACCGCGTTCGACCCCGCCGACTTCCGCGAGGATGTGGCAAAGGTCGAGGCGCAGGGGATTATGGTCCGTCCGTTCTCCGAACTGGACGCCGAAGACCCGGGGGCGCGGCGCAAACTGCACGACCTGCACTGGGCAGTGGTGCAGGACATCCCGCACCCGGATGCGATCACCCAGGTGCCGTTCGATGTCTGGGTGAAGCGCTTCGAGAGCCCGAACTTCCTGCCGGAGGGGAACATCGTCGCGCTGGATGGCGACCGGTACGTGGGCACCAGCGTTCTCTACCGGTCCAGCGACCCGGATCTGCTCGACACCGGCATGACCGGCGTCCGACGCGAGTACCGGAAGCGCGGTATTGCGACCGCGATGAAGGTCCGCGCGCTCGCCTACGCCCGGCAGTATGGCGTGTCGAAAGTGCGGACATGCAACGAACAGAACAACAAGGGGATGCTCGGCATCAACTACCGGCTTGGGTTCAAGCCCACCCCGGCGTGGATTATGATGCACAAAGTGCTGAAGGAAGAACATGAGTAGAGCGGAGATTCGGCCCTTTGACCCGTCGAGTGACGCGGACTACGAGGCAATCGTCGCGATTCTGAACACGGCGAACCCGGAGTACCCCACGACGGCCGCCGATCAGAAGGAGTGGGACGCCAAGCGCGAGGCGCGCGTCAACTTCGGCCGGTGGATCGCCCTCGTGGACGGGCGCCCGGTTGGTGTGGCGTCCCACGATCAGATGCCCTGGCAGTACCACCCGCGCCGCTACTACCTGGACCTGATGGTGCTCCCGGAGTATCAGGGCCAGGGCATCGGGCGGGCGCTGTACGAACACGTCCTGGCCGCTATCGAGCCGTCGGAGCCGCTCAGCGTGAAGACGATGGTTCGGGAGGACTGGGAGCGCGCCGTGCGGTTCTATACGGACCGGGGGTTCCGGGAAATACTGCGGGCGCATGAATCGCGGCTGTATCTGGCTTCGTTCGATATGGCGAAGTTCGCCACCGACATCCACCGGCCGGTGGAGCACGGCATTGTCCTGAAGTCGCTGGCCGACCTGTGGGGAGACCCGGACCTGAGCCGGAAACTGCACGCGCTGGACACCGAGCTTCTCGCTGACCTGCCCGCCGCGGAGCCTATCACGCCGCTGACTCCGGAGCAGTTCGACAAAATGGTGATGCGTAGCTCGAACCTCCTGAAGGAGGCGTACGCTGTCGCCGTGGACGAGAAGACCGGGGAGTTCGTGGGGGTCAACGCGCTGTGGAAGCGCAAGGCCGACAACGACCTCGACAACGGCCTGACGGGCGTGCGGCGGGCGTATCGGCGCAAGGGTATCGCTCTGGCGCTGAAGCTGAAGAACATCGCCTGGGCAAAGTCGCACGGCTACCGGGCGATCCGCACCGATAACGAGGTGAATAACGTCGGGATGCTCTCCATCAATGAGCGGCTGGGCTTTCAGCGGGTTCCCCCGTGGCTGGAGATCTCGAAGACGCTACGCCCCGACGAGGACGAAGCGGAGAGTGCCACGGCATGAGCGCAAGCCTGCCTGTCGTGACCACCCGCGCGCGGGCTGCGGTGACACGCAGCCCGCGCGGCGCTTTAGCGCGGCCTTTTGGGACTACCTGATGGCGGCCCTCGCACCCCATGCCTTCCACACCCTCGCCATCCGGACTACGAACGACTCCGCGAACGCCGCCTGCCCGCCTGGCATCTACTTCAAGAACGTGCTGAAAGAAGAAGCCCCATCGTGAGCCTTCCTGTTATCCACCTCTCCGGCGACGCCCGCGCTCAGGGCGTCGCGCATGGCCGTCAACTTCGCGACCGCATCGCCCACAACCTGTCCCTATACTTCGAGCGCTTTGAGCGCGAGGTCGGCCTTTCCCGCGCCGAAGCCCTGGACATCGGCCGCCGGTACGCCGCGGCGATTGAGCGTCAGAACCCCGCCTACTACGCCGGGATGCTGGGAGTGGCGGAGGGCGGCGGCTTTGCGTTCGACGAACTCGCGGCCCTGAACGTCCGCTACGAGATTCTGTACTACAAGTTCGGCAAGAACGCCATCGCGCTCGCCGAGCAGAAGGCGCGGGAGCAGAACCCGGACGGCTGCACCGCGTTCGCCGTGCTGCCCGAGGTGACCGAGAGCGGGCGCCTGCTCATGGGCCAGAACTGGGACTGGATACCCGAGGTGCAGGGCGCGGTGCTGCACACCACCGACCCGGACGGCTTCGAAACGCTGGCATACACAGAGGCGGGCATCGTCGGCGCGAAGATCGGGTTCAATGCGGCGGGTGTCGGCCTCTGCATCAACGGCATGACCACCGTCGAGGACGACTGGTCGCGCCTGGCGAAGCCGTTCCACGTCCGGTGCTACGAGATTCTGCGGTCCCGCACCTTCGAGGACGCCGTCAACGTTGTGACCGAGGAGGCGCGCTCCTGCGCGGGCAACTTCCTGATTGCCCGGGCGCCGGCGCAGGTGGCCGACGTCGAGGCCGCGCCCGACGTGATCAACGTCCTGTCCTGCCAGGACGGCTGCCTCACGCACGCCAACCACTTCGTTGACCCCGC
>Ga0065721_10006286_pt1 | contig 10270 bp, 13 predicted proteins | sample Mesricmetagenome_FD_59108 | JGI IMG/M metagenome (GOLD analysis project Ga0065721, IMG submission 59108) | Mesophilic microbial community from rice straw/compost enrichment Sample: eDNA_1 v2 (version 2) | ecosystem: Engineered > Solid waste > Grass > Composting > Bioreactor | place: USA: Davis... | reverse complement strand
GCTCGTACTTCTCCTTACCATCGAGGATGAGCATGCGGTTGATGCTCTTGCCCGTAGCGGCGATCCTGTACCGATCCGTCACCTTCCGCTCGCCGTCAGGCGTGCCGACATAAGCCATGAGGCCTTCCATGGTCACGACATCGACATTGGCTTCGAAGATCAGGCTGGCGATGTTTGCCGACGTGCTGTCGGCCTGCTTCACGGCCTCCAAGACCGAGGTGAGAACGCTATCACCCCACGCACAGGAAGCGCCGGAAGCGATGTCCCGATCCGGGAGCTCGTTGCCAATGAAGATCGCGAGCCGAGACGGGTGGATCTTCACCTGAGCTGTCGTGCCACTGACGACGCTGTAATCCTTGGGCCGGCCATAGAGCGGCGACAGAGGATCAGTCTCAATTTCCCCTGGCTGAAGCTGTCGAGGCGTGAGAACGGTGAGAAATCTGATCCCACCGGCTTTCACCTTTTCCACATCCAGCGGCTGCGAGGCATCATCGCCGAGGTCGAAATAGATCGCGGCGCCACCGAACAGCCTTGCCTTCTTCCGAGCCTCCAAGACCTTGCCCTGCACACCAAGACGGGTTTCCTCCGCCTCCAGCTTCTCGATTTGCGGGTTCTTGGCCTGCCAGGAGCGCCACGCGCGGCAGGAATCGAGCGCCGGGATGTCGATGATCTTCCGAGGTAGCCAGGACGTACGGTAGGCTGCAACGAGCTGCTGCAGGTCGATCGTCGGCTCGGTGTAATAGACCGTGGCTGCCTTGTCCCGCTCGGTTCCAAGCCCGGCAATGGCACTAGCGAGGCCGTCGCGGACGAAGGTCAGAATATTGCCCATCCGTGCCTCACAGGTTGTCCAGGTTCATGCCGAGGAAGCCGCAGATATCGAGCGCGGCATCAATGAAGGGATCGACCTGGTCATCAAACCCGCCGTCGGGAAACGCCGCCAGTTCACTTTCGAAGTCTTTCAGCCAAGGGGCCGACTTAGGCAGGACCATCAAACCCGCCGCCGCCGCCGGCACCACGTCGAGCGCCCTCGTGTATTTGTCCTTCTCGCGAGGGACAGCGATCACCGGTATCGCCTTGCGCGTCAGCGACTGGATCAGGCCGGTACCAGACACCTTGTCCTCGATCGCCATCTTGCGAAGGTAGCCGTACCGATCGGCCGGCCATTCATCGCCCCGGCAGCGCGTCCAGAGCGCAACGGCGGTCTTCTCCAGCTCCGGCGCCTCGAACCGACCGCGCACCACTTCGAGCAGATACGCCTTGCCGTCGACACCAGCGCCCCAGTGCTCGAAGACGGTGTAGTCGTTCCGCTCCTTGGTCTTTTGCGCCGTGTCGACATAGATCGCTCGCCAGGCCAGCCGGGGCACGTCGTCGTACCGAGGCAGCAATCCCGGCTTGAACAGGTTGCCGCCCTCGACGGTCGGCTCCTGCGCATATTGGCCGGCATAGACGTGCGGTGCACCCTGCAGGACCTTGATCTGGTCGAGGGTGTGCTTCTCCTCCCACAGCGGGCCGTCAGGCAGCCCGTGCGGGATCAGTGTCACTTTCCCCGCGGGCGCCTTGCCCTCGCCCTCGATAAGCACTGGAAGCTTCAGCAGATGCCAGTGCTCGCCCGAGTTCTCCAGCAGGTGCGCCACGAAATCATCGATATGCAGGCGCTGCATGATGACGATGACCGGCACGTCCTCATGAGCCAGGCGTGACCTGAAGGTGTTCTCCCACCGCTCGTTGATGAACTTCCGCGTCGTATCGGACGAGGCATCATCCGGCTTCAGCGGATCGTCTATGACCAGCGCACCGGTGAATCCTGGTTCCGCCAAGATTCCCGCACGAAACCCGGTTATCGGCTGTCCAGCAGCCGCGGCACGGAGATGCCCGCCGGCGGTCGTTCGCCAAAGCCCCTTCGCATTTTGATCCGGCCTCATCGTAACCTGCCAGTGGGCCTGATAGCCCGGAAGGCTGATGACGTCCTTGACCTTGGTCGAGTTATCGAGCGCCAGCGGCTCGGCATAGCTGGCGTGGATGAACCGCGACCGCGGATTGATCGCGAAGCCACGGGCGATGAAGTTCACCACCGCCAGTTCAGTCTTGCCGTAGCCAGGCGGGATGTTGATGATGAGCCGCTTGATATGCCCCGTGAATACCTGATCGAGCGTGTCGCACACCACAGGATGGAACGGCGCGATCGAGAATGGCTGCCCTTCCTTCTCGCGGAAAAATTTCTTGGTGAAGGCCAGATGCGAGCCGAGCAGTTCCTTCCGCTCAGCTTGACGATCAGCCTCACTTCTCCTCGCCTCCCTCTCGGCCCTGATCGCCGTCAACAATTCCGATCTGGACAAGTGCACGTTCAAGAAGTTCGAGCTCCTCGTCGGTCATGCCCTTGAGCTTGGTGACGTCGATACTGGCGATCGTCCCGCTATGCTGATGTTTCGCCGGGGCATGACTGCCCTGCATCTTGTTGGCTTCAGAGATGGCGGAGACAGCCACTCGCGGGTCTTCCTTCTCGGCGGCATCAGAGATGCGCTTCAGCGCCGCGAGCCTGTCAGCGGCCGTCCATTCGGCCCTCTCCGCTGCCCTGTTCTGCAGCTCAGAGACACGCCGTTCGATGTTCACATTTGTTGACAGCCGCGATGCAGCCGATCGGCTGGGCTTATACCCGGCATCCACATACGCTTCTGCCGCGCTCTTGCCCTTTGCGAGAGCTTGGGCGAAGCTCTCATGGCGTGGGTTTGGGAGGACGGGCATGGGCAAAAGGTTTGAATTCGTTTCTGAGCCAAATGTCAAAACATGGAAGCGCCGTGACAACTACGAGCGTCGCATCGCGGTCAGTGGAATCTATGGTAGCGGGCTGACCATCACGATCCATTCAGGTGACTTTGAAAACGACCACGCGTTGCTTGAAGAGCTGGCCCGAAAAGGGTTCAGGATTGTCCTAGATCAAAATCCTTGACCGGGCTGCATTTGCCGAAAATATGGCCGCTTCATTTCCGCCGCCGCAAACCACATGAGCATAGTTGCACCGTTCCTACCTGCGCTTGCAGGCTTTCTAAGTTAACAGCCTCCCTAATCAACTTACCTCTCGACCCGCGACGATGCCATAGTTCGCGTCCGCGATGATCGACAGCCTCGCAAATATCGCAAATATTGAGCCTTTTCGTTTGCCCTGTTTGCCGGATGCGGGTCCTTTGGCCATCCCTCGACGCCCACGGCGTTGATATAGCCTCTGCTTCCTCAGACTGCTTCTCGATGCCGCTTGCTGACAATCTTTCAGTGTGGTTTTCTCTACAAATTGTGTGGGGCATCGCAGTTGAGACGAGCGCAGAAAAAGAATTCCGCTAACGCAGTTGAACGAAGACGGCATGCCATCAAAAGGAAAATGTTAGCCGTTCAGCAACTCATCGAGAAGCTCGATCTGCTAATCTCGAAGAGCGAGGGGCTAATTCGCGGCGCATACAAGGTGAGGAGAGCGCAGGCCATCCAGGTAAGGAACAGTCTTAAGCGCTCGCTCAAAATCAAGAAAAAACGTAAAGGCTCGGGCTTAATATACCAGATTGTCTCAAACGATGTACAAGGCGGTGCTCCTGGCCTCAGAAGCCAAAGAAAGCGATAGCCACGAGGCAATCATACCTGCTGCTCTGATTTATCTGCAAGCCCTGCGGGCTGACGCTCGCTTTTCCATGCGGCCGCCATGGAACACCGATTATGATCCCGAGGTTCGGAAAGCACGACGGAGACCGATTCCCGTTCTGGCGTCCGTGGCCGGCATCGCGTTGAAGCAACTCTGCATGCCAATAGCGAGGTCACAGAGGCGCACCGATGTGGCCGCGCTTGCACTCTACGCCGCCTCCTCGCTCTGCTTCCCCTCCTTGCGGGGCGTTAGTCACCCGGCCCGCACTTGAATTAGCCAGGACGGCAGACCGCTCGCTTCCCACCTGGGTTAACGCTCGGGGGTAGCGGTGCGGGCTGCCTCCCGATCTTCTCGGCTTGAAACTTCCCCCACGCTGCGGAATCAGGCTATCGCGTTCCCATCTGCTGGAGGAACGCATGTTCAGTCACATTGTGGTTGGTGCCAACGACATTGAGCTTCAAAAAGGTTCTATGACGCGATTTTCACCGCGTCGGGAGGCAGTGCTGGCGAGTTCGATGCGAAGGGGCGCGTCGTCTACACCCGAGATGGCTGCCGCCTGTTGGTGACAAAGCCCCTCAATGGAGAGGCCGCGACCTTTGCAAATGGGGGCACCATCGGTTTCGCACTTCAAAGTCCAGATCAGGTCAACGCCTGGCACGATGCCGGTGTTGCCAACGGCGGCACGTCCATCGAAAACCCGCCGGGAGTTCGCGATGCGGGCGCCAGAAAGCTTTATCTTGCGTACCTACGCGACCCGATCGGCAATAAGCTCTGCGCCAGGGCGGTCGTGTCGGAATAGTCCCGCTGCCTTATCCGGAGCCACGCCGCATAGAACGGCGGGCCACGGCCTCAGAAGACACCTAGGCACGGCCGGAAATGACGAGCGTTATGGCGCCGTTCGCTTCCGGCCAAGCCTATAACATGCGCAGTGGATACCAGGCCAGGCAATTCAAGCGGCTTCCTTTCTCCGCTTTGCCTCGCGCTTCCGCCGCCTCTCCCAGCGCTTCTGTGCCCAAGAGAAGTCGGCCGGCGTCTCGGTCAGGAAGGAAGTGAACGCGTCGTCTGCGGCCCATGAGCGGATGCCCTTTGCCTCGGCCGCAGCTCTCGCGATGTTAGGCTCAATATCCTCGATTTCGGGGTCATCGGGCAACACCCCAAAACCCGCGTTTTCGTTATTCTGCAATGTACTGCGGGCGAGTTTGCGTGAAATACTTCCAAGGGCGCGATCTTTCCGTCGCCGGCCGGTCTCTGGATGGATGCCCGCTTTTTCGAAACACCAGTCTTTGAAATGCAGATGCGGATTGGCCATCGCCCAAACCCAGGCGGAAAGCGCAGCACGATCCTGCTCCTTGTCGACCAGAGCGAGCCAGCCCATCGCTTCTTCAGCTTCGGAGACCTGCTGCGGTGTCGGCCGGCGGAATATCCGCTCCCAGAGCAAGCGCTGTTCTTCCTCTAATCTCTCCTTGCCCCAGCCGTTCACGTCCGCCCAGGAATGGGCATAGCCGAGATTGAGCGATCGGGCGTGCGACGGCCCCACCTGACCGCCACTGAAAATAGCGATCTCCGCTGCCTGAATCAGGCGCTCTGCAATCTCACCCAGATTCATCAATCAAGCCTTCCCCGAAGATTGGACATGCGCCAGGTTTCGCCATGACAGCGCACCGTGACGATTGCCTCGCCGGGATGACTGTCGGGTTGCTCGGGCGTGAACTCCTCCACTGCCTTCCCGCAGCGTTCACAATAGAGAATGTCGTCCGGCACCTCGCGGCGGGGTATTCTCGGCACCTTGATCACGCGATCCTCCTGCGGTCATCGAGCAAGTCGAGCTGATCTGCGTTCGGCCCGAATCTACGGTAGATCCGCTCATAGATCATCCCGCCCAATGCAAAGCGCTGGGGGATTACTCCCCTCAGTTCCTGGCAGACGAACTGCAGCTCGCCGGCAGGAATTTTATCCCATGTCTCCAGCCACGCCGATGCATCCCGCTCGATCAGGCCCCGGCTCTTGAGAACCATGTCGCTGCACATCCATAAGCCGACCTCATCCAGGAGGAGCTTATGATTGCCGGCCTCCATGAGGGTTGTCAGGACAAGCCGCAAATGCCCTTCCCCATAACGTCGGTATATGCGGGCGAGCGTTTCGACGGCGCGGGTCTGCCCGGGTTCGGGGTAGCGGTTGCGATCGATGATCTCGATCCCGAACTCGCGGCATAGGGCGGCTATGTGGGGCGGGACGGTCATGCGCGCACCTTGCCCCTCTGCATCACATATGGCCTCTTTCCGGGCCGGTAAATCGTCTGTGCGCGCTTTACGTCCTGCCGGCGAGAACGGAGCCATTCTTCAACACCCAGCGCCTCGGCGACTGTCCTGTCTGCCTTGTCGATGGTGCTGACTATCCTCGGAAAGAGAATATCCAGCGCAACGCGCCTCGCGGCCTCAGAGGCCTCGTGCTCGGTTGAGAAAACGCGCCGTTCCCCATTCTCTCGCACATAGCGCCATTGCGAGGCGCCCGGTAGGCGGAAGATGCCGAATATCCGGCCCCCTTTTTGAAGGGCTTGCCATTGAGGATGTTCGGTCAAAGCATCGCTCCTTCCAGAAGCTCGGGCTGGTCGTTCATCTGCTCGCTGCGGTAGCGGGTGAAACGGGCCTCGAAGATAAGATTGCGGGTGATGGCGGCATTGCCGAAGCGGACCTTGATCGCGCCAATCTGGGCGATGTCCTCCCCTTCCATGACGGCGCTCGGGAATACCTTGTGGATCTTCTTCCAATCCGCATCCGACGCCGCTACGGCTTTCCGCTCTTCGAGGAATTTGATGTAGCGGTAGACGTAGAAGATCGCGTCGTAGGCCTGCTTGGCCGGATCGCCGCCGAAGAGGTCAGCAGAGATCGGACGGGGATTGTCCCGCTTCATGCCGTAGCTGTTGCGCTGGTTAAGGATGAGCCAGGCCGCGCCGGTCTGCTCGGCACCGGCTTTGAACACCTTGTTGATGTCCTTCGCCTTGGTGCCCTCATCCGCGCGCCGGTCCTCAGGCTTAACCGCGCCGATGTGATCGACCACGATCAACGGCGTGTTGCCATTGCCGAAGCGCTTCACAAACGCCCTGGCGAAGGCAAGGAGCTGCGGCGCGCTGTGATCGGTGCATTTGACCACCTCGAAGGGCTGGCGGTCGATCCATTCGGAGAAATCGACAACCTTCTCCCATTCCTTTTCGGACAAGTCGCCGGCGCGCTGGCGACGGGCTTCGATGCCATGCTCCTGGGCAACCATCTGCCGGATACACTGCTCGGCGGATTGGTCAAAGCTCAGGAACTGGACCGGATGCCCTTTCTTGAGTGCATGCATGATGAGCTGGAGCGTAAGGGAGGTCTTTCCCTCACCGGATGAGGAAAGAAGCCCATAAAGGTTTCCGGCCTCGAATGAAGGTTCTGAGATCACCGCGGCAATCTCTGGCAGGCAGATCGGCACGCCCATGATCTTGCGCTGCTGACGGGCCGCTGTGAGGCTTTCGAGATACTGCCGGCCGTGCGATGCCGTTCCGCTGGCGCTGACACGATCGGCGCGGAGCTTCGCAAGGGTATCCTCGACCGGCGCCGCCTCCAGCAGCGGATCCATGCCGGGCCGGCGATCATAGAGGCGCGAAACGGTATCCTCGCATGCGACGATGATCTGACGGGAGACCCAGGCATCGAAGATCGATGCGGCGTAGTCTCTGGCTTGGATCACCGTCACCGCTTCCGAGCACAGAGCCGCGAGATAGGCGCCCACGGTCAGATCGCCCACTTTGGCATTGACCGGCAGAAAATCCTTCAGCGTGACCGGGGTCGCCATCCTTCCGACGGTGATCAGGTCGCCAGAGGCTTTGAAGATGTCCCTATGCAGGGTCTCATAGAAGTGTTCCGGCCGCACGATGCGCGAGACCAGATCGTAGCAGGCGTTGTTGATCAGTACGGCGCCGAGCAGGGCTTGCTCGGCTTCGATGTTGTTCGGGACTTCGCGGATGGCTTCGTCGTTCACTCCGCCGCCTCCATCTTTTCGGGGGCGATCTCCTCGACCATCTGAATCCGCCGCCCGATCCACCGCATGACGTTGACCGCCATGGAGTTGCCGAGAGCCTTGTATCGCGGCCCGTCTGGAGCCTCTGCCTTCCCGCGCCATGGGATGTTGGTGAAATCGTCAGGGAAGCCCTGGAGGCGCTCGCACTCACGCGGGGTAAGGCGGCGAACGGCCCATCCGCTTTGCACCGCTATAGAATGCCCGTCGGTGTCCAGCGGGCCTGCTTTCTCACCATACTGGATCACTTCACTTTGACGGGCGTCAAAGGCGATCGCGGGCGCATGAGCTCCAGCGGCGAGCGGATGGCAGGGATCGCCAGCCTTAGGGGCGCTTCTGTTTGCCTTGCTGGTGATCTGCGTTGTGTCGAAGGCAATCGCCCCGACGCCTATTCCTGCCCGACCTCCATTCGGCGTCAGGATCGCGTTCGCTGTGCCGTCTCGGCGGTATTCGAGGTCAGGCTCGCCGTCTCTGCCTCGAATGGCGAGGGTGTATGGGACCTCACGCGTGGCAAGGAAGGTTTCGCTCTCGAAATCCAGGCGACCTGCTGGGCCACCATGGGCGTTCACCGCAGTGGCCACATCGATGGGGCCACTGGTATTGTTCCCGCCGAACGGAATTAAGCCGCCGTCACAGTCGAAATCTGTTCCGAGTCCGCCACCGCCCGTAGGGCGCGCGCTAATTGTGGGGGCAACTCCTTTCCCCGCTTCTCGGCGCGGCGGAGGATTCCCCGACAGGCTTTCGGGCTCAAGAAATACCGCCGCGGCACGTCGCCAGTCTCCAAGATATCCGACAACGAACACACGGCGCCGTCGCTGGGGGACTGCCCGTTCATAGCCGTCCACTCGGATGTATTGAGCGTCAAGCACTCGCCAGGCCGCATGATACCCGAGTTCGGCCATGCCCCCGATGAGGGAGGCGAAGGCTTGCCCTCCGTCCACCGACAGCGCTCCGGGGACGTTCTCCCAGACCAGCCATGTGGGCCGATAGCGTGCAGCGATGGCAAGATAGGTGAGCATGAGGTTGCCGCGCGGGTCAGCAAGGCCTCGCCGAAGTCCTGCGACCGAGAAGGATTGGCAGGGCGTTCCTCCGACAAGAAGGTCAATTGCATAATCCGGCCACTCCTCGAATTTCGTCATGTCGCCAAGATTTGGGATGCCATTCTTCGGCAGTTCTTCGCCCGGCATGTTCGATCCGTAGTGATGGGCGAGGACGGCAGAGGGAAAGCGTTCGATTTCGCTGAAGAATGCGGGAGACCAGCCGAGGGGATGCCAAGCCATGGTGGCCGCTTCAATGCCGGCGCAGACAGAGCCGTATCTCACGCCGCCACCTCTGCCCGCTGCATCAGCTTGAGCTCCTGCGCATGCCCGGCGGCCCAGAGGGCTATGATGCACGCGTCACGGCTATCCATGTTCGGGCTGTCGATGCGGAGCATGTCACAATAGGCCTTGGCGCGCTGCTTGGGGGCGCCGCGGATATGGTCGGGGATGATGCTCTGCCACGTCCTGGGCGAAACCAACGTGCATGGCACGTTCTGCCCAAGCACCACCATTTCGGCCGCGCCGGCGAGCCAGTTGAGCTGCATGATTGTGTTGGCGTTGATGGTGCTGGTCTCCTCCTCAACGCCCATGAGGGTGCGGGTCTTCTTTTTGAACTGCGGGATGAACGTGAGCGGCGCCTCCATAGCGGCGAACGCCGGCTGATGCTGACGGATCAGCTTCGGCAGTTTCCGGCGCATGTCTTGCGTCTTTTCGAAGGCATTGGTGCCCTCCAGCTTGATTGAGCCGGAGAGTATGGCCGAGGGCTTGCTGTCAGTGTCGAAGATCGCCCAGCCGAGCTTGCTTGCAACGTCGAGACCAAGGATCAGCATGGAACAAGCCCCCTTCCCTGCGGTTCGACGGGTCCATGGCCGTCATCTCGTTCTCCAGTCCCGTTTATCTGCGCCTCGAAAGGCCGGGTTTTTCGCACTGCGTCGTGACGAACATTGAGCAGTGTTGGCGCATCCTGATTGAGGAATGGCCGGTTGAACCTGGGCCGAAGTACCCGAGGGCGCGGGAGACATGCCTGAGATGTCGCGATGGGGAATGCGATGCGGAGAGAGCCCGGCAGGCGTTCATAGAGGCGGCAGAGGAAGCGGGGATACTGGCGCGCTAGATCAGAGACGATGGTCTTGAAGCAGCGCTTTCCAGAAAACATATAAAATTCAGCCGCCCTTCTTAGGCGGTGTGATCGTTGGATTAACAGGAAATCCAAGAGGTTACGATGGACTCTAAAATCTTTGACAGGCCGGTTTACCTGAAGGGTGGGAAATACGTGATACAGGAGATCGCCAGCGTGATCGACGCGATCGACTTCCTTGAGGAGTGGCCCGAGCGCGAGCGCGACACGCTCCATGATGTAGCGCTTAAGACCTGCCTCATGGCGCATGACGGGCTGAAGCCACTGAAGGCAGCAAGAGATGCTATTCGCGCCTTCGGCAAGAAGAAGGGTATCCTCGAGAAAGCCCCTGCTGTGCAGCCTTGGATGATCAAACCAATAGCCGGCAGCGGCCGAGTGCCGGCCTGAGGGCTTGTTGTTCCTGGAGGGGCTGCGCGA
>Ga0065721_10053247_pt1 | contig 10271 bp, 12 predicted proteins | sample Mesricmetagenome_FD_59108 | JGI IMG/M metagenome (GOLD analysis project Ga0065721, IMG submission 59108) | Mesophilic microbial community from rice straw/compost enrichment Sample: eDNA_1 v2 (version 2) | ecosystem: Engineered > Solid waste > Grass > Composting > Bioreactor | place: USA: Davis... | reverse complement strand
AAGAAATAACTTAGAAGATGTTTTTGAAGCCAGGTTGTCCAACAATACCTCCACTTTGTTGATTGAGTGTGTTCAACAATTGAGAACTCAAAGCTTGTGTATTCAAAGGTTGACCAGCTAATTGCCCTCCTAAAGCTTGTCCAACGTTACCACCAAACAAGTGTGAGAGAGCAGTTTGACCAAGTTGTTTTCCTTGAGAGCTTATTGCTTGGCCTATAAGGTCACCAATTCCCCTTTGAACGAAGATTTGACCATTGGAACTCAAAGAACCACCCAAAGATTGACATCCACCAACACTGTTTGGAATTGTGTAACCGGAACCAACCAAGTATTCATTTCCATTGACGTTCAATAACATTGCAATTGAACGTTTACAAATAACTTCGTTGGTTATGGGATCGAACCAATTGTAATCGTATGTCGTGAAACCATTTCTTGCGTTGTTTCTCAAGTTTCTCAAGGTTGTATCCAAATCACATTGATGATTTGGACATAAAGTGTCAACAAAAGATTGAGCTTCATGATGTGATTTGCCGTTGATTTGAGGGTAAGCATGGTGGTAATAATAGAAAGTATCAGAGTTTGGATCGTAACGAACAATGAAAGGGTAATCACCATAAGGTGATCTGAAGGCTTCTTGATTGTTAGAAATAATTTGTGAGGCTTTTCTGGGTCCATATTGGGAAACAAGATTGCTTGAAAAACTAAAAATATCTAAAGCTTCATGCAATCTTTCTGCTTCTTCAGTTGGGAGTTCGCGTGCTTGTTGAAGTAATTGTTTTCTTGCATCGAGGATAGCTTGTGTTTGTTGCAAGGCTCTTTGTTGCAAGGCTTTTTGTTGAGATGCGTTTAACATTTTATTCACAGGAATTTTTTTTTATCATTGAAATACTTCTTTGTTGTCTAACATTCTTATTTCTTCATTTCCAACTTTTTCATAGATAGACTTTTTTCACTAACACCCAAGGAAATGTAAAATTTTATTAGATTGTCATCATAATCTTTAGATAATCGAGAAAGAACAGTTTCTCCATGTATGTTAATTTGAAAAGGATCTGCACCATGCTCGATTAGCAATTCAACGATTTCCATATTTCGAAGACCAAACAAAGCGTTTTCCTTTTTGTGATTTAAATGGTTCGCATTTGCGCCATTTTTAAGCAAGAATTTGTAAGACTCTTTATTCGAGACGTTACGAAATGCGAGACATTGTAAAACAGAAGAACCATCGTAAGTTGTTGTATTTACATCGACACCCAGAGAAATATAATACTTGATGATTTCAACGTTTTCCTTGCAATGAATTGGTAAAAAACCATTTTTGCATCTTTGAAAGGGATCTAAACCTTTCTCCACAAGCAATTTGACACTTTCAACATTCTTATTGAAAGTGTGTAAAAGTGTCCCTTGTGAATATCCAAAAGTTTCGTTTATATCGTAACCAAGAGAGATGAGCGTTCTTAGAATTTCAATGTTTTCATTGAAATTGTGAAGCAAGTTGTATTTGAGGTTAAAATATTTTTTGTTGATTTCGTGTATCAACGTTATCATCTCCCTTGATTTGGCTCTTGAGATTGCAGGGTAAAAAATTTCTATTAACTCAAAATAATCAAACGTTGAAAAATCATAGAAATCACGAGAGTCTACGATGTCTTGTTTAACAAGTTCAATAAATGAACGCTTATAGATTCCTTTGTGTGTTTTTTCAATTACGAATTTTGCTTCTTCTCTATTATTTTCACTTAAACACCTCACAAGATATTTTATTATTTTCTTTTCATCGGTGTACAGATAATGAAACTCTGTATCTTCCTTAGGAATTTCAAATAAAGGAAAAATTTGGATAAACCTAAATCTTGAAATTGGTGCTTTTAACAAATGAATATCTCTTCTTTTTATGAAGTTTTCAAGTTTTCTTTCTATATCTTTTGTGAGATGTCCTTTTTCTTTTATGAGCTCATCGATTCTATCACTTTCTTTGAATAGCTTGTTGATTGTATTTGTAATTACTTTGTTTCTCAATTCTTTGTCTTTACAAAATAAATAATATGACTTGTTTGTTGTTGAAAAGAGAAGAAAGTTTTTCTCTTCAAGATATGATAATACTTCGAATAAGATCTCAAATGGCAATGTTTCAAGGATGCTCATTTTAAGCTAACTTTCAAAAGATGTAGATGTTTTAACAATAAACATTTATAAACCTATATAAATGTTTCAACAACTCAACGATAAAAATAAGTATAAAAAAGAGAAAGAAGAACACGAAGAAACAAAACATGTTAATGAACTTGAAAGTCCTTTTAATTTATTTTTACGTATTCCGGATCTTATCGATGATGAAAAAAGGTATATTTACTTTCTTGCCTATAGTATAGGTAAAAAGAGAGTAGTTCTTTGGGGTGTTTATGACAAAAGAAAAAAAGAAATAATCATAGACAATGCATGCAAGTACGCTGTTAAGAATTTAATGGGTATCTTAAGACAATGGAAGTTTAACGAGTACGAATACACGGCAAATGCAGTTAAAAACCAAATAATAAAAAGAATAAGATTATATTTATCTGAAATGCTCGAAGATCCTTTACCAGATATCAAGACATATGAAGACTATGAGTTTTTCAAGGATAAAGTTGAAAGAGCAGAATTTTACAATGATTACGATGAAGAACTTCTCGCTTACTTTGAGGATAAATTCAATGTGACAGAGTCAAATCACGACTATTTTAAGAAATTAGACGAGTTTCTTGGTGATTTATTAATGCAAATAGATAAATACGAAAAAGAGCTAAATTTAAAAACTACAGATCAAAAACTATTAAATAAAATGGATAAGGAAGTAAGAGAACTCATCGAAGAGGTAGTTAACAAATTCTTCAAAGAACTTGAAAGAAGCAAATTTGCAAGTAAGAATATCATGGATGTTATTTCGGATTGTCCAAGTTTAGATGAATGTATGAGTTCTGTTTTTGGAGATGATTTTTGTGCTGTTTACTTCTATGGTGATAGGTACTTTTATGAAGATGATTTTTCCGAACTGGTACTTGTTTAGTTCGTGTGAAAATAATATGTATGAAAATAGCACATATGAAATCACAAAAAGCTATCGATAAAATATAAATGGTTTACGAAATAACCCAAACAAAGAAAATGGGTTCATCTAAAAGCAAAAAACAAAAACAACTAAAAGAAGCATTAAACGTGAAAACGTTTAATCATTATGTGCACTTCAATTACTTGATAAATGTAAATGTTCCAAAACTCGATTATAATAAAATAAAAGAAGTGCTAAGACGTAAGGATTTTAGTTCCTCTGAAAGAAAGAAGATAGACGAAGCATTGTTTTATATTTTAAACTCAAAGGAAGTAGAACTAAGAAAAGAGGTTGATGAAATACATTCCATATTATTTGAGAAGGATTCTCTTCCTTTACTTGCCATAAGAAATGTCAATCTTGAAGTTATAGAAAACACATTCAAAGTAATTATTTGTGATATAAGTAAGTTTTAATAAACTAGATAAGATTTGTTTATTTGTTTAAGATACAAATAAACATAACATAACATAAAATGGAAGAAGGAAAAGATAAAAATATAGATTTAGTTGTTGAGAATTACTCATATTTTTATCTTTCTTGAAGTTTGTTTCAAGTCTTTTCTTTGAGATACTACAAAAGTAAAAGACAGAGAAATGCAAAATGTCCTTATTCAAAACATAACAAAGATTTAAAGATATTTGATGTTTTGAATTTCTTCCATTATTACACTAACTATGTTTATAAAGAAGAAAGAGATGATAATTATAATATGGCATTTCGATTATCATCAAAGAAGAACATGATTCATTGGTATTTTAATGCTACGAAAGTTTATTACAATACATCTAATATTATTTTCTATCCCTACGAAATTGTGAGATAAGTCATGTGTATCTTATTAATCTATTTGTAGGAATGGACAAAGGAAAGATAATAAAGAAAATATCAAGAAAACAGATAAATGGATTTAGTTAAAATATCTTCTTTTATAAATTTTCCTATTAAATTCAATGAATTATATATAAAGTTTTATACAAGCGTTTCAACATAAATATATAAGATATATGTATCTTATATATCTTTTGCCAATTACTAGTAAGTCATCTATTTTTGTTATTTGCCTAAAGAACAATCGAGACACGAATTTATCTTTGCGATCAAATTAAACAAATCAGCTGTATTAATTGTATCTCCTAAATAAAATACATAATAATAGAAGTTTATTTGGAACAAACACAACATCACAATACCATCTAAGTCTGTCTTCGTTCGTATAAACTAAAATATCTTTTGTTTCGGCCAAATAGTGCAAAATATTGCACTCTTCATGAAAACAGGTAAATTCTCTAAAAGCAGCTTCAAGTATTTTTCCAATAATTGGACTTAATAATAACAAGATAGTATAAAGATGTTACATTACAATTACCAAAAGATAGGGTTCCATTTTTGGTAATGAATGTTTTTTGAGCATAGCTAATATCTCATTGTTACGAATGGATTCTATGCGTTTATCGTAACTTGCTTTTTGTTTCTTCTTTTTAGAAACTTAACACATTCAACAGACAAGCTTCTTCGACTAGATTTGGTGCAAGTTTAAGTCCAAATTTGCAAAGCCATTTTAAAGAAACAGACAAAGATCTTTTAACTGCAACGGATGAGTATTCGTCAGTGTTTTCAAACAAAAATTTTTTTAAATAGAATTCCTGAGAATTGTATGTTTCTTAAGTTTCCAAGAGTAAAGTGCTTGAATTGTTCGGTATTTAAAAGTTTTCTCTTCTTCATCCAAGAAAGATAGTTTATTAATTCTTTAAAAGACAAGAAAATAACTTTGTTTGTATTTCTTACGTTGTTATTTTTCTTGTCTTTTAATGAATTTGTTCCAAAGAAAAGAAACGAAATTTGCCCTAAGTTTAACTCTTGTTTCAAGCTTAGATAAAATGTAATGAGCTAATTCGTTTGTTAAATAGTCAATATGCTATTAATAATGTTTCTTCGGACTTTCATTCCCATACCTATATCTTTGCAATATTGCACACTAAAGCAGTCAAAAATTGGTTCTCAATTTCTATGTTATTGTTTCGAATTACAACCAATGGCTTGGAATTCTCTTCAAAAAGAAGAAGATTCATATAATTAGCATGCAATGTTGTTGAATCACGGATTAAAAGTAAAGCTTTACTAATCTTCTTTCTTTGTGTCTCTGTAAGTTCAGGTCTTTGTATTAAATCTATAATTTCGTAGTGATCTAAATTCTCAACTTCTAAATCTATTATGTGTGCAAACTTTCTAAAACAGGAATACGTTCTGTACTTGAAAGCTTTCTTAATTGTTTTTGCCCTTCTTTTTTCTTTGGTTTGCAAGAGGCCCATTCTTTTTCTTTCTTAATTGTTTTTCTCGTTGAATTCTTTGTTTTTCACCTTATAACATTGTTTCTAATTTTACATCTTTACCTTTTGGACGAACCTCTTTCTTCAACCATTGTTTAAGGCTTTCGTTTTGGCTTAAAATTCCATATAAGAGATCTTACTCAAAGATTCTTTGAGTAAAATACAAATTATCAGTATTATTGACAAATAGCTCATTTTATTATAAACAGATTGCTACACAAATATGTTTTTGTGTAATAAACCTTATTAACGTATCAAGGATTTCTAACGTAGAGATACCTTTCTTGAGACTGAATACTTGCAAATCTATGTATAGTAGAAGATATTTCTTTTAGGATTAGTTCTTTAAACTTCATTCTTTGTCATCTTTTTCATAATTTATCAATTTAACTTGTAGATTTAGCACTTCTTATTTAAGATGGTTGTGTTGTGATGAATCCTTTTTAAGACTTGGACTAAATGAGCCTCATAAGACCAATCTTTTTCTCTCAAAATTGCTTTAGCAATAGATATAGATTCCGAATCGATTTGTCCATCATTACCAATAATTTCATCTATTACCCATTCTAAAAATTTCCAATCTTCTTTTCCATTGATGATAGAAGCTGCTATAGCTGTTAGTATTTTTCCCGCCTGTTGTATTATCTCTTCATGATAATTTTCGTCAAGTAATGATAAAATCTCCTTATTATGACTAGATGATGCTATATTTATTGCAGTATTACCCAACGAACTCTTAATACTAATATCAGGCTTATATTTCAAGATCTCTTTTGCGACCTCATTATGACCTCTCATGGTAGCCAACATAAAAGGGGTCATACCAATATTATCACGGATATCAATATTTGCTTCTTTTTCTATTAAAATCCTTAATATCTTTAAGTAACCTTTAAGAGCAGCATAATGCATCGGGGCTTCTTGATCGTTATTCGTTGCATTTACATTAGCTCCTAAAGCAATCAAATCTTCTACTACTCTTAAGTTGCCTGCAATGACAGCATGGTGCAAAGCAGTGTTACCAAACTCATCAGCTAAATTAACATCTAATGTATGATTGCTAATTAGTTCTTTTATTTATGATTCCTTCTTGCTAATTTATAATAAATCTCTCTAGATGTTATTTGTAATTCCCTAATGTCTTCACTTTCTTCAACTGGATCAAAAGTATTTTCTTGCTCTAAAGAATCTATATTGCTATCTAATTGTTCTATCTCTTTTGATTCATCTTTTCCTAACAAGCAACTAATCCCTACAGATGCTAACAATTCTTCTTCTGTTGTTTTTAACAATTCCATTTTTATCTATTATATCTCTTTATTTCTTTCTTTTACATCTATAAAAAAGAAATAAAGAGATATAAAATAAATGTTTCCCCGTGTGATACACCAAATATGGTTCCAAGGCCAAGATGAAGTACCTAAACACTTGGCCGAAAATGCCAAACATGTTCGTGATTTCTACAATGAATACGATTACATATTTTGGGACGACGAAAAATTACAAGAAATGTTAAGAGAACATCCAAAGTGGTTAGAAACGTACGTTAAACTTCCAAGACTCATACAAAAAGTTGATTTTGCTCGTTATGTCTTCTTATATCTTTATGGTGGAATTTACATTGATATGGATGTTATTCCAATACGGAGAATTGATAATGTTCTTCAAGAATACAATGACTATGAGCTTATCGTTTCGAAATTAAACTTATACTCCTTTGAGTATGTTGCAAATCTCAAATACAATAACCATATAATAATTGCAAAACCACATTCTATAATCCTTTTAGATCTTATTAATGAGGTTGTTGACGTAACGCATAACAATCCAAACAAATTGACTTCCATCTTTGATTCGACTGGTCCAAGAGTTTTTAGTAATGTTTTAGACAAACATCCAGGCAAGTTTGTTGCTTTGGATAAACGTTATATGAATCCATGTCGACATTCAAGTTGTTACATACAAAACGACACAAAATTCATACATCTCGAAGAGAATTCTTGGATTGCATCTTCAATGAAAGCAATGACACAGCTATATATGGAAAATACAATACTCGCCTTATTTTTTGTTTTGATAATACTTATATTTGTTATTTATGTAATATATGTGGCTTACTTGTATTTCACTGGATAAAGAAGGAAAGTTAAAAGAGAAGATTTATGTATCATCGTCAATACATAAAGGTAGATGTAAACTTTTTCTATATATAATTTAAGATTTTAATAGAAAAAAGTTAAATTGCCATAATTATCAAGTGTAATTAAATAAAAAAAGAACGTATCGGAGAAATAAGAGAAATTTATATGTTTATGTATGTGTATTATACATAAACTTTTTCAACAAATTATTTAATATTATGATATTATTGAAGATCAGACAAAACAATAGTTGGATAAAAGATGTCATTACATTTTTATTTCTTGGTTGTTGTAATTTATTTTTATTTCAACAATGAACTTCTAAATCCTTTTAGTGAAATTTTTTATGAAGAACTTTTAAATTTAATAGTAATTTTCGCATGTTACATACTTATAATTAGACTTCTAGATGAAATCTATAACCCTTAGACCAAATTTCTTACGCTTAAATTCTTTAACTCTTGAACGCTTAGGAATTTCCATTTTCTTCACCCCAATCGCTCTAATTACATCAATTACACGTTTTTCGTTTACATCATTTGTCTCTTCAAGGTTTATTTCTTCCAAGTCAAATAATTTAATTCTCTCTTTAATTAACCATCTTAACATCAATGCATCTTTCTTTTTATATGCAAGTTTTGTATATAAACTATTTTCTTTCTCCTCAATGAATTCTTCAACTTCTTTATTTTGGCTTTTCTATTCTTTATTTTTGTCTAGATGTAGAAGTCATTCTAATATATGAAGTCATCATATTCTCCTAAATCACTTTCTTCCTCGATTTCCATTTCCTCGCTTTCTCCTTCGCTTTCCATTTCTTCATATGGATATTGTGAATATCTTTCTTTTCTTGAAAGTAGATCATAACCTTCTTCCTCTTCTCTTGAATTGTCATATTTTTTAATCTTATTCCATAATCTAACGTATTTTCGTGCATCTCTTGATTCTAATATCTGAAGAATCATATTACGCGCATCATCTAGATTCTTATATAAGTAATATAAATCATCAACACTTCTTTCTGCAATGACTTGTTCAAGAGTTTCGTCCAATTCAGTGTATGGTGAAACTTGTAACGCATTTCTAAGCCTAGCATAATACTTAAAAAGCTTTATGAATCCTTTAAGATCATTGTAACCTTTAAGACTAATGATTGCTTTTGTAGCCAATAAATCTGTGAAAGGTGTTATATCTCTAATGACCAAATGTCGTACAAGAATTAAAACGTCATCAAAATATTCCTTAGTAAACTTTCCTAATAATGCTTCATTGACTTCTTCTTCTCTAAAACCAATTTTGTTAATAAGGATTCTTGCAAGTTTTGTTTTTTTCTTACGAACTAAATCTGCAGCCGTTTCAACAACTCCTTTGAATCCCTTTTCGAACAAACAAAAGACTTGTATGTTACTAATTCTTTCTTCCTTTGCGATCTTAGCTATGTTAATTCCAAGACTTTGCGATTTTAAAAACCAAAAATAATCATCATTACAGATTTGCTGAGCAATTGAATTTGTTGAGCAATACGAAACAAGTTCATCGCAGGATAAGTTCAACAAAATATTAAAAAGTATTTCGTTTGATACGGTTTGCAATGACATTTTTATAACTTGTGTATAATTTAAATTATTGGATAATTTGCAAATTTATTCTTTTATGTATTTTCTTAGAATAATTTTTGACATCTCAATAATTCCTGGTGTCTCTGGATTTATTAATCTTGTTGTTGTGTATTTTCTTGTTATGTACTCAATTGCGTTTTCGCCTCTATTATTCCTTATATTGACGTTAGCACCCTTGGAAATGAGCATTTCAAGATCGACAAAAGGATCAAAGATGACCGTGTTACCAAAATTGTCTCGAATGTTTATGTCCGCGCCACATTTGAGTAGTAAGTCTATATCTTCTGAATCATCAACTCTATACATCAATGGTGTTCTACCATAAGAATCTTGTTCATTAACATTTCCGATGATTTTGTTGTCTTTAATTAATTCTTTGAGTTGTTCATTTGTAAGCATGAAAAAGGAATAAGCCCAAAAAGAATTTTCTTGTTTAAGATGTTCATTCACTTCATTGTATTTTTGAAGAATCCTACATGCAATTGGATTGTATCCAAGACCAAAATTTGTGGTCATAAAAATAATTGGAATACGTCCATGTGAAGGTAATAACTCAAAAGGTTCAACTTCTTTTGTTATAATATTGTAAACAAGATTCGCGAGGAATTCGCAAAGTTCTTCACTGACGTTGTATTTTTCAGTTATTATTTGTAAATCTTGTTTGTTTAAGAATCTTCTTTTGATTTCACTCATGTATATATCTAATTTTGCTTCTCTTTTTTTTTTGTATTTTCTTCATGTTTTTCCTTATGCTCCTTATCATGTTCTTCTTTGTCTCGAAGAAGTATATGTTCTAATTTAGTCAATAAATTATCTATATCATAAACTTTTAACTTCTCCCTTAATTTACAAGATAAAAGTTTATCTTCTGAAAGAAGGTATAAGAAATTAGGAGAAACAAAAGACAATCTTATAATGCTATCAAAATCGAGAAAGGAACTTATATGCAAAATAAGTTCTGGTATTTCAAAAAACTCAATGATTTCAGAGAATTTATTTATGTGAGATGTCATATTTTGTCGTTTGCGTTGTTTTAAACTTTTAATATTTTATATTAAAAACCTTGTAATTTTATTAGATTCTAGAAGTA
>Ga0065721_10006248_pt1 | contig 10271 bp, 8 predicted proteins | sample Mesricmetagenome_FD_59108 | JGI IMG/M metagenome (GOLD analysis project Ga0065721, IMG submission 59108) | Mesophilic microbial community from rice straw/compost enrichment Sample: eDNA_1 v2 (version 2) | ecosystem: Engineered > Solid waste > Grass > Composting > Bioreactor | place: USA: Davis... | reverse complement strand
AAATGAACAGCATCAAAATAAATAATATTACTTACTACAGAATTGATATCATACAAAAATCTTATCCCAAGCTCTTTAAAGGATGCAAAACCACGAAAATTTTCATTGATAAACACACAATTCCAGAAAATAAATATATTTATGCCAGAAAAAAAGATAATAAGTGGGTCATATCTGATGGAAATAGTAGGAAATTTGACAAATTATTTGTGTCAAAAAAATGGTTTCATGAAAAATTTCCAGATTCTAATTTGGACAATCAAAGTGATACCATAGAAATGGCTCCTGACATCATTGAATTAGAGGACCACGAAAAGTTCCAAGATACTGATGGCAACATTATTGAGATTGAGGTCAGGGGAGAACGAAGATATAACAAATGTTATTTTAGACTGAGGGATGTCGCAGCCGGATTTGGGCTTGATAAGTTACATTCCGTCGTCACTGACAAAAAAAGAAATGGATATATCAAAAATAGGCACTATAAGTATTTTTATACTGCCAAAACCAACAATGATGGAAATGGTAAAATAAAAAAATTATATTTGACCTACATTGGTTTATTACGTGTGCTTTTCGCTTCCCGTGGAGCGGCTGTTGATAAATTCGTAGATTGGGCTAGTAAAACCCTTTTTACATCCCGAATGGGATCTTCGGACCAAAAAAAGAAATTAGCTAGCAACTTGTTAGGTGTTTCAATTGAGGCTGTTAAACAAGTTTTTAACAAAACGGTGAACAAATTACCCTGTATCTATTTGTTATCGATTGGCTGCGTCAAGGATTTACGCAAAACATTGAATATCGGTGATAAATACAACGACAAAGATTATGTCTATAAATACGGTCGCACAGAAGATTTAGAAAGAAGAATCAAAGAACACGAACGCACGTACGGGAAGCTTCAGGGTTCACAACTAGAACTCATCATAAATGGTTTCATTGATCCACAGTACGTGGCTGAGGCAGAAACAAAATTGAAACATATCTTTTGGGAAATGAATTTATCTTATGATCATGCCAAACACAAGGAACTGGCCATTATTCCCGCTAAAAAAATGGATATGATCAAGGAGCAATATGATTTGATATCCCAAGCTTATATGGGTCATATTAGTACATTGATGTCAAAACTCAAGGATAAAAACGCCGAAATTGATTTGTTGAAAGAACGCCACAAAAATGAATTGCTTATGATGGAAAAAGCATTGCTCACTAAAGAAAAGGATTTTTACGCCAAAGAAAACGAACTCCTCAAAAAAGAATGTGAATTACTGAGGCTCCAAGCACAATCACAAAATAAACAAAAAAAATCGAAATAACATAATGAGCCAATTCAAAAAATTGAAAAAAATCTTCTCTCTTAAATTTTTATGAATTATTTACTAAATAATTCATAAGAATGTTACATTTACGACGTTATTTTCCGGGAATTGCCCGAACTTGGCTCAAAAATTTTGGACAACATTTTCAAAAAAATATTATTATTAGCAAGCATAAATTTTTGTCCCATAAATTTTTTCGATTCAATACGCATCAATCACGGTGTTTTAATCATGGAGTGCCACCCAAAGCTATCATACTAGCTTCGCCTATCACTCCAATGATCATATGTAATTATTTTTGGAATAAATTCTCGAATAAGTCAAATAACTCAGAACTGTACTTGGAAAGAATTAAGCAAGATCCCAATACTATTGGTGATGTTCCACCAGAAGAGTTGACCACAGAAATGTGCATGGAAGCTGTTAAACGAGATGGGTTATCGATCCAATACATCCCGCCTGACAAGTTAACACCAGATATTTGTTTGGAAGCTAATAAACAAAATTCTGAAGCATTGAAGTATTTTCCTGATCATATATGTATAGAATTTATCAGAAATTTCCCATTCAATATCAATTTCATACCGTTGGATAAATTAAGTGATGAAATGTGTTTGGAAGCCATCAAACAAGATGCTGCCTCAATTTCTATGATACCCATTAACAGAATCACAGAGGATATGTGTCTGGAAACGGTCAAAAGTTTCTATGAAGGTCGATATACCATAGTTATTCCAAAATATGATCAGGGGTATGTTCCCACGGTTGCCATCGCACGTTTGATAAATTATTTACCCTCAGAAAAAATAACTGATAAGTTAAGTCATGAAATTATCCGAATTGATGCTAACGTCATTAAACATATTGACCCTAAAAAATTAACGGAAATAATGTGTACAGAAGCTATCAAACAATCTTATGCATTAATCTCATACATTCCCAAAGAAAAATTGACTGTAGAATTATGTACCGAGGCTGTTGAACAGTGGATGAACAAACCCAATGCCAGGATAGATCATTCAACAACCATAAAAACAACCAAAGAAGGACTACAATTGTTAATACAACACGTGCCAAAGGTCATTTGGGAACAAATAATGTGTCAGGACAAGTTCAAGGACAAGTTAAATAATGTATTGACCGCCAATCCTGACTTGGTAACTTATTTGAACAATGAAAATGAAACTGAAACATCGCCAAAATAACTAATAATTAATAATTATATGTTATATTAACATGTAATTATCAATTATTGGGCCATCTGCGGAGATAAAAATATTTTGTCTCAAATTGCCAAAAATTTTTCTGCCCCAGCTGCATGACGCAAAGTATATGTGATCCGTTTCTTCCAATCATTGCCGGTAGCTTTTTCTGACATAAAATAAATATCACCATGACACAACATAATACGCATGCGATCTCCAACTGGTTTCAGGTTGTGGAACCATTGATATTCCAAGGGAATAGATTCACCCAATCTAATTCCAATCACTTTTTTTCGCTCGGTGTCCCCATGAAAGCCAATTCCACATTTGGTTATATCATAATAATAATTTCCCTCGGCCACTAAGTTTTGTCCAATTGGGCCTACGATCTTGGGAATTCTTTCTATTAATTTCTTGAGAAGTGGCACTTGGTTCAGGGCAATCACGCGGCCCTTACCATTGGCATAATCTGGTTCTTGACTCGTTTCGGTATAACATAAGTTATGTCGTGCATGTTTGTTAACTACTTTCCCATACATAAATGCTTTGGTATCCCAAGGTAAATTGATTTGTTCTGCCATTAAGTCGTCTGCTGTTTTCGGTTGCAATAAATAATTAACGCCCTGGCGCACAACCAAAACATAAGCTTTAGAATCGGGAGTAACTGACATGTGTTCTAGTGGCCAGTTTAAATCATAAATCACAGATTTGGCTCCCAGTTTATCAAACCATTTTTTGGCCGATCTCAGGTGAATCAATGTAAAGCCACTATCAGAAATTTCACCCAAAGTTTGCATTCGAACATGATTTTCGGCACAATCGCCCAATGTCAGAGTAATGGTGGAGTTTGGCATTGATTGATAATGTATCAAAATTTGAGTTATATTTATATTAGTTTGGTTAATCAATTTTTCCTGTGATAAAAAAATTGATTTTTCATTGGATTTTTTTAATTGTTGGATTATTAGATCTAACAATTAAAACTCATCTTAATCATGGTAAAACCAAGTAGCCAGAGACGTACAATTTTTAGAGTCAGGAACAACAATCCTAACAAAAGCGAGCCCGAATGTTTCACAAGTCGCAAGGGTATAATTTGCGGGTACGAAATGTGTTCCGATCCAATTGATGACATTGATAACAATACGGATTCCATATTACATCCATCTTACATTGCCAGGAGAATGATGGTTCGGTTTATATGGGATGAACTTTTTGGTTAACATGGATAATAATTGGGACATTGACTGATAAAAATTGAACCAAAAAGTTCATACATGATAAATGATAATCTTTGTTAATTCATAAATTATGTCCCATAAATTACGAATTAATCATGGAGCTTTTATTGTGGTCATTCACAATATTAAAAAATTACAACAATCATCCAAGTTTTTTGAATCGTTTTTCTCGGGTCGTTGGCAAAATAAAAATTTAATCATCGATTTTCCCCAGTTTGACATCAAACAAAAACATGTCGAGTCAATTTTGAATTTTTTACAAGGACACAATGTCGAATTTACGAGAGATTATTATTTATATTGGTGTATGTTGGATTATTTTCAGGCGGATCCTGATGTATTATCAAAATTTCAAGGAATTTTAGTGGAACGTCGCAAGAAAAATTTGATAAATCATGCCCACTTATTTTTATGTGATTCAAATTCAATTGATTCGCTATCGTACAGTGAGTTGTTAGATGTCTTGGCATATACTAATTTGTCAGACCACCAAAAAATCCAACAAGCCATCAGTTCAGTTAATGATGATTTGATAGATGTTTATCAAATTCGTGATTTTATCACGTTCCAACCAAGGATTCGATCCAGTTCCAAAATAAAGGAGGCGTTGGTCGATCATTGTTACCGGCCAAATGATTTGATATTGCCCGCGATAGAAACATTTGGCGAGCGTTTCGAAGTTTTCACAGAGGGATTATTGGTCAATATGGAATGGGAAAACGTGGCCATGTGCGGGGGCAGTCTCAGTCTTTTGATTAATGGACAATTGTCTTTGTCATATTATCCGTATTCCGACGTTGATTTGTTTGTTTGGGGATCAGATAATGATGCCAGACAAAAAACCATGAAACGTGTATTGGCCTCTATTACAAAATCTCTTGATAAAAATAATGTTTTTATATTCCAAAATAATGATGTGGTTGTCATTTTAATTCGGGACAAAAAACGAGCTATTCAAATTATTAATAGTGGACAAGAAACGCTTCAGGAAATTTTATGGGATTTTGATATGGCCATTTCCCAAGTGACTTACACGGGGTCTACTTTGATGGGCACCAACGATTTTGTCCTAGCATTGATACACCAAGAATCAATTGTCATTAATCCAACCATTAAAATGTCCAGAATTTTAAAATATTTGTTACGTGGATATCAAATTGATTTGACCAATGTCAAGCAAATCACTGGATCATTGGCGAGTTACAGTGTGAATGAATTTTTAGAATTGGAAAATTTTGATGAAGAATTGTCAGAAACGACCAACAAATATTTACACGTGAATGACAATGATATAACAGAACGTGTTATTTATTTATTTAAAAAAATTTATGGATATGGATATCAATTTATTGATAAATTACGACCTAGTAGTGGCGTCAAAAACTGGACAACATCTTATTGTCTGTCAGATAATCATTTGGATAATGTGCAGGTAACAAAAAATTCAAAAGCAATTTATATCAAAGAAATTTATCTTCACCAATTATCATGCAACGGCGTTGAAAAAATTTTGACATTGCAAAATGTTCTTATTTTGCGTTACTTCATATCCAAAGATTTGACCATGTACGATTCAATCAGTGAATGTGGTTATTTACTTGGTGTCATTAATGCGGAACAGTTTCGGTTGATCAAAAATGCTTATCAAATATATTATCAACATTTCCAAAAATTAGGAGAGCGTGACAAAAATATGAAAGAAATGTCCAATCACATCTTGGAGCAAATTCAGGCACAGGAAAAATCGTTTAGGAAATACGGTGTCTTAAAATTTAAGTTTATCACACAAAATCAGGATGATATGCTCATATTTGGTCGTTGGACATATCATGGAAAACAAATAAGTTGTCCCAAAACTTTGCATCGAATGTTATCAGAGAGATCTGATCTTCATGAAAAACCTTTCAGAAGAATTGCCGATCTTAACATTGTGATTAGATTTTGTGAGCAACGTTATAATATGTTTCAGGATTATAGTACTTTCAGTCGCAAAATTATGTCTGTAATTTTGAAAAATAAAGCTTATGATTTTCAGAAGTACATCATGGATACCAATTCAAGTCATGATTCGGACAGTGATTCAAATTAAAGTTTTTTGACATTAACTAATACCAAAAAATTGAAATTCATAATCATAAATATGTTAAACATCCCAAAATCATCCAGTAAAACTCCATAATGGAAATTACAAAATTTCCCAGAGAAATTTTATTTGAGATCATTCCGAGATGCGGCAACATATTAAATTTTTGTTTGTCATGCAAAAATATGAACGTGTTACTAAGTGATAAGTTTTTTCCAAAAAAAATGTTTTTATCATACGTATAAAAATTATTCTAGGTCTGATTTAACCAAAAAGTTTGCTATTTATTGTTGGAAAAATAATTTTGTTGCTGTCAAAACATTGTTAGAAATTTTTTTTGTTGGTACCAAATTTGGTACTAGGATTGGTGATATATATGTGACAATAACAGAACCTGATATGGTTAACGAATTGGATAATTCTTGTAAAAAAGATTATTATCGGGGACATTTGTTGCATTTTATTAGATCTTTGGAAATATTTAAACTGGTAGAGGATTTCATCGAAAGCATTTATTTGTGGCTAATAGACAAAAATAATGAGTGCGTTTATGACAAATGATTCGAACTAATTGTCTAGATTTGGTGGATTATGTCACACAAAAATATGTTTGTCACAGATATTATCACGGAAATATTTTTCTGATATTGGGACGGGCCCGGAGCCCAGAAATGTTGAAATTATTATGCAAGTTCTTGGTAACAAATCATCAAATTTTGGATTCAAACCAACTGAAAATAAAAATTTACGAGCAAATGAAATCATTAATGTTGACTGTTTGTCGAAAATTATCCAACAATAAAACATATCCCTGGATTGATTTACTTGGTTTTTTGTGTCAAAACCTGAAGACAGATTATGTATTGGATACACTCAAAACATTCAAAATAAAATCAATAAGAACAAATATTATTGAAATAATATTGTCAAAAATGAGTGACGTTACTCCCTTATTATTGATATATATAGGGATGACAATGACAGAACTAAGAGAAAATCAGGACATCATTTATTTCATTTTCGAACATGCAATACGACATCATAAAAAAATTAGTTTGAATATGAATTTATTAGAAATAGTGCGTGAGAATACAATGCGAACCATTGCCAAATTAGAAAACGAGATCTTGGCTCTGGACAAGCGCAAAGAAATCCTCTCAATAAATTTAGAAATTCTATGCAAAAATGTTGACATATTGGAAAAAATTGCGCAGAATATGCATGATAAACGAATGATCGACCCTGCATGATTCGTCAAAGCAATTTGAATTATTGAAGTAATTCGTGGTTAGTTAGAACATATTGGTATATATTCTAATATATTCCAATATGCCTTATAGGTGATCTATTCGAAATAATATTGCAGAAAATAAACGCGAGCTGTTTTCCTGATCAATACTAGTATTTTTTGGTGACCACGTTTGTAGACCCATTGACCTATGTCACGGATAGTGCGGGAACTTTTAAGACTCTGGTTCAATCCCCATTCAACAATATTGGTGTGTCCATAATGCGCTGCCAAACCAAAGATGGTGGAATACATCATATAATAATCTCGAAACCCCAAAATTTCCTCTAACATATCCATTGTATCTAATGAATTCAATCTCCCATAATGGCGCGATGCTGCAATTTGATTAATAGGTTGGAAAATAACTTCGTGATCCAATAATTTATAATCTGATTTGGTCATTTCTTGGATCTTACATAAATTTCCAGCTCTTGTGTAATAAACGAGATTTACCACATTGGAATCCAACCATTTGTGTCCCCATTCGGTCCTAAAATAACGTTGGTAAATATTTAAGAAATATACAAAACTTCGACCCGCCAAGTATTGTTGACGTTGGCCAAGATATTGCATGATAATGTACCATATTTCAGGCGACAAACTCAAGATTGCTTGAAATCATCTCAAAATACCACAACATTTTGAATTTTTGCTCAATGTGCAAAAAAATGTGTTTTGTCATGGGTATAAATGTTTACCCACATTTAAATTAACTAAAAAGTTTGCTCGATTATTCTTGGACCATTTCCATGTTTATCAACAACTAGTGGCAAACTTTAAGAAAATTTTCATGAAAGCAATAAAAATTGAAATTTATTATGATAGGTAAATAAATTGGTTCAAATTTTTGAATATTAATATCAATATTCAAAAAATGGAATTTCTAACTATTATTTTTGATGATGAGACAACAGCAATTCCCATTTATGTTGATAAGAAACATCTCGTTAATTTATGTAATTATTTTAGATCCATGTTACTAAGTGAATTTTCTGAATCAAGATCTAATACAATTACCGTTAAAGTACCAAATGCAATGATATGGTCCAAGATAATGATTGATATTATTTATGAAAAATATTATGATTCTGTTCCAGTATGGCGTTATTTGTCGGAAAATGTTAAATTCAACGATTCTGTTCCGGTATGGCGTTATTTATTGGAAAATTTTAAATTCAACGATTATTTTGACATAGATTATAATCGCGACTCTATTAAAAGACTTATCATCCCACCGTCATATTTCGACGAGCTAATTGAAATGGTTCCAATATTTGGCTCCGACAAAAATTTTTATAAATTACTTGCCAAAAATTTCCCCAAAGATTTTGATTTGTCCAAATTATCTGAGGAAATTATGCTAAAAATTTTAGAACATGATCCAGAAAAAAAAATACATAACTACCTTATATTATTATTTAGATTTTCAACTAAGCGTGACACATGCAGCATCTGCCTTTGAAATAAAATCAAAAGCGGTGTCAAAAACAGAACAAATTATTGGCGAATCCTATTGGACAAGTATTCATGTCACTTATTCTCCAGATAACAGTCTTATGGGTATTGTATATACCACTGACACAACTAATTTCGTTAGGTACCATGTTGAAATATGTAAAATGAACTATACCAAGTCCCGGATATATGCCTCAAAAAAATTTTTGCTAAAACAAATATCAGGAGATGCATCCAACATAAATTGTCCAAATATTGCCTTCACATTCGATAACAAATTTATGATCGTTGACACTGGAACTTTATATGATTTGGAAACAAATCATGCTTTTTATTTTGTTATGGATCCAAATTTCAAGCATGAAAACTTGAAAGACATGTTTTTCGTCAACGATTATAATATTATTTATAACTGTGTTGATAATATTTTAATATATCATTCCTTGATGGGGTGGTCTGAATTAAAACTCACTGGTTCATTTAAAGTCACAACATCCGCACTAACGGTCATAAAGCCTCCAGTTAAACAAGATAACATCGTGATTATGGGTTCAAATTCAGAATGCTCACAAATCATTATTCATAATTTGAACACAAGAGAAACAATTTGGGAGAATTATTATCCCAAATTAATAGGAATGAAATATTCTAGCAACGGTAAACTATTGTTGGCACTGACTACGAACATGGAATTTTATCTCTTTAAAAATAACGGAACTGATTTAGAAATTTCTTATCAAGTCAGTTTGCCAATTAGCGCTGATAATATCAGCATTAATGGTGTGTGTTTATCACCGTGCGGTCGTTTTATTGTTTATATAAATGAGTGTCAAATAGTCATATTTGACATGATGAATTCCAAGATAATTTGTTCCCAAACGGAACCAAATAGTTTATGGGAAAATGAAGTTTATCTTAGCTGTTCTCCTTTTATTTATGGTGAAAATATCGAACCTATTGTAACTTATCTCAAAAATCATGGTCATGTCATAGCATAATTAAAATTGTTAGTGAACACTGACAATTTTAGTTAGTGGTTAAATTAGAATGTATCTCGAACTCAAATATTCATGCAAAGTAACTTTGAGACCAACGTCGATAGAAATCCCAACGCAATTTTGAATGAATTTCATTCAAGGTCTCCAACATTTTGTTTTTGAAGTGGCCCGTTTTTTGGCACTGATTGAACATTTTAATGGCAAACGCATACTTTTCCGGAATCTTGTCAAAACCAATTACAGAACTTACAGATAGGACGTCATGATTCCTGTCATATTTGCCCACCATATAATTAATTTAGTGTGACAAAAGGCGAAACATGGATGAGCCCTTTTTGGAAGAAGCCCACTTTAATGATCTAGATACTTCAAGACAGCGCTTGTATTCTGCATATTTTACTGGATGATATTTTTTGGTCAAATCCATAAGATCACCTCTTGGTTTAACCTCAACCACTCGCATTAGCGGTTAACTTGGATCCCATGACCAAAATTTATTACCCATGCGAACACTTAAGTGTGTATCAACATTATCAAATACTCGCTTTATAATAACAGCGGGAGTTCTGTTAAAACATTTAGCAAACAAAGCATCTTTTCCAAAAATCACATCAACTGGATTTAAATGTTCATAACACATTTTGGGATTATCCAAATATTTTTGATCATTCAACAT
>Ga0065721_10053246_pt1 | contig 10272 bp, 13 predicted proteins | sample Mesricmetagenome_FD_59108 | JGI IMG/M metagenome (GOLD analysis project Ga0065721, IMG submission 59108) | Mesophilic microbial community from rice straw/compost enrichment Sample: eDNA_1 v2 (version 2) | ecosystem: Engineered > Solid waste > Grass > Composting > Bioreactor | place: USA: Davis... | reverse complement strand
TTAGGCCGTAGACTCATAAGCGTTGATCCAGAGGCGTGCTGAGAAGAGCTTGATGGCAGCGAGGAAGTTGTCGGCACGCTTGTCGTATCGTGTGGCCAAGCCTCTGGCGTGTTTGAGTTTTCCGAAGAAGCGTTCGATCAGGTTGCGATAGCGGTAGAGGAATGGGCTGAAGGCGAAGCCCTGTCTGCGGTTTCGCTTGGCGGGGATGTTGGCGAAGCCTCCTTGTGCCGTGATTTGCGCGCGAATGGCGTCGCTGTCATAGGCCTTGTCGGCGAGGAAGGTGCTGCCTTCCGGCACGGCGCCGAGCAGCGGATCGGCCTCTCTGCAATCGCTCGCCTGCCCTTCGGACAAGTGCAGCTGGATCGGCAGACCCCGTCCATCGACCAGAGCGTGGATCTTGCTCGTCAAGCCGCCGCGGGAACGTCCCATGCAGCGATTTGGGTCCCCCTTTTTAGGGTCGCACCATGCTGATGGACCCGGATGGAGGAACTGTCGATCATCACCAGTTCGCCGTCGAAAGCCTGCGAGACCGCCGCCAAAAGCCGATCCCACACACCCGCTTTGCGCCAGCGGACGAAGCGGTTGTAGCAGGTGGTGTGCGGACCATAGCGCTCGGGAATGTCAGCCCAGGGGCTGCCGGTGCGAAACCGCCACAATATCCCGTTGATCACCCGGCGATCATCCACCCGCGGTACGCCGCGTGGCTTGTTGGGAAGCAGCGGCTCGATCACCGACCACTCGAAATCGGTCAGCTCAAAACGACGACGCATCTGCAAGGCTCCTTTCCCGAGCCTTGAATCAATCAACCTCGCTTTACGCAACACCGTTTATGAGTTTACCGCCTAGCAGGCGTCCCGCGCGATCGAAGGTGTCGGCATCAATGATTGCTTCATGCTCGCCGGGATAGGATTTGCCTCGGTGGGTGATTTCACCACGGTAGATTCGATTACGGAGCATCTGGTACAGCGCGCCGCGGCTAAAATTCTTATCTCCATAGTTTCGGCCATCCTTCAGCATCCGGGGCCTTGTTCGGATGCCATGAGCTGCGAGTTCGGTTTGGAGCGCCAACACTGAGCCGAGTTCAAGATAGCGGTTAAAGATGTGGCGAACGCGTTCAGCTTCGGCGGGATTAAATTTAAGCTTGCGTTCCTTCACCTCATAGCCGAGCGGCACGACGCCGCCCATCCACATCCCGCGCGCTTTTGAGGCCGCGATCTTGTCGCGGATGCGCTCGCCGGTCACTTCGCGCTCGAACTGCGCGAAGGACAGGAGGACATTGAGCGTGAGCCGTCCCATGCTGTTCGTCGTGTTGAAGGCTTGTGTCACGCTGACGAAGGAGGCGCCGTGCTTATCGAGAACATCGACGATGCGTGCGAAGTCCGCAAGGCTGCGGGTCAAACGATCGACCTTGTAGACGACGATGATGTCGATCTTGCCGGCTTCGACGTCGGCCATGAGTTGCTTCAGGCCGGGACGTTCCATTGAACCGCCGGAATATCCGCCGTCGTCATAAATCTCGTCGATCGGTTCCCAGCCTTCATGAGCCTGGCTCAATATATAGGCACCGCAGGCCTCTCGCTGCGCATCGAGGCTGTTGAAGCTCTGATCGAGTCCTTCCTCCGACGATTTGCGCGTATAGATCGCACATCGACGGCGTGCGACGTCGCGCTTCACTTCTGTTTCAACCCGAAGAAACGCGGACCTGACCAAGCTGCACCGGTTATCTCGCGAGCGATCTGCGTGAGAGAGGAATAGCGCCGTTCTTCAAACTCGAACCCGTCTTCCAGGACGGTAATAGAATAGGTCTTTTCATGCCAATGGCGAACCAGCCGCGTTCCGGGTTTCAACGTGCGGGCACCGACCATCTCAAGATCGCCATCGTTCTCCAACTGGGCGACCATCCGATCGAGTTCGCGGATGCGATTCGTGGGTAGGTTGCCGAACCGCTTTTCCTGCAAGCGCCAAGCGATAGCGCGAGTGAGCTGGCTCGACGTTAAGCCGCCGATCAGCATCTGACCGCGATGCAGGCGTCGCCATTCGGCGCGGAGCTGGGCCAGCGACATGGTCGCCAGCCCAGCAATTTGTTCTTCTATCCGCACCATGTCAGCGCTCAATGCGCCAGCATGTTTCGCCGCTCGGGCGTGCTTCGCGGATTAGGATAGTCCCTTTCTTTCGTAGGCCCGTGAGAAAGGCGCGGGCGCTGTGGGGCTGCCAGTTCGTTGCAGCTGTAATTTCTGGCAGCGTTGCTCCCTTCGTCCGTGACAGCATCTTCCGCACTATCGCGGATTTGATCGGGGCAGGGCGGACAGTCGGTTCAACTGTTGGGGCGATGGTCTCGGTCATTGGGTTCCTCCTATGGGAGACGGCCCGATGCCGCTCCCACGAACTCAAGCTCCGAGACCAAGCCGGCCGGAGCGGTGCGCCGTCTGCTGGCGTCCCAGAACCAATGCTTGCTATGCGGGTGAAGTCGAATGGAATGTTCTCGGAATAAGCAATAGCTACGTCTGGACTTCCTAGCCGGGTTTGACGCGTGGTCCGGTCATGGACGAAGATCTTGACGAATTGATCGCGCAGCTCTGCACAAGGCTCGGCATTATCATGGAAGATGTAAGCGCTGTCGCGGTCGGCGTGACGGGCCTTCAGGGCGAAGAGTGGCGGATTGCGATTGACATCAGCGGCGAAGATCGACGCGGTGTCGAACGCGATCAGCGCACTATCCGGCTAATTCGGATTTTGCCATAGTGAGGGGATCGTGAATTCCGCACATTACCCAACTGCGGCTTCATGGCGCGCCTCCGGGATAGGTGCGCAGCGTTGCCGTCGGCATCGACGAGGGGACGAACCTTACCGGGATCAGAATGGATAGATCGCAATTTGGGCAATCACCGAGCTACATGTAAAATGCGAAGCTCATCCTCATGTTAAAGCGCAGAACGTCGTCGTGGTCATCAATCCGACGTCTGCGATCCGCCTAGCTGTGCGCAGTTGCGATTATGGACCATGCGCAGAAATGTGAATATTCAAGCAACGATGCGGTTCGCATAGAAGCCGCTAATCGCGGTGGCGTCGAATCCAAGTTCCGCGAGAATTTGGCGTGTATGTTCCCCTGGGGTCGGCGCATGCCCTTTTCCTTTCGCCTTCGAGCGGGAAAAGCGGACCAGCGCACCGATCTGCGCAACTTCCCCATGCTCCGGATGTTCCGTGATGAGGATCGTTCCATTCTTGCGAAGCTGCGGATCACGAAGCGGCAGGTCTTCCGCGTTGCTGACGCATGGCTCGATCCAGATTCCGTGCGCTTCGAAAAGAATTTGCGCGTCCTCGCATGTGTAGCCAAGAAGCGCACGTCCGATCTCAAATTGTTCCGCATCGCTCCATTCTTCCCGGCTTCGGGGAAGCACATCTTCAAGCGCGAGCACTTTGGCAAGCCGACGCGCGGCCGCCTCGTCTCGCGCCGCGATTGCGATCCAACCGCCGCGAACCTCATACAGCGCCTCCGCCGGATGGCGACCGGTGCGGGTCCCATTCAAGGGCTCGGCACCGAAAAACCGGCCGTCCGATTTCCGTATCAGCTCGGACAACAGGTACAGGCTCCCGTGAAAAAGCGGTACACTGGCGGTGACGGACGTTCCTGTACGTGACCGATGAAATAAGGCCGCCAAGGCTGCAACTGATCCCAGTATGCCGCCGCAATAGTCGACCATCGCGGTACGGTTCCAGAACGGCGGATTGCCTCGCCCTCCCGCGACATATTCATGACCGCACGATGCTTGAAATGTCATGTCGAACCCTGGTTCGCCAGCGCGCGGACCATCCATACCAAAAGCAGGACATTCCAGGACGCTCAGGCCCGGGTAGATCTGCTGCAGCCATTGCGCGTCCAACCCAAGTCGAGATGAGACCCCTGGACGGAAGTTGTTCATGACCAGATCGGCATTTTTACAAAGCCGCTGGGCGATCTGTTGGCCTTCCGCCGTTTTGAGATTCAACTTGATATTTCGCTTGCCCCGATTTGTTGAGAAATGACTTCTCAGGACAGTCCGGGTCGGGTCGCCGCCGATTGGCTCGACTTTTATGACATCAGCGCCAAGGTCGCTCAGGATTACACTGCCATACGGGCCAGCTACGAAGGTCCCGAAATCGACAATGCGCGCCGATCCTAGCGGTGCATCTTGCCTGGCAAAGGAAGTGGCTTCAACTCGCGCCGCACCTGCATGTAAGATCAGCGGATTGCCGAGGAAGCTCTCACCTGTATCGCTTCCGATCAACAAACCGTTCGTTGCGACCTGTGGGTCACTCCACGCGATGCCCGGAGGATCGATCCTTTCGGCTGTGACGCCTGCTGCCGTGAAAGCGGCGATGAGTTCGTCGCTGCTCCGCTGGGCGATATATCGACTAAGCAGTTCACAATCGCCGAAGAAGAGCTCGGGATCGCTGGACCCGGAATTGACCCCGGTGCCTGCTGGAGCCGCCTTCTCCTCTATCTCCAATACTTCGTATGTCTTCTCGACCGCGCCTGGGGTGCCGAAAGCAAGGTGAAGATATGCCTTGTCCTTACATTGGAATATCAGTGGTCGAACGCCCTTCGGTATCTCGAATTCGGTCGTTGCCGTTTTTGTGGCCGCATCAAGCCAGATGCCCGACATCCACAGTAAAGCGCCCTCGAAGAGCGAAACGAACACAGCCTGCCCTCGACCCGTGGTCTCTCGGTCGATGAGTGCGGCAAGGATTCCGCACATTCCGTTTAATGCCGCACCATAGGCCGACGGATTGAAGCTGAACGGCATGGGCTTATCCAGCAGAAGCTCGTTAACGAGACCAGCCCGGGCTTGGATAAGGAGATCGGTTGCGGGTCGATTGAAATGCGGCGAGCCTTCAGGATATCCTTGGATCTCCAACACAATGAGCTGAGGATGCCGAAATGCAAGTTCCGCCGCACCTTCCGTCCGGGGAAGGTCGGGATAGTCCTCTCCACCTAACAGGCACACGTCGAACTCACCCAGTTCGATATTCTTGTCCCCTGGAATCCGCTTTTCCCGTGAACGCCAAGCCGAATGCGCAGGATAGACGGAAGCAAAGGGCTCATGTTCGGGTAAACCCGGACGAAAGACCTTCGCCCCAAGCTCGGCGAGCAGCTTTGCAGTTAATGCGGCCGCCATGCCCTGCGCTTGATCAAACACCTTAATTCCGGTCAGCGGACGGAGTTCGCTAGCTTTGCGCTTCTCTGTGTTCATTGATATGTCCTCTCCAGGCGGCGACCTCTCCAATCGTCATCAATCGAGCCGGCCTCAATGATGGGGGTGACCGGCGGCGTCGTTGTAGAAGAACGACTATCGGTCCGCAAATTTGGTATTACCAATTGGCTTCAAAGGCTGGCTGTCCAATATATAGTCAGTTCAGCTCCCGTTCTCGATGGTTTCAAAAGCTGGGAATACCGTAAAGTGCGCGATCTTGGGGGGCGGCATCTCGGCTTGTCCACCACTGGAGATTGCATTCTCGGCACCTTAGAGCGCGCGCCAGTCCGCCGACAGATTCCGAATTACAGGTTATTATGGATTGTCAGCCGTCGTTCGCGGTCTGCTGCGCCTTTTCCGGGTAAAAATCGTTAGAGTTTCAGCAACACAGACGGGCTTATCGGCATTCTCGCGCTCGAAGGAGAAAACCTGGGTAACGACGATGCCATCGCCACGTTTCCGCGCTTCGGTGATCGTTATGCGAGTCGTATCCGGCTGTCGACAGGCACCATATCCGTGAAGCGAACGCGATTGAGGCCTTAGTTCAAGCCGTGGGCCGTGCCAACGATCTCGTAAAGGCTGCCCATTAGACCTGGGAACAGCGTCAATATCAGCAGACCGTGGGCAATGGTGCCGCCTCTCAGCGCAGTGGCGCGGGGAATATCGACATGCACCCATGCATGATCGTCGGTCACTCTCGCGAAATCATTGATTAACGGCTGATCGACGACGACCCAGTCGGAGACGAACTCATGACCAATCCAGTTTTCGATATCCGCGATATGAATCAATTGGGTCATGTCCATCCTCCGCCGTTGTGTACGAAGAAACTAGGCGCGATCCTGCTTAAACATCATACCTATTGCACGGCATTCCAGTTTCAACCTATGCCTCCCGCTGCAAGGGCTTGGGTCGGCGAGCGGTTCGGCGAAAACGATCTGTCCCCGCAACAGCGTCTATGCCGCTTGCGGCGTGGCGTGAAAGGATCGACTCTACCGACAGATTCGCCCGACACCATGATCGCGACAGACCGCGCAGCATTTCTCGTCCGGTTGACTAACGATGGAAGGGAGTTCTACATAATGGTCTTACCTAAATGAATATCGCGCTTTTTTGGGAGGAAAGATGATGCGTGTCTGGGAGAACAGGGAAGACTGGGGCGTTGATAACCTTGAGCTGGTCGAAAGGCCAAGTCCCGGCCCGCCCGCCGCAGGTCAGATCAAGGTTAAAATGCGCGCTGCCTCGGTCAATTACCGAGATCTCGTTACGATCTCCAACAGCACGCCGTTCGGCAAGCTGCCCCAAATCCCCTTTTCGGACGGTTGCGGTGAGGTCATCGCGGCCGGGGAGAGTGTCACGCGTTTTTCGGTAGGCGATCATGTCTGCCCGACCTTCTTCCCCTCGTGGATCGATGGGCCGCCCGGAGGTGCTAATCGGGCCGTTTCACTCGGATCGGCCTCGGCTCCTGGCCTATTGCAGGAAGAGATCGTTCTTGATGCGGAGCACGCAGTCCTTGCGCCTGCCAACTTGACGAGTGTCGAAGCTGCCACATTGCCATGCGCCGGCCTGACTGCTTGGCGAGCCGTTTCGGCGCAGGGCAATGTTCGCAAAGGCGAAATTGTTCTCGTCCAAGGTACGGGCGGCGTTTCCATTTTTGCCCTGCAGTTTGCTAAGATGCTGGGCGCGCGCGTTATCGTTACGTCAAGCAGCGAGGAAAAACTGGACCGCGCGCGCGCACTCGGCGCCGATCATCTGATCAACTATTCCGCTACTCCCGAATGGGGGAAGGCCGTGCTTGAAATCACAAATGGCCGAGGTGCCGACCTGATTGTCGAGGTGGGTGGAGCAGGGACAATCAGCGAATCTCTTATTGCCGCCGCGATTAACGCCCGGATCATGGTCGTGGGTGTACTGGGTGGACGTTCGCAGGAACTGTTGATGCCGGTGATATTCGGGAAGAATCTTCATATTCAGGGGATTTCGGTGGGCAGTCGCGCAATGTTCGAACAAATGGTCGATGTGATCGTCCAGCATGACCTCCACCCCGTCGTCGACCAGGTCTTCCCATTCGGCCAAGTGCCTGACGCGTTACGCGCGATGAAAGCGGCGAATCATTTCGGCAAGATCGCCATCGACTTTGTCGCATAATCCGATGTGTTCGAATGACCGGCATCCGGGCGCAGCGTCGGTTGGCGTCGCGAATATCGTACGGCAACGGCGGTCGGTACGGGCGTTCCGTCAGACGCCTGTACCTGAGGACCTGCTCGATCAAGTTCTAGCGGCCGCTCTTCGCGCTCCGTCCGGAGGCAATTTGCAGCCGTGGCAGCTTCACATTGTCACCGGCGCCTCGCTCCGGATGCTCACGAAAAGGGTCGTCGAGCAGCAGCGCGCAGGTCGACACGAAACGCCGGCCCATGGCATTTATCCCGACGATCTCTGGGAGCCCCATCGTACCGACCGGTACGAGGTCGGTGAAGCCTTGTATCGCACAATCGGCATCGACCGCTCCGATCGTGCGGGCCGGCTGGCGCAAGTCGAACAGAATTTCCATTTTTTCGGAGCGCCTGTCGGCCTTTTCTTCGCGCTCGATAGGCGGATGCTCGCCGCCCAGTGGATCGACCTCGGCATTTTGATGCAGACCATCATGCTGATTGCTGTTGATCAGGGTCTCGCGACATGTCCGCAAGCGGCCTGGGCGTTATGGCCCGAAACATTGCGCGCTGAACTGGGATTGGACGAAACCATGATGGTCGCTGCGGGCATGGCGCTGGGATACGAAGACACGGAGCATCCGATCAACGGATTGCAAACAAGTCGCAGGCCGGGCCGCGAGCTGATTCATTTCCATCGGTGAGCACTATAAGCCATGGCCTTTTCAGGCTGACGTGGCTTGCTCGCTCAACTTAGCGGTCAATTCGTCTGACCGAGACGCTGGCACCGGATCCAGCCCAAGGCTGTGCAGCTGGGAGGCCTGCGCCACTACCATAAAATGAAGCGCCGAAAGATGCTGGATTACTTCGGTCGCCGCGCCCTTTGCGTCGCGCTTGCGCAGCAGATCGAGCAGGCGGCGGCGTGAAGCGATTACCAGACTCATGGCTTCCGGACGTGTCTTCAAAAGGATCTGCCCCACGACTTCGCTTAGCGAATGGATCAGGAACACGAGCATCTCATTCTTCGCGGCGTAGCCGAGAAGGTCGTAGAATTGAGCGACCATTGCGACTGTGCGAGGTTCGTCGGCGTGAACATCGAGCGCGGCAATTTCATCGATATTCTTCTGAAGGCGCGCGAAATCCTCCTCCGTGCCGCGTTCTGCGGCGAGCTCGGCCGTATGCGACAGGAGGACTGTGCGCGCCTCCGTCAAATTTTCGATCGAGATCGCGCCGAGGAAGACCAGGTCCGTGACCGATCGTATCATTGTCGATGGATGACCGGGTTTAATGAACGCGCCGCCCGTTATGCCGCGCTTGAATTCCAAAATGCCGGCTTCCTCCAGCGCGCGCAGCGCTTCGCGGATTACGGGACGGCCAACCTCGAATTCTTCGGCGAGTTCGCGCTCCGAGGGAAGCTTGTCACCAGGGCGCAATGATCCGTTTGCGATGCGGCGGCGTATCGCAATGCAGACATCGTTAAATAGTCGATCGGCCACGGGTGAACTCCTTCATCTTTTCCATAGTCAGGCCCGGTGCCCGCGCAAAGTAAGAAGTTTCCCTGCTGGCTGCTTGGCGCGCGTCCACGTTCGTCGCTTTACGACTGCGTCTCTCGCCAGTTTGATATGTTCATATCGCTATGGCAATTGCTCAGCTACGGCCTGAATTTCTGCCACGAGCGAAGCTGGCACCGAAAAGTGATCCAGATCGTCAATCTCGCCGATGTGGTCGGCGATCGCTTCAGCCGTGACCTTGCTGCCATCTTCGGCCAGCCACCCCTGTGTCACACCGATGAACGCACGGGCGTAGCGGCCTGCGATCGCCGAATAGGAATGGCCACTTACCGAACAGTCTCGGCTGGCGAGATAGGCCACGATATGCGCGACAGAGGAGGGCGGGCGACGATCGCCGAGCTTGACCAAGGCCTGGGCCAGCGGCCCGTGGGCGACGCCACCGAGAGGATTGTCCTTGGCGATCTCGCTTGTCGCCACAGGAAGTATCGAATTGACGCGAATGCCGTAAGATTCTCCCTCGAGCGCGAGCGTTTGCGTCAACCCGAACATGGCGGCCTTGGCGGCGGAATAGGCGACATTGCCGGCGTGACCAAAGCTAGAGCTCGAGCTTGTCATGACGATCCGGCCGTATCTGCGCTGTTGCATGGTCTTCCAGACGGGAAGCGTCACATGAAACGTGCCGAAGAGATGAATTCCCAACACACTTTGCAGATCTTCAAGATCAAGGGCCCTCATTTCGCCCGGGCGCAGATATCCGGCGTTATTTATAAGAACATCGATTTGTCCGAATTTCTCTTCGGTGAAGGCGGCCAGATTTGCGCCACCATCCGCTCGAGAAATGTCGTCGTGCGATGCTTCCGCCTTGCCCCCGAGTGCTCGGATCTCTGCGACGACATTTTCGGCGCGGCTCCGGGCTTCACCCGTATCGCGGGCGATATCGTTGACAACGACTGCCGCGCCGCGCTTCGCGAGTTCGAGCGCATATGCTCTCCCGAGACCGCGGCCTGCACCCGTAATGATTGCGGTTTGACCAGAAAAGCTAATGGCGTTCATCGATTGTCTCCCTGAAAATTACGGCTGCGGTTCGCGCGAACCATGCTTCAATGGCAGGGGAATCGCATTTGAAAATATAGTAGCGCGATGAGTTGATATGGATTCTTTGGGTGTCCTTCATAGTAAGGAGGATATCCATGTCCTGGTTTGCCGCGGCGTTTGATGATCTTCGCGATCCGCGAACGGGCAACGCGCGGCGTCACGATCTGCTGGAAGTGCTGACGATGGCGCTGACGGCGTCGATTTGCGGGGCGGAGAGTTGTTCGGATTTTGCGGATTTCGCGGTGGATCGCGAGGATCTGTTCCGGGAGTTTCTGCGCCTTGAGA
>Ga0065721_10000066_pt1 | contig 10273 bp, 5 predicted proteins | sample Mesricmetagenome_FD_59108 | JGI IMG/M metagenome (GOLD analysis project Ga0065721, IMG submission 59108) | Mesophilic microbial community from rice straw/compost enrichment Sample: eDNA_1 v2 (version 2) | ecosystem: Engineered > Solid waste > Grass > Composting > Bioreactor | place: USA: Davis... | reverse complement strand
AACTTATCAAAATGTTTTTTGATTTATTTTTAAAGCCTGTCATAAATGTCTTGTTCTCCTGCGCTACCTACTTCCTTCCGTTTTCAGTGGGGCAAAGATAACAACTTATTAATACACAAAACAAGTTTATTAAACGTAAANTTCATGATTGTGGAAAAGTACTGGATCTAAAACACTGTTATTACAAGNTTTAAGCAAAACATTATAGTTTTCCACAATAACAGAAATGCAATAAAAGCTGGATTATGCTAGAAAAANNGCTTGATTAANACCTTATATATATAGTATCCTATAAGACATCCAATGGNATCCGCTATGATATCCATGAATTCCATTGATCTTCCCATGTTCATTTCCTCCTGAAGTATTTCTGTAAGGAATGCATATATAAGGATAATCTGGAAAGTATAGTAGAATTTAATTTTAGGGAATGCCGAAGTAAATGAGAAACTCAACAGGGCAAAGATGCAAATATGCAGAACTTTGTCTATCCCGCTAAACATAAACCAATATTCCTGGTTTTCCTGTCCCGGCCTCAGGAGCATATAAGTAAGAAATGCCCAATAGATGGGCAAAATCTTACTAAATATTTTTGAAATTTTATCCAATGATCGCTTGATATTCTTCAGCTGAAAGCAATGAAGACTGATCTGCACCATCAGCAACTTCTAATTTAATGATCCAACCGTCTCCATAAGGATCCGTATTTAATAATTCAGGTTGATCTTCAAGAGCTGAATTAAATTCAATTACTTTTCCGGAAACAGGTAAGAATAAGTCTGAAACAGTTTTAACTGCTTCTACACTTCCGAAAACATCTTCGCCATTAAGTTCTTCNTCTACTGTATCTACATCTACATAAACGATATCTCCCAACTCTCCCTGAGCAAAGTCTGTAATACCGATAGTAGCTATATTACCTTCGATCTTAATCCATTCGTGATCTTTAGTGTACTTTAATTCTGATGGTGTATTCATTTTTTGATTTTTATATTGTACAAATTTATTCAAAATTCCATAAGGTTCAAATACCAAGTATAAAAAATGTCCTTCTAATTGAAGGACATTGTTTATTTTAATTCATTCTAAAAACCACCTGAGTCTCCGAATGTGAATGTAGCTGAGATTCCTGCTCNNATCGTCGACAGNGGGAATGCTGTTGAAATCTTGTATTTGGAGGTCATCTGCTCATAGAANACTCTTAAATTAAGGTTCTCGGAAACGTTGTAGTCTGCAGAAAGTTTGATGTTCAATAATTTCTGCCCTCCCGTCACCTGAGAGTCATCAAGCAATATATTGGTGATACTTGTTTTGCTGTCTCTAAGTGAGAAGTCTCCTCTAATGTTAAGATCACTTCCTTTTGCTTTTCCTCTTCCTCTTACATTGGTCATTCCCAGTCTGAAGTTACGGATGATATATCCCACTCTTACTACATACTCAGTATTTGAGTCTTCTGTAAGGGTATGATTCACCAATCCTAATAACAGCATTCTGTTCTTATTATACTGTAACCCGAACTGCATATTATTTCTCAGGGTAACATCTATTCCTACAAGCGGCGAGAAAGATTCCACATAACCAACCTGAGAGAAAGTGAACGGATTAAGGAGGTCACCATTAACATCCAGGGAGTTTCCTGTACTTAAGCTGTTGAAGTAATCAATGCTTGACTGGATTCCTGTTGCTGTATACGTTGCGTTATAAGCGTGCAAAATATCAAATTTGGAGAACTGCCCATTAATGATCGGAATATTCCTTAATCCCGAGTAAGTAATTCTCCAGTTCGGAATAGGTAATCCTGCTTTTTTAGCATTACCGATCTGTTTCACAGATTTTCCTTCTACGGCAGCTCTGAATGCAGGAATCAACACATAAGCATTGGCAATACTATACCCTTCGGTAAATCCATCTGTTCCGATTGTTCCGCCCATTTGCTGAGAGATCGTTCTTGCATTCTCGCGGATAGCTTCGTAAATTGCACGTCCTTCCTGGAAGGATGTTTTAAGAAGTACTACCGAATTGGAATAAGTTACAAGATCATTTGCAAAGGCAAAGTTATGATCCGGAGTATTCAGATTCTGGATATTATTGAATCCTGACTGAGAGAAGTTCCTATTATAATTGTGTAAGGCATTAATGTCTATTCTAAAATCATTAATAGGTACGATCTGTAAGTTGGCTCTTAGTTCACGGGTTGACATTCTGATGTAAGGATCCGTCATAAGATCGGCTGTACTTACCCATCCGTTTTCCAGTACCGTTCTTCTGATATCAGCTTGTGACCCCAACAGNAATCCTATNGTAGGTCCTCCTAAAGTCTGTCCGTAACCATACCAGTTCGGAGCGGATAATAATCCCGGAATTACCGTNCCATTGTTTTCTGAGTAANTAACATCCAACTGCTTGAATGAAGTCAGGAAGAAAGCCATACTCTGAAGCGGCGTCAGTCTGTTTTTAAACTTATATTTTTTGTATTTGTATCTGTTCTTTTCCCAAGCCTGAGTGTACGCATTATTCAAGGAGTCGATTTCCTGTCTACGTTTCTGAAGTTTTGTAGAAATATCCTTGAAATATTTGAACTGACTAAAGAATTTCGGAATATCCGCAGTCGCCGTAGCCTGAATAACATTGGTGTTCTGCCCTATTGATCCCAAGCTTCCTTCCGGGCTTGAAAGTAAAGCTGTAGATCTTGCATTCCAGTTATATGTGAAGCCATATCCTACCTCAGCATCAATGAAATCTAAATATGGAAGGTATTGGAATGGCAATTTGTAATTCAACTGAACTCTGTGGTTGTATAAAACAGGTCTTCCTGCTCTGAATACATTTCCAAAGATTGAATTATTATCCATTGTATTTACATCCATATTGTCATTAAGTGTTCTCATCACGGAGTTCACTTCTAATTTTAATGATTTTGTAAAATTGAATCCTAATCCATACTGCCAACCGAAATAGAAGTTTCTGTTTTTAATGGCCGCGAACTCCTCACCAAAGTTTCCACTTAAAATAGCATCAATATTTCTAAATTCAAGTTCATTATAATTTCTATCGATTTCAGTTCTGAATGACAATCTTGTCGGAATCGGATTAAAGTTGAATTCCTTCACCCATCTTAAATATTTCGTAGACTTGGCCGTATCGCTGATCATTTTATTGAAAGGCCTGATTACCCATGGCTTGAATGTATAATTATAGTCTATATATCCTCTAAGATATTGTCTGTAATTTTTCTTTGTATAAATATCTCTATAGAAATCATCATTGTAAACCGCAGTCACCGAAACGTTTTCTACATCATAGAATTTTGGTTTTTTATTCGGGTTTACTCTTTCCTTGTGCATATTCACCACTCCTATACTTCTCTGTTGGGTATATGTTCTGGCAACTTTCTTCAGCTCTTCTTTGTTGGCTGCCTTATTGAATTCAACATCGGTATCCAGTGGATTGTATTTAGGATCTTCGATCGTTTGTGAGTATGAATAATTCAACGGGATCTTAATTCCAGTTTTTTCAGGAAGAAGCTTGTCTACATTCACTGCAGTATTGATGCTGAAAGCTGATTGTGTAGACTGGTTTCTTTCCGCCTGGTTTGGAATCTATGTTTCCGAAACCAACAGATGTATAAGATGCATTGGTATTCACGGTTGCAAAGTCACCAAGGTTGAAATTCAAGCTTGCATTTCCTGCATATCCGCCATCGTTTTCTATATCAGAAAGTCTGATTTCATTTACCCAAAGTACTCTGTCGATTGCAGTAGCTCCTCTGTCCCCTGCATTTCTGATCCCCACCATGATTGTGGTAATATTTCCTAAACTTGGACGTCCTTTGATATAAATCTTCTTAAAGGTTTCTCCGCCTTCAAACACCGGATCCAATGTTCTCTCGACAATATTATTTGGAGAATTTTTGTCTCTTCTGATCTTAGCATCTACAAAATTTTGAATATCAAAATCAACTTCATTTTCAAACGGCCAAATTTCCATTGGTGTAGTTGCCGTATTCGGAGTAAGTTTTAATGAAGCTTCATATTCATAATAGTTATCTGTAGCATCGCTACCGAAACGGATGAAGAATTTGGTTTTCTCATCTATTCTTCCTATGTTCAGATCTCTGTTTTTAGGATCCTGTGCGTGTACAAAAAGTTTTAACTTTTTGTATCTTCTCATATCCAGTGAAGTATTCTTGAACACTCCTCTTGCTTCAGTTCCAGCTAGATTTGCAGCCTTCATATATAATGATGCTTCATTCTGTCTTTGAGCTCCTGCATTTCCACTTAAAACCTGTCTGTCAATTCCCGGAGGAAGCACATAAGGCGGCTGATTGAATGCGTTCTCTTCAATATTTACACTTCCTACTTCAAAGTTGTTAGGATCAGTTACATTAGCAGTACCCTCATCAGTTGCCGGGTCAGGTATAATAGCACCGTTTGCATATTTGGCAACATTTTTAGGATATCTTCTCCAGTCTGATCTTACCAGATCCATTGTTCCAAATCGAAGAGTAGCAGTTTCCTCAAATCCTGTTAATAATAATCTTGCAAATCTTACATTATTGAGAACATCAAGACTTTTATCTCCTTCTGCTCCAGCTTCTTCATATTTTGAAACCGGAATTCGGAATAAGTACCATTTAACATCTTCAGTCTGTCCATTCTGGAATTGTGCCTGAACAGTTTTAATATCAACAATATTATTATCTCCTAAAATTAGGCTTGCAGGATCAAGATTGACAACATACTCGTTATAATTTTCATTCTGATCAAGGTTATAGTCTTTATTGATATCTTCTGCATCCGGAGTTTGTGAAGCTACTTCTAAAGAGTTACTTTGAGAGTTTCCTTCCGGGTTTCTGAAGTATTTATATCTTTCAATAACTGAAGAAGCCTGACTTCCTGTAAATTTATCCGACATATAGAAGACAAAGTCATCCAACGCAGGGTCTGACAAATTGGTAACCGGGTTTACGAAAGTATTTCCAAATTTCATGGATTCCTGGTCCGAGCTTAAACCATCATACCCTAAATCCTGAGCTGTCCTATCCTGCCCTTCGGTTGCAAACGCATAGAGGATTGGCGGTTGCTTTGGCTGTACCCCCCAGTTTGAGTTTGTAGTCGTAGAGGGTGCGGAAGGTGTTGGAAGTCCATTTTCATACTGCATTAAACCATCTTTCAGGATATCTTCTGAAACATTCCCTAAGTGCAATCTCAATTTTGGATTGGCTCCTAAAGTTTTTCCGTCTGCATAAGGATCCATCAACCAGAATTCAACATATTCAATATTCGAATTGACGAAGTTGGAAACACTGATAGGTCTCATAATCCCAGCCCATCTGTCCGCAGCATTTTCAGCATTTGGATTTACGTTGTACGGTCCTTTTTCTTTAGGGTAATAAGAAATATCGAATGTATTGGTAAAGGTTTGTTCACCGGCTACAAAATCTCTGTTGTTATAAATCTCAGAATATTGTACTCTTCTTGATGCATGGTTGGAAACAGACTGTGGAGTAATTCCCGCAGGTGCTTTTCCTCCTACACCCCAAAATCTAGGGTCAATATTATACCAAGATAATAATCCTCTTCCGTATCCGCTTGTAAGATCGTCATTGGCGGGTAATCCATTAAATGGCGGAAGTGTATTTTTTTCCGGTCTTGATGCCAAATTCCATGCTGCCGGTTCCTTTAATGAAATTTTAGAAGTGGTTTGTTCGAAGTCGTCAATATATGACTGGTCATTCGTTCCTTTATTTAATCCCGGAAGTAAATAGGCCGCTTCCATTTTGAAATTCAGGTTGGAAGGTGCTTCTGTATTCACCAATGGAATTTTATCAGTAAGCCTTGTCAGGAATGGAAGCTGATTATTGTACATCAAATTGATTCCTGCCATGGTATTATTCACGGCTTCCTGCCCATAATTTACTTTTTGGGTAAGTGGAGATTCGGAATAGTTTACAACCGTTCCTCCCAAAATGAAATTCTCATTGAATCTTCTTTCCAAATTCAACCCTAAGAATCTTTTTCTCTGGGTATTGAACGTCAGTTGATTTTCTAATGAAATATTGATCGCCTGTCCGGACTGTTTTACATTTTCATTGATGATGGTAACACTCCCTAACATATAGTCCACCGTATAGTCAACTCCTTCAGTTAACTGTACTCCATTTGCCGTAACTTTTACAGAACCTTGGGGAACATTTACCGCACCAAGAGAGATTCCCTGTCCCTGTGTCCCTTTGTAACGACCTTCCAGGGTATAACGCTGTGCAAGGTTATTGGATAAAGCGGTTTGTTTTTGCTGGCTATATAATTCCGAGAAGACATACTGAGGATCATTACTTCCTAAAACTCCTGCCATATAGCTACCGAAAGGCTGTACTTTGGTAAAGATTACTCTTCCTGTTTCCGGTCTGATGGTNATTCCGTTCACAAAGTCAAAAACTCCATCTCCCATTACGCCACCGTTGTTTTGCAAGTCGCCATTCATGTTCAGACGATCCCANTTCAATAGCTTTAACAGGTTGATGTCCTGAACCGGTGTATTAGGCAGATAGTTCACTTTACCGCCGGTTTTTGCATCACGATAGTATACATTCAGAATAAACCCATCCTGATCTACTTGTCCCGCATCTAATGGATAGATATTTTTCATCATCAGATCCCACATCGGAGAGCTGATCTTTGTGGTATTGTTTGATCTTAATACCTTGGTAATCAAAATAGGGCTTTCTTCCGAGAATTCCCCTACTTTATAAACCTGATTGGTTCCATTCACGGTGTATGAATAAGACACAGCCAAAAGCTGGTTATCATTCAGTTTTTGGTTTAATGAGATGTACCCTAACTGTGGCTGGAAGGTATATTCATTGGCATTTAACCTTCTTGCTTTTTTATTGAAGATGAACTGTTCCCCATTATCATAAACCTCAGGTGTTCCCTGAGCATTNGGGAAAGACTGTCCCTGTAGTACGTTTGCATAATTGGTTCCCGCATCTCTTGGCGTACCCATTGCTGTGGAGATCCCACTGTAAAGACCATTTTGGGAATTGTCCGGCAATCCGGAAACTCCTTCTCCCAAGTCCCGAATACCTACGATACTTTTTTGATAGGCAAGGTTACTGTTCCCCTGATCCAAAACCCAAACTTCTAATCTGGTGATATTGATCTTAGAATTGATCTGAGGATAATTCAGCAAAGCATTATCATAATTATTCAGGAAATAATGACCTAAAAAGTAGTGTTGATTGTCTTCATAGTCAATAGCATTGATCTTAAAAGAATTCATCACACCGCCTCCCTGAACAACAATATTTCGGGCTTCACCCTGTTGTTGGGAAAGAACGAGTGTCCCGTATGTTTTNCCCAACTGGAATTCAGATTTCACCCCGAATAATGATTGTGAGCCACGTATCAAACTGGTTGAAAGCGGCATATTCACATTCCCGAATTCTATTCTCTTGATGATTTTATCTTCACCTCCTGCTCCCGGAGAATTAATATCTCCAAGTCCTTTCTGCTGAAGGTCTTTCCAGCTTCCTTTTGCCTGCCAAACGAGATTCATTCTGTTCTCGAAAGCGAAACCGCTCTGGGTATCATAATTGGCTTTCAATTGAAGGTTTTCACCTACTTTCCCCAATAATCCCAGTTGAATTCTCTGATCGATATCAAACGTAAAACTCTTCCTGTTCTGAGGAAGAATCATAGGGTTGTCTATTTTTTGGTATAGTCCGGCAAAATCAAAAGAGGCATATCCTGAAGGGATAATTTCGATCTTGTTACTTCCGAATATGGTTTCGAAAAGCTTGTTACGGATGGTAAGTGAAGGAAGTAAGCCTTTTTTCCGGGCATCACTTTTATCTTTCCTGAAAAGAAGATTGTACTTGTCTGATTTCTCTTTGTAATAGGCCCTGGACTGCGTTGCAAGCATGAATTCCTTATAGTCTTCCGGAGACATTGCCGTAGGGGGACCTGTGATCGTTTTACCAATTTTAGGATATACGTAGTACATTCCTGTTTTGATATCATAATAGGCTTCATACTGTGTAGGATCCGCCAACTGATAATCTTTCTTTATAATCGCCGTGTCACGAACCTGCTGTGCAAAGGCACTGACTGACATGCAAAAGAACGACAGGAATAAAAATATATTGAGATACTTATTATTAGCCACCAAGTGTTAAATATTTTTTAAAATTTGTTTTACCAATTCCTCGACAGAAATGCTTGGATTTTGTTTTATTATTCGATCTGCAATTTTTTCGCTCATTCGTTTAGGAATCCCCAAAACTTCTAATGCAGATAACGATTCTTCCTTAATTTTATTATTTACAAATGTAGAAATATTTTCTTCCGGATTGCTGAATTTTTGGACTTTATCCTTTAAATCTACAATTATTCTTTCGGCTGTTTTCGCCCCGATTCCTTTGGCTTTTTGAATCAGTGCACTGTTCTTGGAAAGGATAGCTGAAGCGATCTCATCCAGGCTTAAGGTCGACAGTAAAATAAGGGCTGAAACAGCTCCTACTCCATTAACGCTTATTAAGAGATTGAACATTTCTTTTTCCGAACGAGTGTTAAAGCCAAAAAGCAGATGGGCATCTTCACGGATGATCTGCTGAACAAAAAGAAAGGTTTCCTGATTTAAAGCGAGTTTTTGAGAGGTCATCAAACTGATTCCCACGTAGTAACCAACACCACCTACGTTGATCACCGCATACGTAGGCGACAGTTCCTGAACAATGCCTTGTAGTGAAAATATCATATTACTTTTTATAACTCCCAAATATAGTAATTTAAACTAATTAATGTTTTCATTTCACGACGGAATGATTTTTAACTGATTTTCTGATCGGGTTTTCAAGATTTGNCCTAAAAAATAAAAGACTCCAAATTTGGAGTCTTTCGATATCTATTTTAAGAGTTTCTTACTTTTTTTCTCTTCTTTGAGCATCTAAAACAGCAATTGTTGCCAAATTCACGATCTCATCAACACTTGAACGCATCTGCAGAACGTGTACCGGTTGTTTTAATCCCATTAGAATAGGTCCTACAACCTGAGCTACTTTCATCCCTCTGATGATCTTATAAGATAAGTTGGCACTTTCAAGATTTGGGAAAATGAAGGTATTGGCCGGTGTTGTTTCTAATTTCGAGAAAGGATAATCACTTAAATGATCTGCATTCATGGCAAAATCCGGCTGAATTTCTCCGTCAACGATCATCTTAGGATACTTTTCATGAAGAATACTTACCGCTTTTGCTACTTTTTTAGAAGTTTCCGATATGGCAGCAAAATTCTCGAAACCAAGCATCGCGATTCTCGGCTCGATAGCAAAGGTTTTTACGGTAATTTCTGCCATTTTAGCAATATTCACCAGGTCTTCCGCCGTTGGATTATGGTTGATGGATGTATCCGCAAAGAAGATCGGCTTTTTCTCCGAAAGGATCATCATCATGGCAGCTACTTTATCTACTCCTTTATCTTTTTCAATAATTTCCAATACGGGACGTAATACTGAGGTATAATTTTTAGAAAAACCTACAATAAGCCCGTCCGTATCACCATGTTTAAGCATTAATGGCCCGAAGTAATCTCTTTGGCGAACAAATTTCTTAGCTTTATATTCGTTCATTCCTTTTCTTTGGCGAAGCTTCCAAAGGGTTTCTCTGTATTTTTTNCTNTTTTCTTTCTGATCNTCATCATTAGGATCGATAATAGGGACATTCAAATGAATTCCATAACGTTCCATCTGTTCCTGAATGAATTTCTTTTCTCCTAAAAGGATCGGATGAGCAATACCTTCTTCATAAAGGATCTGTGCAGCCTTCAATACATTATATTCTTCCGCATTTCCAAGTGTAATTCTCTTCGGGTTGGATTTTGCTCTGGTTTGCATCATTCTTACCAACTTCTCATCTCTTCCCATTCTGTCAAGAAGCTGATTTTCATATTCATCAAAATCGCTAATTGTTTTCCTTGCGATACCACTGTCAATCGCTGCTTTTGCAACCGCTCTGGAAACTTTGGTGATCAACCTGTTATCAAATGGTTTTGGAATGAAATACTCTCTGCCGAACTGTAAACTTTGTACATTATATGCTAAAACTACTGCTTCAGGCACGGGTTCTTTAGCAAGATCTGCAATGGCATGAACTGCCGCCAGTTTCATTTCTTCATTGATTCCTTTTGCCTGAACATCCAAAGCACCACGGAAAATGTATGGGAAACCTAATACATTGTTCACCTGATTAGGATAATCACTTCTCCCTGTTGCCAT
>Ga0065721_10053242_pt1 | contig 10276 bp, 9 predicted proteins | sample Mesricmetagenome_FD_59108 | JGI IMG/M metagenome (GOLD analysis project Ga0065721, IMG submission 59108) | Mesophilic microbial community from rice straw/compost enrichment Sample: eDNA_1 v2 (version 2) | ecosystem: Engineered > Solid waste > Grass > Composting > Bioreactor | place: USA: Davis... | reverse complement strand
CGGCGGCAGGACGAAGATCGAGGGCAAGGTGCGGCTCGTCTCCCCGACGGTCGACGCCACGACCCGGCTCGGCTCCGTGCATATCGTCATCGACGACGAGAGCGGTGCCCGCGCCGGCATGTATGCGAGTGCCGAGATCATCGTCGCCGAGACCGATGCGCTGGCGCTCCCCCTGTCTGCCGTCACCACCGGCCGCGAGGGTTCCACCGCCCGCAAGGTCGAGGACAATGTGGTCAAGCAGGTGAAGATCGAAACCGGCATCCAGGATGGCGGTTTCGTCGAGGTCGTCAGCGGCCTCGAAGCAGGTGACGTGGTTGTTGCGAAGGCCGGCGCCTTCGTCCGGGACGGCGACAGGATCGCTCCGGTCCCGGCCGAGCCCGGCACTGTTTCCAACTGAGGCCAGAACGAGGTAAGCCCGCATGAACTTCTCCGCCTGGTCGATCCGCAATCCGATTGCGCCGCTGCTCGGCTTCGCCCTGCTGCTCTATGTCGGCATCCAGTCGTTCTACGCCCTGCCGATCACCCGTTTTCCCAATATCGACGTCCCGGTCGTCTCGATCACCGTCACCCAGAGCGGCGCATCGCCCGCCGAGCTGGAAATGCAGGTGACGAAGGAGATCGAGGATGCGGTCGCCTCGATCAGCGGCATCGACGAAATCCAGTCGACGGTGACCGACGGCCAATCGCAGACCGTCGTGCTCTTCCGCATCGAAAAGCCGACCGAAGAGGCCGTGCAGGACACCAAGGACGCGATCGACAAGATCCGCAGCGACTTGCCCGCCGGCATCGAGGAACCCGTCGTCACCAAGGTGGACGTCGAAGGCCAGGCGATCCAGACATTCGCCGTCTCCTCGCCGGACATGACCCTGGAGGAAATCTCCTGGTTCGTCGACGATACGGTGAAGCGCGCCCTGCAGGGCCAGCCGGGGATCGGCCGCATCGACCGCTACGGCGGCTCCGACCGCGAGATCCGGGTGTCGCTGAACCCTGCCAAGCTGGACGCCTACGGCATCACGGCCGCCGACGTGAACCGGCAGCTTCGCGGCACCAACGTCGATCTGGGCTCCGGCCGCGGCCAGGTGGCCGGCAACGAACAGACGATCCGCACGCTCGGCGACGCCCGCAACGTCCAGCAGCTCGCCGACACGACGATCACTCTGCCGAACGGCCGCTTCGTCAAGCTGACCGAGCTCGGCACCATCACCGATACCTATGAGGAGCCGAAATCCTTCTCGCGCTTCAACGGCGCCCCCTCGGTCACCTTTGCCGTCTTCCGCGCCAAGGGCGCCAGCGAAGTCTCGGTCGCCGAGACGGTCGCGGAAAGCCTCGACCAGGTGCGCCAGGCCAATCCGAACGTCTCGATCGAGATGGTCGACGACTCGGTCTATTTCACCTACGGCAACTATGAAGCCGCCCTCCACACGCTGATGGAAGGCTCGATCCTCGCGGTCATCGTGGTGTTCCTGTTCCTCAGGAACTGGCGTGCGACCCTGATCGCGGCCGTCGCCCTGCCGCTCTCGGCGATCCCGACCTTCTGGATCATGGACATCATGGGGTTCTCGCTGAACCTCGTGAGCTTCCTGGCCCTGACCCTCGCGACGGGTATTCTGGTCGACGACGCGATCGTCGAGATCGAGAACATCGCGCGGCACATCAAGATGGGCAAGACGCCCTACCGGGCGGCGCTGGAGGCGGCCGACGAGATCGGGCTTGCCGTCATCGCCACCAGCTTCACGATCATCGCGGTCTTCGTGCCGGTCTCGTTTATGCCGGGTATTCCGGGCCAGTATTTCATCCAGTTCGGCCTGACGGTCGCCTTCTCCGTCTTCTTCTCGCTGGCGGTGGCGCGTCTCATCACCCCGCTGATGGCCGCCTACCTGATGCGCGCCGAAGACGCGATGGACGACCATCACGACAACGACGGCCGGCTCATGAAGGCCTATACGCGCCTCGTCACGGGCACCACCCGCAAATGGTACTGGCGCTATACGACGCTGCTGGCCGCGATCGCCTTCCTTATCGGCTCGGTGATGCTGCTCAGCCAGGTTCCCGGCAGCTTCCTGCCGCCGGACGATTCCTCGCGCGTCGTGCTTTCGGTCGAACTGCCGCCGAACGCGACGCTGGACGAGACAGCGGCCAGCACCGACGTCATCTACGATGCCGTGCGCAATATCGATGGCGTGGAGAGCGTCTTCATCCTGGGCGGCGCCTCGCCCAAGGGTGACCTCGAATTGCGCCGCGCGACGGTCCGCATCATCCTCGGAAACATCGACCATTCGCTGGTGAAGACCCTGGTCAACAAGGGCCTCGGCTCCATCCCGCTCATCGGCGACTATATGCCGAAGATCAAGGAGAACGGCCGCACGCGTCCGCAATGGGACGTGGAGAAGGATATCTTCGCCGCCGTCCGCTCCATCCCGGACGTGCGCATCTCCAAGGTCAACGACCGCGCCGAGCGCGAGCTTTCATTCAACTTCCTCTCGACCAACGAGGCGGATCTGAACGAGGCGGTCAGCATCCTGGAATCGAAGCTGCGCGCCTCGCCGATCCTCGTCAACGTTTCGTCGGAAGGCGCGCTGCCGCGGCCGGAACTGCAGATCCGTCCGCGCATGGACGAGGCCTCGCGCCTCGGTATCACGCCGCAGCAGATTTCGGAAACCGTGCGCGTCGCCACGATCGGCGATGTCGATGCGAACCTCGCCAAGATCTCGCTCGACGACCGGCAGATCCCGATCCGCGTCCAGGCCTCGCTCGATGTCCGCCGCGATCTCGCCGCCATCCGGGCGCTGAAGATCAAGACCGCGGCAGGCGCCAGCGTACCGCTCTACAACGTCGCCGACATCGACTATTCGGAAGGCCCGAGCTCGATCAAGCGCAACGACCGCAACCGCGTCGTGTCGATCGGTTCGGACGTGCCCTATGGCACGGCGCTCGACACCGCGACCGCCGAATTCAAGCGCATCGTCGACTCGACGGAGTTCCCGAAGACGGTTCGTCTGGCAGAGAGCGGCGATGCCAAGGTGCAGGCGGAAATGACGCAGAGCTTCGGCAACGCCATGCTGCTCGGCCTGATGCTGGTGCTGGTGGTGCTGATCCTGCTCTTCAAGGACGTGATCCAGCCCTTCACCATCCTGTTCTCGCTGCCGCTTGCGATCGGCGGCGTGGCCGCGGGGCTGATCGTCACCCAGAACGCGCTCTCCATGCCGGTCCTCATCGGCATCCTGATGCTGATGGGCATCGTGACGAAGAACGCCATCCTGCTCGTCGACTTCGCGATCGAGATGAAGCGCCACGGCCTGGAACGCGTCCACGCCATGGTGGAGGCTGGCCGCAAGCGCGCCCGGCCGATCATCATGACCTCGATCGCCATGTCCGCCGGCATGTTGCCCTCCGCACTCGGCGTCGGCGAAGGCGGTTCCTTCCGTGCGCCGATGGCGATCGCGGTGATCGGCGGCATCATCGTCTCGACGGTGCTCTCGCTCGTCGTCGTGCCGTCCTTCTTCCTGATCATGGACGACCTGTCGCGCCTGCTCGGCAAGCTCTTCGGCCGCATGGTCGGCAAGAAGGAAGAGGAGGATCTCGGCCTCTCCAACGAGGAACTCAGCCAGGAGACGCGCAAACAGGCGCAGTCGATCGCCTCGCTGGAAGAGCGCCTCAACCAGATCGAACGGCAGACCGGCGCCAACGACGACCGCTCGCCGGGTACGCAGGCGGGCAACAAGGTGCTCCGCCTGCCGCCGATGGCCGCGGAATAAGCTCCGTCTCCAGCCGCATTTCGAAACGCCGGGCCTTCGGGTCCGGCGTTTTTTATTGCCAGCGCAAAAGAGCGCCTGCTTGATCGACGTCAAACCCGCCTTCGTGAAACTGATATTCCAGCGCCGGAAGCCCTCTCGCTGGTCTTCTCCGCGCTTCGCAAGACGGGCGTCACCGTGCGCGGCCGGATCATCCAGGCCGGCGACATCAGGACTCTTCGCGGGATCCAGCCGCCGAACGTCGCCGGCAAGGCTCAGAGACCGCCCTGCTCCTTCAGAAACCGGACGACATGATCGACCCCCTCGCCGCGCTTCAGATCCGTGAAGACGAAGGGTTTGGCCTCGCGCATGCGGTAAGCGTCGCGGTCCATCACATCGAGGTCCACGCCGACATAGGGCGCAAGGTCCTTCTTGTTGATGACGAGAAGGTCCGAGCGGGTGATGCCGGGTCCGCCCTTGCGCGGGATTTCCTCGCCCTGGCAGGTGGAGATCACATAGATGGTGATATCGGCGAGATCGGGCGAGAAGGTCGCGGCCAGATTGTCTCCGCCGGATTCGATGAAGACGACGTCGAGATCCGGAATGCGCTCATTCAGCCCGGCAATAGCCTGCAGGTTGATGGTCGCATCCTCGCGGATGGCGGTATGCGGGCAGCCGCCGGTTTCGACACCGACGATGCGGTCGGAGGAGAGCGCCTGCATCCGGACCAGCGCCTCGGCATCCTCCTTGGTGTAGATATCGTTGGTGACGACCGCGACGGAATAATCCTCCCGCATCGCCTTGCAGAGTTTCTCCGTCAGCGCCGTCTTGCCTGAGCCGACTGGGCCGCCGATGCCGACGCGCAAAGGTCCGTTCGCCGATTTCATGAGATGTCCTTTCAATCTTTCAATGACAGCTTAAGCCCGCCCTCAGGAGCGGAAAAGCCGCGAATGCTGCGTTTCGTGCCGGAGTGAGACGATTTCCGCCTGCACCGCCGCGCCCCCGAGATCGGCAAGCGTCGTCTGCGCCGCGCGCTCTGCCGTCCCGGCAATCAAGTCCTCCAGATCGGCCAGGATCGCCACGCCTTCCGTCTGGCCCGCGACCCCGAGCCGGATACCCGCCGAAACCGATTGCGAAACGGCGGCATGCAGATAGGCGGCGAGCGCCTTTTCCGCAGGAACGTCATGCGCGGCGGCTACCGCGCCGACCGCAACCGGAAACGGCACGTCCGGCGGCAGGCGCTCCAGCACCGCATCCGGCCAGGCTGACGCTGCGGCAACGAAGGCCTTGCCGAGCGACAGGGTTTCCGTGAAGCGCTCCGCCGAACCTGCCATTGCCAATCCCAGTTCCGCCGCCTCTTTCAGCATCGCCTCGTTTCCGGACTGCCGCCAGGCTTCCGCAAACAGAACCGCATCGTTCCATAGCGCCCCGTGCCCCAGGATTGCCGAAAGCCAGTCTCTCAAGCCTGCGGCATTCGTCAGCAACCGGTCGAACACCGCGCGCTCCAGCCCGCCGGACCAGGCAAAGCCGCCGATCGGAAAGGCCGGCGACAGCCAGGCCATCAATCGAAGCAATGCCTGCGTGCCGAGGCCTTGGCTCATGCGAACTCAATCATGATGGTGGCCGTGCTCATGGCCGTGCCCATGGCCGTGATCGTGGGAATGCCCGCCATGGGAGTGACCGCCATGGGAGTGATAGGCGCCGCGCGCCGGCTGGAACGGTTCCTCGACCTCTGCCACCGTGGCGCCAAGCCCCTCCAGCATGGCCCGGATCACATGATCGCGCAGGATGAGGATGCGCCCTTCCTCGATCTGCGCGGAAAGATGCCGGTTGCCGAGATGCCAGGCGAGTTCGATCAAATGCAGCGTATCGCGCGCCTTCACCTCGAAGAGTTTTTCCGGCGCCGCCTTCACCTCGACCGTGTCGCCGCTGTCGAGCACCAGCCGGTCGCCGTGATGGAAGAGCACCGCCTCCTTGAGGTCGAGCATCACCATGTCGCCATTGGAGAGATGCAGCAGCTTGCGGCGGAGATGCCGGAGATCGTGCGGCAGGATGACGGTATCGACCGGCGGATCGGTGATCTCGCCGGCGGGGCGATAGGAATGAATGTGTTGCACGTCGAAAACCCTCGGAAATAGTGTGCCTAACGGCTGGAAAGCGCCATGGAACCGCCGGATGCGATGAGGACACCGCCGACCAGCCGGTTGAGATAGACGAATATCCGCTCCGAGCGGAGCGCCTTGCGCAACAGGACGCCGGCAACGACGTACAGCGCGACGGCTCCCACCTCAAGCAGAAGAAACACGGTGCCCATCGCCGCAAGCTGGCTCCAGGCCGGTTGAGAGGCATCGATGAACTGCGGAAAGAAGGCCGTGAAGATGGCGATCGCCTTGGGATTGCTGATCGCAAGCGTGAAATCGCGCCGCATCAGGGCTTTGAGGCTGGCGTCGGTGGACCGCATGGAGGCCAGCGCCCGCGCCTTTCGCCAGAACTGGATGCCGACATAGATGAGGTAGACGGCGCCCGCGAACTTGATGACGGTGAAGGCGACGGAGGATGCCGCCAGGACCGCTCCAAGACCCAGGATGGTGATCAGTATCAGGAAGGCGAAAGCCGGCATCCGCCCGAGGCCGCCGAGCAGTGCGGGCGTCGCGCCGAGCCTCGCCGCATTCGAAAAAGCCAGCATGTTGTTAGGCCCCGGCGCGCAGTTGAGCGCGAAGCAGGCGGGAACGAATATCGACCATGCGATCATGACAAGCCCCTTGGGCGACAGAGCAGTGACGGCCGCCGTCGTCCGGTTAGAACAGGAAATAGCGCTGCGCCATGGGCAGCACGGTGGCCGGCTGGCAGGTGAGCAGCTCGCCGTCGGCACGGACCTCATAGGTTTCCGGATCGACCTCCACATGCGGCGTAGCCGAATTGTGGATCATCGAAGCCTTGGAAATGCCGCCGCGGACATTCTTCACCGCCACCAGCTTCTTGGCAACGCCGAGCTTGTGGGCAAGGCCGGCATCGAGCGAAGCCTGGGAGACGAAGGTGACGGACGAATTCGTGCGCAGCTTGCCGTAGGCCGCGAACATCGGCCGGTAGTGCATCGGCTGCGGCGTCGGTATGGATGCGTTCGGATCGCCCATCGGCGCCGCGGCGATCGAACCGCCGAGCAGCACCATATCCGGTTTCACGCCGAAGAAAGCGGGATTCCAGAGCACGAGATCGGCGCGTTTTCCCACCTCGATTGATCCGATCTCGTGGGAAATGCCGTGAGCGATCGCCGGATTGATCGTGTATTTGGCGATGTAGCGCTTGACGCGGAAATTGTCGTTGTCGCCGGTCTCTTCCTTCAGCTGACCCCGCTGACGCTTCATCTTGTCGGCCGTCTGCCAGGTACGGATCGCGACTTCCCCGACGCGGCCCATGGCCTGGCTGTCGGAGGAGATGATCGAGAAGGCCCCGATATCGTGCAGGATGTCTTCCGCCGCGATCGTCTCCTTGCGGATGCGGCTTTCGGCGAACGCGATGTCTTCGGGGATCGACGGCGACAGGTGATGGCAGACCATCAGCATGTCCAGATGCTCGGCCAGCGTATTGACGGCGTAAGGGCGCGTCGGGTTGGTAGACGACGGTATGACGTTCGGCTGGCCGCAGACCTTGATAATGTCCGGCGCATGGCCGCCGCCCGCCCCTTCCGTGTGGAAGGCATGAATGGTGCGGCCCCTGATGGCAGCGACCGTATCCTCCACGAAGCCGCTCTCGTTCAGCGTATCGGTGTGGATCATCACCTGCACGTCGTACTCATCGGCGACGGTGAGGCAGTTGTCGATCGCGGCAGGCGTGGTGCCCCAGTCCTCGTGCAGCTTGAGGCTGGAGGCGCCTGCAAGGATCATCTCCTCGACCGGCGCCGGGAGCGAGGCATTGCCCTTGCCCGCAAGCGCGAGGTTCATCGGAAAAGCGTCAAAACTCTCGATCATCCGCTCGATATGCCAGGCGCCGGTGCAGGTGGTGGCAAGCGTACCGTGTGCCGGCCCCGAACCACCGCCGAGCATGGTCGTGACGCCGCTCATCAGCGCCTCCTCGATCTGCTGGGGGCAGATGTAATGGATATGCGCGTCCATGCCGCCCGCGGTCAGGATCTTGCCCTCGCCCGCGATCGCCTCCGTCGACGGCCCGACAATGATCGTGACGCCCGGTTGCGTATCCGGATTGCCCGCCTTGCCGATCGCATGGATGCGGCCGTCCTTCAAACCGACGTCGGCCTTGTAGATACCGGAATGGTCGACGATCAGCGCATTGGTGATGACGGTATCGACCGCACCTTCGGCCCTTGTCGCCTGGCTCTGCCCCATGCCGTCGCGGATCACCTTGCCGCCGCCGAACTTCACCTCCTCGCCGTACGTGGTGAAATCCTTCTCCACCTCGATGAAGAGCTCGGTATCGGCAAGGCGAACCTTGTCGCCCACGGTCGGGCCGAACATGGAGGCGTAAGACGCGCGGGACATCTTGTAGGGCATGGCTCAGGCTTCCTGCGAAAAAAGGACAAATGGCGGATTTTTAGAGGCTCGGTGATCCAGCGTGATAGTCGGTGACGCACCGGCGGCCTCATTGAGTTCGGCGATGAGATAGTCGGCGAAACCAGCGCTTCCCACCTTGAAAGAGGCAAGCGCCTGTTCGACAGCGGCGGCTTCACCGACGACAAGAACATCCGAGGAAAGAAGACCGTCTACGATAGCGGCCAACTTAGTTCGATTGTAGCCTGGTTTCCGGCGCAATATCCAAACCAACTCGACCAGTGTGATTGGATTGATATAGCCCGGTTTCTGGACCGAGAGTTGCGTTTCAAGAAACTGCGAAACCCGCTGCGACCAGTGCGGGTCATCGTCAAGTATGTATCGGGCTAGAATATTGGTATCGAGCCCGATCAAGGGTCATCCTCCGTGCGACCTGGCGCCGTGCGCCTTGCAACCGTCTCCATGATCGCCTCGTCGAGATCCAGCGGCAGCCCTTCGTCTTTCTCGAAAATGCCGCGCAGGTGGGAAAGGCCCCTTTTCTTCGCAACGACGGTAACCTTGCCGTTATCATCCACGATAAACTGCACGGACCCGCCGGGCGGCAGCCCCAGGGTCTTGCGGACCTCGATGGGAATCGTCGCCTGTCCTTTCATTGAAGTCTTTGCTTCGAACCGGCTCATCACAGCCTCCATGAATTCCTACTTTCTCAGAAATCCATACTTAACATAAAATCCCCTACTTTTCCATGGACGCCCTACAGCGCACCCATGATCTTCTGCTGGAAACCGTAGACCTCGCGTTTTCCCGACAACGGGATCAGCGTGACCGAACGCGTCTGGCCCGGCTCGAAGCGCACCGCCGTGCCTGCCGGAATATCGAGCCGCATGCCGCGCGCCTTCTCGCGATCGAAGGAAAGGCCGTTATTGGTCTCGAAGAAATGATAGTGGCTGCCCACCTGGATAGGCCGGTCGCCGGTGTTCGAAACCTCGACCGTCACCGTCGGCGCGCCGGAATTGAGCTCGATTTCGCCTTCTGCGGCAATGACTTCGCCCGGAATCATGAATCAACCTCCCAGAGACTTAACGTATCGGTTCATGCACGGTGACGAGCTTGGTGCCGTCCGGAAACGTCGCTTCCACCTGCACGTCGTGGATCATCTCGGCAATGCCTTCCATCACCTGGTCGCGGGTGACGACATGCGCGCCGGCCTCCATGAGATCGGCGACGGAGCGGCCGTCGCGGGCACCTTCGACGACGAAATCGGTGATCAGAGCGATCGCCTCCGGATAGTTGAGCTTGACGCCGCGCTCCAGACGGCGGCGGGCGACGATCGCCGCCATGGCGATCAGGAGCTTGTCTTTTTCTCTAGGCGTCAGGTTCATGGGAATCCCGCAGTGAATTTCAGGTATGGCAAAATCAGATGTTCCAGACTTTCGGCACCGGCGCGCCGTTACGCAATACGGAAATTGCCGGTACCAGGATTTTTCTCAAGTCGAAGCCGGTGGGCGCCGCGAGACGGGCGACCAGCTTGCCGTTCCAGTGGCTTGCTCCCCCCAAGGTGCCTTCGACACACTGCCTGAGCTTCGGGAAAAGCGCCTCCGCAAGCGGACCGGTATAGAAGAGCGTCGCAAAGGCGACCTGGCCGGAGAGCACGGCGGCCGCCCGGGAGAGCTGCTCGATTGCGCCGTCGAACCGCATCTCTTCCGCATGGATCAGCCTGCCCGCGCGCCGCACGCGCCAGCGGTCGCGGAAGAACCCGTGCGTGACCGCCTCGCCCATCGCCTTGCGGCCGAGCAGCACGGCTTCGACGGCGAGAAATTCGGAGTTTTCGGCAAGATCGACATCGAGCCGCCGCGTCAGCGAGGCCCGGTCGAAGAGAATGGTTTCCTGGGGAAGCCAATGGACGGAAGCGCCCTTGCCGACCGTGATATGGGTGGAGAGGGAGGCCGTATCGGCAGCCGCCTTGTAGATCTTCTCGTTGGCCTGGGTGGTGATGGTGAGTTTGGTGGAAGCCGCGGCGGCGACGGACCATTCGATCGC
>Ga0065721_10053241_pt1 | contig 10277 bp, 11 predicted proteins | sample Mesricmetagenome_FD_59108 | JGI IMG/M metagenome (GOLD analysis project Ga0065721, IMG submission 59108) | Mesophilic microbial community from rice straw/compost enrichment Sample: eDNA_1 v2 (version 2) | ecosystem: Engineered > Solid waste > Grass > Composting > Bioreactor | place: USA: Davis... | reverse complement strand
CGGGCGGTGCTGGCCCGCGGCATCGAGCCCTTCGCGCGCCAGCCGCTCGGTGGCGTCGCGCAGCACCAGCACGGCGCCCATGCGCAACCCGTACTCGCCGTCCACCGGTGAGGCGGACTCGTCCACCACCACCATCGTGCGCGCGCTGTTGCGCCGCAGCAGCCGCCGCCCGTGGCGCACGCCGATGCTGCGGTTCTCGGCCAGGGCACGGAGCGCGGCCGGCGGGTCGTTGTCGCCGGGGGCGTAGCGCACCACCTCCACCAGGCGCCGGCCCACAGCCTCCTCCGCGCTCCAGCCGGTGAGCGCCTCGGCGGCGGGGTTGAGATAGCGCAGCGTGGCGTCAGGGTTGACCACGATCACGCCGTCCTGCACACAGCGCAGCGTGGCGGAAAACCAGCGCTCGGACTCGCGCAGCTGCCGTTCCAGCGCGGCGCGCGACAGCGCCATCTCGATGGCCGCGCGCAGCGCCCGGCCCTCGAAGGGCTTGGTCAGGAAACCGCAGGGCGAGGTGCGTGCCGCGTGCGCCACCGTCTCCTCGTCGCTGTGCGAGGTGAGGAACACCACCGGCAGCCCGCTGACCCGGCCCAGCCGCGCTGCGGTCTCGATGCCGTCGATGGGACCCTGGATGCGGATGTCCATCAGCACCAGATCGGGCCGCTCCTGCGCGGCCAGCGCCAGCGCCTGGGGGCCACTCTCGGCCGGGCCCAGCACGCGGTAGCCCATGTCTTCAAGCTGCAGCTGCAGATCCAGCGCGATCACCGCCTCGTCTTCAACGATCAGGATCGAGTACGGTGATTCCATCCCTTACCCCCCACTTCCATCTTGATTTTTTCGCGTCCGTGGAATTTTCCATGATATGGGACCGCTTGAACTGGGGGTTGTGCCAATACCAAGTGTTTGGTTGCCACTTCGACCGGGTTGTGCTTGCGCCGAAGGCCGTGGCGGCACGGCACCGGTGCCGCCACGGCGGCGAGCCTTACTTGCCCAGCGAGGTGCGCAGATCCTGTGACATCTTGAGGTGCTGCTCCAGCGCCGGGACGGTCTTGGCGGCGAAGGCCTTGACGTCCGGGTCCTTGGCACCCGAGGCAGCCTTCTGGAACATCTTGAGCGTGTCCTGGTGGGCCTTGACGCCCATCTCGTCGGCGTACTGGCGGTCGAAGCGCGCGCCGTCGAGCACGCCCATCGCCTTGGCCTTGCTCTTCTGCACCGCCGAGGGCTCGGTGGGCAGCTGCACGCCCTTGCTGGAGGCCAGCGCGGCGAGCTCCTCGTTGGTCTTGGTGTGGTCGTCGACCATCTGCTGGGCGAAGGCCTTGACCTTGTCGTTGCCGCTCTTGCTCAGCGCCAGCTTGGAGGCCTCGACCTCGGCGTGGCCGTTCTGCGCCGCCTGCTCCATGAAGTTGCGGTCGCTGCGCACCATGCCATCGGCCGCGGGGGCCAGGCTGGTGAACAAGGCCATGGCGCAGCCGGCCAGGGCGGTGGACATCAGACGCTTCATTGCTTGCTCCTTGTCATCGGGGTGTTCCTGCCGCGAAAAGCGGGCCGCGGCATGCGCTCCCGGTCAGCAAGCGCCAATCCCGGGAGGGACCGGGACCATGACGGGGCGGCCAGGGCTTCATCCTGACCTGGGCACCGCGCTTGCCGCTGTCCACATCTCCACTCCCGCGGCTCCCGACCGCAGCTGAACCCGGCCCGAGGCACGCGCTCCCCGGAGCCCGTGCCCGCGGCACACCTCATGAAGGAGAACGAACGATGACGACGACGTGGATCGTGTTGGCCGACGAAGGCCGCGCCCGCATCCTGGCGCAGCCGCAGCGCGGCGCGGAATTGCAGGAGGTGGACGAGCTCACCGACGCGGCGGCGCATGCCGGCGAGGCGGACCTGCAGCGCGACGCGCATGGCCGCCGCGCACACAGCGGTGTTGGAGCGGTCAGCAGCATCACCACCTCCGCCGGTGCCGACAAGCTGGAGCAGGAGGCCGACCTGTTCGCGCGCCGCGTGGCGGAGTTCCTGGCGCAGGCGCTGCAGAAGCAGCGCTTCGGCGCGCTGCACATCGCCGCGGCACCGCGCTTCCTGGGACGGTTGCGCCAGCACCTGAGCCCGCAGGTGCAGCAGACCGTGGCGCAGGAGCTCGACAAGAACCTGCTGCAGTTCAAGGGCCGCGACCTGGCGCAACGCATCTTCGGCGAGGAGCCGCGGCACGAGAGCAGCGGCGGGCGCAACGGCGGCCATCCGGGCACGGATGCCGCCACCGGGCTGGGCGCATGAGCCCGCCGGTGGACAACAGCGACCGCGTGATAGGACTGGACGGCGACTACGGCTCGGATGCGGCGTCCTCGCTGGGGCTTCTCGGTGCTAGCGTGAGGCACGGATCGAGGAGCCTTCCTATGCAAAAACCGGCGAAGTTCCTGGTGCTGATCGACGCGGGCGGCGCGATGGTGGCGCGGCTGTTCGACGAAGGGCGCGTGCAGGTGGCGGAGTTCGACGCCGCCAGCGAGGAAGTGGCGGTGATGACCAGCGGCCTGGTGCCCGGCCAGGGCGCCGACGCCGCGGACTGGGACCGGCCGCTGCAGGGCCACAACCGGCAGGAGCGCCGCGAGGCGCGGATCTACACGCTGGACGTGTAGGCGCGCGCCCCGCGGGTGCCGCCGAAGCCGCGGGTCCGGCCGCTTACTGCGGGCGCCCGCCGGGCGTGTAGACCGGCGCGGGCTGCGTGGCGGCCGCCGGTGCCAGCGTGGCCGGCGGCATGCCGGCGGGGTTGCGCACCACGCGGGTCTTGCCGCTGGTGGTGACCAGCACCACCGCCTCGCCGGGCACGAAGCCCTCGTTGCCCTTGGCCTGGACGATGGCGCGGCGCTCGCCGTTGCGCAGTTGCACCAGGATTTCCTGCGCGCTCTCGCGCGTGGTGGCGCGCTCGATGGCGTGGCCGGCCAGCGCGCCGGCCACCGCGCCCACCACGCCGATGGCCACCTGCTCGCGGCCGCTGCTGCGCGTGGAGCCGGCGATGCCGCCGATCACGCCGCCGGTGGCGGCGCCGGCGCCGCTCTGGCTACCTTCGACAACCACGTCGCGCGTGCTCAGCACGATGGCGTCCTGCACCTGCGACAGGCGCTGCGCGTCGCCGCGCTGGATCACGTCGGGGCTGGTGGTGGTGCACGCGGCCAGCGCGGCGGCGAGCGCCAGCGTGGCCAGGGTCTTGAGTTGTTTCATGAGGTCTCCCCTTGAGCTTCCAAGGCAACGGCCACCGCGGTCCTGGGGTTGACGCGGATGCGGAGCCGGCAGGCGTGGAAAAGGGCGGCGAGCTTGGGGCGGCGACGTTGCTGCGGCGTGAAGCCGCAGCGGCAGGGTGAGGCGTCAGGCCAAGTCTGGCCGGGGCGGGCAGGCGGCCGAGAGCGGGCGCTTCAGCCGTGCAGGCGGCTCGACCGCGGCACGCTGGCGAGCAGGAACTCCATCTGGTCGGCCAGGATGCGGCGCCCGCGCAGGATCATGTCCTCGTGCAGGCTGGGCACGTAGGGCAGGTAGATCAGGCTCATGCGCGCTTCCTCGGGCAGCCGGTTGCCCTTGCGGCCGTTGCAGGAGCGGCAGGCCGTGACGCAGTTGAGCCAGCTATCACGCCCGCCGCGCGAGGTGGGCACCACGTGCTCGCGCGTGAGCTCTTCGGGCGGGTGGTGGTGGCCGCAGTAGGCGCAGATGTGGCGGTCGCGGGCGAACAACTTGGTGTTGCTCAGCGCCGGCGTCTGGCGCCAGGCCCGGCTGGGAATGGCGCCGCGCACGGCGATGATCGAGTGCACCTCGATACGAGAAACGCGCCCGGTGGCGCGCTGGATGCCGCCGCGCAGCACGGCGCAGAGGTCCCCCAGGGTCCACGCGACGCCGTCGGTGGCATAGATCACCGCCGCTTCGCGGGCGCTGATCCAGGCTTGCGGTCGTCCAGACACGTCGAGTTGCAGCACGTCCACGTCAGTTCTCCCGCAACTAGCGTAATCCATTGCGCATGGACACACCAACAGGGGATGTCTTTCCCCCATGAAGGGCGTTGCGCGGCGCTGTTATCGTGGCCTGTTCGTTTCACCGCAAGCCTTTCACGCACCCCATGAGCATCCGTACCGCCAATGTCGATGGCGTCGCCACGCTGGAAATCGCCCGTCCCGAGAAGAAGAACGCGCTGACGCAGGCGATGTACGCCGAGCTGGCGCAGGCGATGCGTGCCGCGCAGGCCGATGCGGCCGTGCGCGCGGTGCTGATCACCGGCCAACCCGGCATCTTCACCTCCGGCAACGACCTGGAGGACTTCCTGCAGCACCCACCCGGTGCCGAGGACGCACCGGTATTCGCGTTCATGGAGTCGGTGCTGGCGCTGGACAAGCCGCTGGTGGCCGCCGTCACGGGCGCGGCCATCGGCATCGGCTGCACGCTGCTGCTGCACTGCGATCTGGTGGTGGTTTCCGACGAGGCCCGGCTGGCGCTGCCCTTCGTCAACCTGGGGCTGGTGCCCGAGTTCGGCTCCAGCCTGCTGCTGGCGCAGCGCGTGGGCCAGGCGCGCGCGGCGCAGAAGCTGCTGCTGGGCGACCCCTTCACCGGCGCCGAGGCGCTGGAGCTGGGCCTGGCCAACGCGGTGTTGCCGCCCGACGAGGTGCTGCCGCAGGCGCGGCGCCTGGCCGCGCGCTTCACGCAGCTGCCGCCGGAGGCCGTGCGCGCCACCAAGACGCTGATGCGCGCCCCGGTGCTGCCCGCGCTGCGCCAGGCGCTGCAGGCCGAGCGCGAGGTGTTCGTGCAGCGCCTGCGCAGTCCGGAGGCGCGCGAGGCCTTCCAGGCCTTTTTCGAGAAGCGGCGGCCGGATTTCTCGAAGTTCTGAAGGGCTTTATCCAGTGCGTAATCGCGAGCGAGTCTTCCGTTCGTCCTGATGCTTCGATGCCTCAGCACAGGGCGCGCCCTGAGGTATCGAAGGGTCAGTCCGAACGGGTCATTTCACGAGCAAGGAAAGAGGGGCTCAGCCCGGCGGCAGCGGGCGCGGGCGGCCCTGCTCGTCCACGGCGACGTAGGTCAGCACGGCCTCGGTGACCTTGAGCACCTTGCCGGCGTCGTGCAGCGGCTGCGAGTACACGGCCACGTCCACCGTGATCGAGCTGCGGCCGACGTGGATGATCTCGGCGTAGAAGCTCAGCAGGTCGCCCACGCGCACGGGCTGCTTGAAGACGAACTCCTTGACGGCGATCGTGGCGATGCGGCCCTGGGCGCGCCGCGCGGGCAGCACGGCGCCGGCCAGATCGACCTGTGCCATCACCCAGCCGCCGAAGACGTCGCCGCTGGCGTTGACGTCGGACGGCATGGGAATGACGCGCAGCACCAGCTCCTTGTCGGTGGGCAGTACGGCAGGGGATTCGGAGAGGGGCATGATGGCAAGGGTTGTCACTGATCCTCACATCATGCGCGCCCTGGCCCATTCCCGCGCCGCCGACCCTGCCGACCCGTCCTCCCGCCGCTCCGACTGGGGCACCCTGCGCAAGCTGCTGCCCTACCTGTGGCACTACCGCTGGCGCGTGGGCGTGGCGCTGGCCTTCATGGTGGCGGCCAAGCTCGCCAACGTCGGCGTGCCGGTGCTGCTCAAGCAACTGGTTGATTCACTATCCATCCAACCCGGCAGCGCCGCTTCGATGCTGGTGGTGCCGGTGGGACTGCTGGTGGCCTACGCGGCGCTGCGCCTGTCCACCAGCGTGTTCACGGAGCTGCGCGAGCTGATCTTCGCGCGCGCCACCGAGGGCACGGCGCGGCGCATCTCGCTGCAGGTGTTCCGCCACCTGCACGCGCTGAGCCTGCGCTTCCACCTGGAGCGCCAGACCGGCGGCATGACGCGCGACATCGAGCGCGGCACGCGCGCGGTGCACTCGCTGATCTCGTACTCGCTCTACAGCATCCTGCCCACGATCATCGAGGTGGCGCTGGTGCTGACGCTGCTGGCGGTGAAGTTCGACGCCGCCTTCGCCTGGATCACGGTGGCGGCGCTGGTGTGCTACGTCGCCTTCACCATCAGCGTCACCGAGTGGCGCACCAAGTACCGCCGCGAGATGAACCAGCTCGACTCGCAGGCGCACACCAAGGCCATCGACTCGCTGCTCAACTACGAGACGGTCAAGTACTTCAACAACGAGGACTTCGAGGCCCGGCGCTACGACACCAGCCTGGAGTCGCTGCGCAAGGCCGCGCTCAAGAGCCAGAGCACGCTCTCGCTGCTCAACAGCGGGCAGCAGCTCGTCATCGCCGTGGCGTTGGTGGCCATGCTCTGGCGCGCCACGCAGGGCGTGGTGGACGGGCGCATGACGCTGGGCGACCTGGTCATGATCAACGCCTTCATGATCCAGCTCTACATCCCGCTGAACTTCCTGGGCGTGCTGTACCGCGAGATCAAGCAATCGCTCACCGACCTGGACCGCATGTTCCACCTGCTGGAGACGCACCGCGAGGTGGCCGACGCGCCGCAGGCGCAAGCGCTTCGGGTGAGCGACGGTTGCGTGCGCTTCGAGGAGGTCTCCTTCGCCTACGAGGCGGCGCGCCCGATCCTGCAGGGCCTGAGCTTCGAGGTGCCCGCGGGCAAGACGGTGGCGGTGGTGGGCCCTTCGGGCGCGGGCAAGTCCACGCTGGCGCGGCTGCTCTACCGCTTCTACGACGTGGGCGCGGGGCGCATCACCATCGACGGGCAGGACATCCGCCAGGTGACGCAGGCCAGCCTGCGCCAGGCCATCGGCATCGTCCCGCAGGACACGGTGCTGTTCAACGACACGGTGGAATACAACATCGCCTACGGCCGCCCCGGCGCCAGCCGCGCCGAGGTGGAGGCGGCGGCCCGCGCCGCGCGCATCCACGACTTCATCGCCGCCACGCCCAAGGGCTACGACACCATGGTGGGCGAGCGCGGGCTCAAGCTCTCCGGCGGCGAGAAGCAGCGCGTGGCCATCGCGCGCACGCTGCTGAAGAACCCGCCGATCCTGATCTTCGACGAGGCCACCTCGGCGCTGGACTCGGCCAACGAGCGCGCCATCCAGGCCGAGCTCAAGAGCGCCGCGCAGGGCAAGACGGCACTGGTGATCGCGCACCGGCTCTCCACGGTGGTGGATGCGCACCGCATCCTGGTGATGGAGCAGGGCCGCATCGTGGAGCAGGGCACGCATGCCGAGCTGCTGGCGCAGCAGGGGCGCTACGCGCGCATGTGGCGGCTGCAGCAAAGCGGCGGGGAGGACGCCATCGACGCGCCCGGCGGCCGGGTGGCCTGAGCTGGCGCCTAGAATGCCTTTCACAATCTTTACTCACTCCATCATCAAGGAGCCTGCATGAAGAAGACCCTGCTCGTCGCCGCGATCCTGGTGGCAGCCGGTGCCGCACAAGCCCAGTCCGACACGCTCAAGAAGGCGAAGGACACGGGCACCATCACCCTGGGCGTGCGTGAATCCTCGGGCGTGCTGTCCTACACCCTGGGCGGTTCCAAGTACGTGGGCTACCACGTGGCCATCTGCGAGAAGGCCGTCGAGAACATCGAGAAGGCCATTGGCCGCCGCCTGGAGATCAAGTACCAGCCCGTGACCTCGCAGAACCGCATTCCGCTGGTGCAGAACGGCACCGTGGACCTGGAGTGCGGCTCCACCACCAACAACCTCGCGCGCCAGAAGGACGTGGCTTTCGCCAACACCACCTTCGTCGAGGAAGTGCGCATGGCCGCCAAGGCCTCCTCGGGCATCAAGTCGGTGACCGACCTCAAGGGCAAGACGGTGGCCACCACCACCGGCACGACCTCGGTGCAGACGCTGCGCCGCCACAAGCGCGCCGAAGGCGTGGACTTCAAGGAGGTCTTCGGCAAGGACCACGCCGACAGCTTCCTGCTGGTGGACAGCGGCCGCGCCGACGTCTTCGTCATGGACAGCAGCCTGCTCGCCGGCCTGATCGCGCGCAGCAAGAACCCCGCGGACTTCAAGATCGTGGGCGAGCCGCTGTCCGTCGAGCCCATCGCCATCATGATGCGCAAGGAGGACGAGGGCCTGAAGAAGATTGTCAACTCGACCATCGCCGACATGGTCAAGTCCGGCGAGATCAACAAGCTCTACGACAAGTGGTTCATGCAGCCCACGCCGCCCACCGGCGCCAAGGTCAACCTGCCCATGAGCAACCTGCTCAAGGAGGCGCTGAAGAACCCCAACGACAAGCCGGCCGAGGAATACGCCAAGAAGGTGTGAGCACGGGCCGCACGGCCGTGACGGCAAGGCAGTAGCCACAGGCGCGGAAGGACGCTCAACCCGTCTTCCGCGCCTTTTTCATGGTGCCGCCGCGCGCGGCGCCGGCAACGGGAGAAGAAGAAATGGCGACCTGGGACTGGCAGGTGTTCTGCCGGAACACCCTTGACGGCGAGGTGGTGCCGCGCTGTTTCGGCAGCAACGGCGACATCACCTACCTGGACTGGATGCTCTCGGCCTGGGGCTGGACGCTGTCGGTGGCGCTGCTGGCGCTGCTGGTGGCGCTGGCGGTGGGCTCCCTCATCGGCATCCTGCGCACCACGCCCAGCCGCGCGCTGGTGCTCCTGGGCAACGCCTGGACGGAGCTGTTCCGCAACGTCCCGCTGCTGGTGCAGCTCTTCCTCTGGTACCACGTGCTGCCGGCGCTCATCCCGCCGCTGCAGTCCTTTCCCAGCTTCATCCTGGTGGTGTTCGCGCTGGGCTTCTTCACCTCCGCGCGCGTGTCGGAACAGGTGCGGGCGGGCATCCAGGCCCTGCCGCGCGGGCAGCGCTACGCCGGACTGGCGCTGGGGCTGACGCTGCCCCAGACCTACCGCTACGTGCTGCTGCCCATGGCCTTTCGCATCGTCATCCCGCCGCTGACCAGCGAGAGCATGAACATCATCAAGAACTCGGCCGTGGCCTTCGCCGTGTCCATCGCCGAGCTCACCATGTTCGCGATGCAGGCGCAGGAGGAGACCTCGCGCGGCGTGGAGATCTACCTGGCGGTGACGGCGCTGTATTTCATCTCCGCGCTGCTGGTCAACCGCATCGCGCTGTTCATCGAGCGGCGGCTGCAGATCCCGGGCACGGCCCTCGGGGGGGGCAAGTGATGTTGAACCTCGACTTCTCCTTCCTGGGCTGGGACGTCGTCACCGGTTTCGTCCTCAAGGGCCTGCTGTTCTCGCTGCAGCTCACGCTGGTGGCGATGATCGGCGGCATCGTCATCGGCACGCTGCTGGCGCTGATGCGGCTCTCGGGCCGCAAGTGGCTGGTGGTGCCGGCGCAGCTGTACGTGGACACGCTGCGCTCCATCCCGCTGGTGATGGTGATCCTGTGGTTCTTCCTGCTCATCCCGCTGCTGACCGGCCGGCCGCTGGGCGCGGAGGTCTCGGCCATGATCACCTTCACCGTGTTCGAGGCCGCGTACTACTCGGAGATCATGCGCGCGGGCATCCAGAGCGTGCCGCGCGGGCAGGTCTACGCCGGCTACGCCATGGGCATGAGCTACAAGCAGACCATGCAGCTGGTGGTGCTGCCGCAGGCCTTCCGCAACATGCTGCCGGTGCTGCTGACGCAGACCATCATCCTGTTCCAGGACACCAGCCTGGTGTATGCCATCGGCGCCTACGACCTGCTCAAGGGCTTCGAGGTCGCCGGCAAGAACTTCAACCGCCCCGTGGAAACCTACCTCACGGCGGCGGTCGTCTACTTCGTGATCTGCTTCTCGCTGTCGATGCTGGTCAAGCGGCTGCAGAAGAAGATCGCCATCATCCGTTGAGGGGGCATCCTCATGATCGAGATCAAGAACGTCAGCAAGTGGTACGGCAGCTTCCAGGTGCTCACCGACTGCACCACCAGCATCCAGAAGGGTGAAGTCGTGGTGGTGTGCGGCCCTTCGGGCTCGGGCAAGTCCACCCTGATCAAGACCGTCAACGCGCTGGAGCCCTTCCAGAAGGGCGACATCATCGTCAACGGCGTGAGCATCGCCGACCCCAAGACCGACCTGCCCAAGCTGCGCAGCCACGTCGGCATGGTGTTCCAGCACTTCGAGTTGTTCCCGCACCTGTCGGTGACGGAGAACCTCACGCTGGCGCAGATCAAGGTGCTGGGCCGCAGCAAGGACGACGCGATCAAGCGCGGCCTGAAGATGCTCGACCGCGTGGGCCTGACGGCGCACAAGGACAAGTTTCCCGGCCAGCTCTCCGGTGGCCAGCAGCAGCGCGTGGCCATCGCGCGCGCGCTGTCCATGGACCCGATCGTGATGCTCTTCGACGAGCCCACCTCGGCGCTGGACCCGGA
>Ga0065721_10053240_pt1 | contig 10279 bp, 9 predicted proteins | sample Mesricmetagenome_FD_59108 | JGI IMG/M metagenome (GOLD analysis project Ga0065721, IMG submission 59108) | Mesophilic microbial community from rice straw/compost enrichment Sample: eDNA_1 v2 (version 2) | ecosystem: Engineered > Solid waste > Grass > Composting > Bioreactor | place: USA: Davis... | reverse complement strand
GAGATGGTGGAGCTGCTGCGCGAGTCGGGCGACCTCGTCGGCGACCCGCGCCCGACGACGCACGCCGTGAAGTTCTTCGAGAAGGGCGACAAGCCGCTCGAGATCGTCTCCACCCGCCAGTGGTACATCAGCAACGGCGCGCGCGACGAGAAGCTGCGTGACCGCCTCCTCGACGCCGGAAAGCAGATCGCGTTCCACCCCGACTTCATGCGCGTGCGCTACGAGAACTGGGTCGGCGGCCTCACGGGCGACTGGCTCATCTCGCGCCAGCGCTTCTTCGGTGTGCCGATCCCCGTCTGGTACGAGCTCGACGAGAACGGCGAGCGCGGCCGGGTGATCGTGCCGAGCGAGGACCAGCTGCCCGTCGACCCGTCGAGCGACGTGCCTCCGGGCTTCACCGAGGCCGACCGCGGCGTGCGGTTCGAGGGCGAGCTCGACATCATGGACACCTGGGCGACCTCGTCGCTCACGCCGCAGATCGCGGGCGGCTGGGGCACCGACGACGAGCTGTTCGACCTGGTGTTCCCCTACTCGCTGCGCAGCCAGGGGCAGGACATCATCCGCACCTGGCTGTTCTCGACGGTGCTGCGCGCCCAGCTCGAGCACGGCAGCATCCCGTGGGCGAACGCGGGAATCTCTGGCTTCATCGTCGACCCCGATCGCAAGAAGATGTCGAAGTCGAAGGGCAACGTCGTCACCCCCGGCGCGATCCTCGACGAGCACGGCGCGGATGCGGTGCGCTACTGGGCGGCGTCGTCGCGCCTCGGCACCGACGCGGCCTTCGACCCGCAGAACCCGAAGACGATGAAGATCGGCCGCCGGCTCGCGATCAAGGTGCTCAACGCCGCGAAGTTCGTCTACTCCTTCGAGTCCGCCGCCCTCGGTGATCGAGGAGCGGCGGAGCCGCGTGTCGAGATCACCAACCCGCTCGACGTCGACATGCTCGCGACGCTCGCCGACGTCGTGCGTCAGGCGACCACCGCCTACGAGAACTTCGACCACGCGCGCGCGCTCGAAGTGACCGAGCAGTTCTTCTGGACGTTCTGCGACGACTATCTCGAGCTCGTGAAGGAGCGCGCCTACGCCGGCGACGGCTCCGCCGTCGCGGCCCTGCGCGAGGCGATCGACGTGCTGCTGCGCCTCCTCGCCCCCGTGCTGCCGTTCGCGACCGAAGAGGTCTGGAGCTGGACCCACTCCGGCTCGGTGCACACCGCCGCGTGGCCGACCCTCGATGCGGACGCCCCGCGCGGGCTGCTGCCGGCCGTGAGCGCGGCGCTCATCGGCATCCGCCGGGCCAAGACGGAGGCGCAGGCCTCGCAGAAGACGCCCGTCGTGACGGCGACGCTCGCCGGCCCCGCGATCCTCGCCGAGGCCGCCGACGACCTCAAGGCGGTGGGGCGCATCCAGTCCCTCGAGCTCGTCGAGGCGGAGGAGATCGCGGTGAGCGGCATCGTGCTCGCCGAGGAGTCGTGACCGTCGCCGTCCGTCCCGTCGCCCCGGGCGACGAGGCGGCATGGCGGGAGCTGTTCCGCGACTACGGGGTCTTCTACGAGACGTCGTTCGACGACGCGCAGCTCGACCACGTGTGGCGACTCCTGCTCGACCCCGCGGGCCGGGTCGACGCGCTCGTCGCGGAGCTCGACGGCCGCGTCGTCGGCATCGCGCACTACCGGTCGCACCCGGGCACGTTCAGCACGGGCACCGACTGGTACCTCGACGACCTGTTCACCGCTCCGGAAGCCCGGGGCGCCGGCGTCGGCACCGCTCTCATCGAGCACCTCACCGCGCTCGCGCGCGCGACGGGTCCCGGCACGCTGCGCTGGATCACGGCCGCCGACAACGCGACCGCCCAGCGCGTCTACGACCGCGTCGCGACGCGAACGTCGTGGGTCACCTACGAGGTGCGGCTCTAGAGATGCGCGCGCTCGCGTTCCCCGTGGCGGCTGTGCTGCTGCTCGCGGGGTGCGCGCCCGCGGACGGACCGCTCCCCGCGGCGACGCCCGACATCCCGATCACCCACCCGCACGCGCTGCTGAGCTGCCCCGACCTGCCGGCGGAGCACCTCGACGCGGTGCCCGACGACATCGTCGAGGTGCGCCGGTGCACGGCCGACTTCCACGAGGTGCAGGGGGTGCTCAACAAGGTTCAGTACGTGCGGCGGCTCACGAGCGACCCGGGTCTGCTGCTGACGGCGTACACCGCGCCGGATGCGGCCGAGCGTCCCGACGCGTGCGAGGCGATGCTCCACGACCCGCTGCTGCTCTGGATCGAACTCGGATCGGGCGAGATCGTCGCCGTGCGCGCCCCGGTCGACGGTTGCGGTGCTCCCCTGCCCGCGGCATCCGACGCCCTCGACGCGGCCTCGTTCGAGACGGTCCTCGTCGCCCGCGAGGTCGCCTCCACCCTCGACGACGCCGCGGCGCGCTAGCGTCGAAGCATGCAACTCGGGACCCGGTGGGAGCTCGGGGCGGAACCGCCCGCACGACTCCCCGACTCCGTCGTCGCCGCGATCGCCACGGTCGAGATCGAGCTCGCCGGCGTCGACACGACCGGATGGCGGTGGACCCTCACGTGGCTGGAGGGCCGCCCCGTCGTCGAACTCGACGATGGGACGACCCTCCGTTACGACCCGGCCACGGGAAGCGTGTCGGTCGAGAGTCCGCTCGACTGACCCCGCGGGCCGTCAGGTCGCCTTATCGGTGCTGACGAGCGAGGCGCTCATTGCGGAGCATCCTCGCCTCGTTCGCCAGCATCCGCTCACGCTCGCGGCGCAGCTGCTCGCGATCGATCGGCTGGGCCGCGCGTCGGCCCCAGTTCTCGAGCGCACGGCCGAGTCGCACGGCGACTCCCGGCACTCCCTTGATGGCTCGGGTATCCATGAACGCGTTGTAGGTCATGGCGGCGTTCCCTTCGTTCATCGGTTGTCATCCTCGCCGGAACCACCGACGTCGGTCGGGCCGGTCACGGCCCCGTCGACGAGGGGGAAGACGTCGAGATGCACCTGCACGGGACGCATCCCGGGCACGTTCTGGTCGCGGTACTTATCGAGGAAGGAGTCGAGCGTCGCGGAGAGCGCTTCGCCCAGCTCCTTGAGCTGATCGGCGGTCAGCTGGCGGTTGGCGGTGGAGATCAGGCTGTTCTGCACCCACTCCGGTTCGAGCTCGGTGACGCCCTCGGCGATGAAGCGCTGGAGCCGGTCGAACCGATTGCGCTGCCACTCGCCGATGACGATGCGGCTCGCGACGCGCTCGGCCGAGTTCGGCTCGAACGCGGTCGCGTCGAGCGAGATCGGACGCGGCACGCGCATCCACCAGCGCTCGCGACCGACGCCGCGTTCGGTGTCCTCCCGCACGAGCCCGTGCTTCTCGAGCTGGCGGAGGTGGTAGCTGAGCGCCCCGCTCGAGTCGTCGAACCGCTCGGCGAGCATGCTCGCCGTGGCCGGCCCGTAAGCGGAGAGCGCGTCGAGGATCTGCGCACGCAGCGGGTGCCCGAGCGCCTTCAGGGCGCCGAGGTCGAGGAGGATCCCCTCGTCGTGGTGCTTCGCGTTCTCCATGCCCCTCACGATAGCGATGCAAAGGTTTCTTTGCAAGCGTTTCTTTGCAAGTACTTCTTTGCAACGTTCTCTTTGCAACGAAACCTTTGCACGCTGCAACGCCCGCCGTAGGGTGGACGGATGACGAACCCCCTCTTCGAGCCCAGCACCCTCCCCTACCAGCTGCCGCCGTTCGCCGACATCCGCGACGAGCACTACGAGGAGGCCTTCGAGAAGGGGATGGCGGAACAGCTCGCCGAGATCTCCGCGATCACGCGCAAGCGCGACATGCCGATGTTCCACAACACGTTCCCGGCCCTCGAGGCGAGCGGGCAGACGCTGCGCCGCGTCGCGCACGTGTTCTTCAACAAGTCGTCGGCCGACTCCACCGACTTCACCAACGAGCTCGAGGAGCGCATCGCCCCGAAGCTCGCCGCGCACCAGGACGCGATCCTCCTCGACGCCGCGCTCTACGCCCGGGTCACGACCGTCTACGAGTCGCTCGAGCACCAGGAGGCGCTCACCCCCGAGGACCGCTACCTCATGCAGCGCTGGTACCTCGAGATGACCCTCGCCGGCGCCGGACTCGACGGGAGCGAGAAGGAGCGCCTCAAGGAGCTCAACCAGCAGCTCGCGACCCTCACCACGCGGTTCGAGAAGAACCTCCTCGCCGACACCAACGACCTCGCGGTGCACCTCACCGACGTCGCCGACCTCGACGGACTCGAACCGGGCGAGATCTCCGCGGCGCGCCAGGCGGCCGAGGACCGCGGCCTCGACGGCTACCTCGTCACCCTCGTGCTGCCGACCGGGCATCCGTTCCTCGCACAGCTCACCAAGCCCGAGGTGCGCGAGCGCGTCATGGCGGCATCCCGGGCCCGCGGCTCGCGCGGCGGCGAGCACGACAACACCGGCGTGCTGCTCGAGATCGTGCGGCTGCGCGCCGAGCGCGCCGAGCTGCTCGGCTTCCCCAACCACGCCGCCTACGTCACGAAGGACGAGACCGCCGGCAGCCCCGAGGCTGTCGCCGCGATGCTCAACCGTCTCGCGCCGATCGCCGCGAAGAACGCCCGCGCCGAGCAGGCGGCGCTCGAGAAGCTCGCGGGCCACGCCGTCACCGCGGCCGACTGGGCGTACTACACCGAGAAGGTGCGGCAGGCGACCTACGACGTCGACACCGCGGCGCTGCGCCCCTGGTTCGAGGCCGAGCGCGTGCTCAAGCTCGGCGTCTTCGGCGCCGCGAACGCGCTCTACGGCATCACCTTCACCGAGCGCACCGACCTCGTCGCCTACCACCCCGAGGCGCGCATCTTCGAGGTGAAGAACGACGACGGCTCCCCCGTCGGGCTCTACCTGCTCGACCTCTACACGCGCGACTCGAAGCGCGGCGGCGCCTGGATGAACGACCTCGTCGCGCAGAACACCCTGCTCGACCAGCCGGTCGTCGTCGTGAACAACCTCAACGTGCCCAAGCCCGCCGCGGGCGAGCCGACACTGCTCACCTTCGACGAGGTGAACACCCTGTTCCACGAATTCGGGCACGCCCTGCACGGGCTCTTCGCCCGGGTCACCTACCCGAAGCTCGCCGGCACCAACGTGTTCCGCGACTTCGTCGAGTTCCCGAGCCAGGTGAACGAGATGTGGATGCTGTGGCCCGAGATCCTGGAGAAGTACGCCGTGCACTACGAGACGGGCGAGCCGATCGACGCGGGCGTCGTGCAGCGCATCCGCGACTCGGAGACGTTCAACGAGGGCTTCGCGACGAGCGAGTACCTCGCGGCGGCTCTGCTCGACCAGGCGTGGCACACCCTCTCGAAGGAGGAGGCCGCGGCGGTGACCGACGTCGCCGCGTTCGAGGCCGCGGCGCTGGCGCGCGTCGGGCTCGACAACCCCGCCGTGCCGACGCGGTACTCCAGCGCCTACTTCGCGCACACCTTCGCGGGCGGCTACGACGCGGGCTACTACTCCTACATCTGGAGCGAGGTGCTCGACGCCGACACGGTCGAGTGGTTCAAGGAGAACGGCGGCCTCACGCGCGCCAACGGCGACAGGTTCCGCGAGTTGCTGCTCGGCGTGGGCGGCTCGAAGGATCCGCTCGAGGCCTACCGCGACTTCCGCGGCCGGGATGCCGTGATCGAGCCGCTCCTGACCCGCCGCGGCCTCGTCGGCTGAGCCGCGTTCGCCGGCTGAGAGCCGGGTTCGCCCGATTTCGTGCCCTCGCCGGAGCGGGAGGGCACGAAATCGGGCAATCGGGTGCGCCCGCTACGCCTCCTCGGACGCCTCCGTGCGCGTGACGAGCGGGTCGTCGGCGACGTCGGTGCCGCGCAGCCGGCCGAGCAGGCTCATCAGGTGGTAAACGACGAGCGCCGCGACGGTGCCGAGCACGATTCCGCTGAACAGCACCCCGCCCGAGGCGTCGAACACCGTGAAGTCGGCGATCGCGATGATGAGGGCGATCGCCGCCGTGAACTGGTTCTTCGGCTTCGAGAAGTCGACCTTGGCATCCACCCACATGCGCACGCCGATGATGCCGATGAGGCCGTACAGGGCCGTCGTGACACCGCCGATGACGCCCTGGGGAACCGTGAACAGGAACTGCCCGAACCACGGCGAGAGGCTCAGCAGGATGGCGGCGAGACCCGCCACCCAGTACGCGGCCGTCGAGAAGACACGCGTCGACGACATGACGCCGATGTTCTCGCCGTACGTCGTCGTGGGCGAGCCGCCGCCGATCGCGGCGATCGTGGTCGCGAGACCGTCGGCGAAGAGGGCACGCCCGGTGAGCGGGTCGAGGTCGCGCTTCGCGAGGAAGCCGACGCCCTTCACGTGGCCGACGTTCTCGGCGACGAGGGCGAGCACGACCGGGAGGAACGCGAGGTAGATCCCGAGGAACTCCACCCCGAGCTGCGGGAGCGTGAACTCGGGCAGCCCGACCGGCGCGGCGCCCTCGAGGGAGCTGAAGTCGACCTCGCCCATCACGAGCGCGAACAGGTAGCCGACCACGACGCCGATGATGATCGCGAGCCGGCCGATGAGGCCGCGGAACAGCACCGCCACGAGGATGACGGCGAGCAGCGTCACCGTCGCGGTGAGCGGCGACGCCTGGAAGCCGCCCTTCGCGGCCGGCGCGAGGTTGAAGCCGATGAGGGCGACGATCGTGCCCGCGACGACCGGAGGCATGAGCTTGTGGATCCAGCCGGTGCCGACGACGTGCACGAGGATGCCGACGAGCGCGAGCGACAGGCCCACGACGAGCACGCCGCCGAGGGCGACCTCCTTGCCCTCCGACATCGTCGCCGCCTGGATCGGGGCGATGAACGCGAACGACGAGCCGAGATAGCTCGGCAGCCGGTTCGCCGTGATGAGGAGGAACAGGATCGTGCCGATGCCCGAGAAGAGCAACGTCGTCGAGGGCGAGAAGCCCGTGAGGATCGGCACGAGGAAGGTCGCGCCGAACATCGCGACGACGTGTTGCAGGCCGAAGCCGATGGTGCGCGGCCAGCTGAGCCGCTCTTCGGGGGCGACGAGCGCTCCGGGGGCGACGGTCTTGCCGTCGCCGTGAACTGTCCACAAACGGGCCACGTGTTTCTCCAGCCTGGATCAGGTGTTTCCGGTCGCCAGCGACGACGGTTCGACGCTGAACGTTTCCTGACCGTATCGCCGCGGGTTCCTCGGCGGCGTGCAACGCGCTGCCGATCCTCCGGGAAACCCGCGCGTCAGCCTTCGGGGGTCGCGTCGCGGGCGGCGCGGCGACGACGCCAGGGAGCGAGCCACAACATCACGATCGACCCCACCAGGAGGGCCCAGAACGCCGAGCCGAGGCCGAGGATCGGCTGACCCGAGGCGGCGACGACGAAGGTGACGACGGCGACGACCCGATGCGCCGGATCCTCGAGCGCTCCGACGATCGCCGTCGCGAGCGCCCCGAAGAGGGCGAGGCCGGCGACGGCGGTGACGAGCACCGACGGGCTCGCGAGGAAGAGCGCCGTGACGAGGCTCGCGACGAGTCCCAGGGCGGCGGTCGTGACGGCGGCGGCGACGCCCGCGACCCAGCGCTTGTCGCGATCCGGATGCGCGTCGGGCCCGGCCACCATCGCGGCGGTGATCGCGGCGATGTTCATCGCGAAGCCGCCGAACGGGGCCGCGACGAGGGTGCCCGCCCCCGTCGACAGCAACACCGCGCGGGCCGGAGGGTGCTCGTAGCCGAAGGTGCGCAGCACCGTGAAGCCGGTGACGTTCTGCCCCGCCATCGTGACCAGGTACAGCGGGATGCCGATGCCGAGGATCGTCGGCACGTCGAATCCGGGGATCGTGAGGGTGAGCGCCGGCAGGAGCGTCTCCGGATGCCCGAGATCGAAGCCGTCGCTCGAGAGCCCGACGACGACGAGCGCGACGACGAGGGCCGCGGGCACGGCCCAGCGGGGCGCGAACTTCGACAGCACGAGCCACGTGACGACGATCGGCAGGGCGAGCAGCGGCAGCTCGACGACGGCCCGCAACGGCGCGAGGCAGATCGAGAACAGCACGCCGGCGAGCATCGCGCTCGCGATCGGCTTCGGGATGCGCGTCACGAGTCGCGCGAGCCACGGCCACGCGCCGGTGAGCAGGATGAGAACCCCGCACAGCAGGAATGCCGAGATCGCGTCGCCGTAGTCGCCGGCGTTGTGCGTCGCGAGCAGGAGGGCGGCGCCGGGCGTCGACCACACGATGAGGATCGGCAGGCGGGTGCGCAGCGACAGGAGCACGCCGAGCACCCCCGGCACGACGCTCAAGGCGAGGATCGCGGACGCCGTCTCGGCCTGCGTCGCCCCGACGTTGCCGAGGGCTGCGATCAACAGCGCGACGGCCCCCGCGAAGCCCGTGATCCCGGCGACGACGCCGGCGATGATCGGCTGGGCGAGCGAGGCGACACGCATGCCGCCAGCCTAGGGTCGCTCGGACCCCATGCCGCGCCATCGGTGGTCGAGGAGCGCCGCCAGCGGCGGCTACTCGACCACGATGTCACCAGCGGTTGTGCACGTCCTCCGCGAAGCCGACGGCGCCGTCGACGCGCACCCGCTCGCCGGCGTCGGTCGCCATCCAGCCGGTCCAGTGGCCGAAGCACTGGTCGGTGCGGGTGCTGATGACGCCGAGCGCGGTGCGCGACACCTTGTCGTGGAACGGCGTGAGCACGAGGTCGGCCCGCTCGCCCCGCACGTGCCACGGCTTCAGGTAGTCGGTGGTGTCGTAGTCGAACGCGAGCTCCTCCGAGATCTTGTGCAGGCGGCCGTCGACGAAGAGGGCGTTCTCGGTCGCGCCCGTGCCCGCCGTCCACTGCGCACCGAGCTGGATGCCGACGCGCCGCCCGTCGACGACGCCGCTCCCGGCGGCCCAGTTCCATCTCACGTCGTAGGGCCAGCGCCCGCGCCCGTGGTCGAGCACGCCCCACGCCGGGCCGCCCGCGTCGATCGCGTGCCCCGCGCCGTCGAGCCGCACGGTCCCCGTCGTCGGGATGGCGACGGCCTTGACGGTGTACTGGAACCGCGTCGACGACCACGGCACGACGACACCGAGCGCTTCGGAGCCGGCGGGCGGGGTCGCGAGCAGGTCGACCTCGACGCCCGGGATGCGCGCCGTCAGCCGCCACGCGCCGCCGCCGACCGGCTCGACGGTCGCGGAGAGGTTCTTCGTCGCGACTCGCGCCGGGCCGCCGCCGAGCGAGCCGGGCAGCTCGACGCCGCGTGCGAAAGGCATGATCGCGGAGCCGTGCCACTGCCGGCCTGACTCCCGGTCGAAGACCCACACCTCCTGCACGCCCGCGTAGTCGACCGCCGAGACGGTGATCGAGACGAGGAAGCGCGGGCCGATCACCGACCAGTACTCCCAGCGCTTGTTGCGCCCCCACGCGCGGCGGGTGACGCCCGACGTGTCGTGCACCTGCGCGCGCGTGTAGCCGACGGCGGCGCGGTTGAGGTTTCCGCGCGCGTCGGTGAGCGCGACCGGGGCGGTGAGCTCGGTCTCCTGGATCATCGCGCCGCCTCCTCGAAGCGGCTCACGAGGTCGGCGTTGAGGGCACGCAGCTCGGCGGCATCCACCTTGACCACCTTTCGGTCGTAACTCACGAGGCCGTTGACCTCGTCCTCCACGTCGGAGAGCTGGGTGTAGACGAACGCCGCGAGGCCGCGGTCGATCGCGGGCGCGAGCTGGTCGCGCCACAGCGCGGCGAGCGCGCGGCGGAAGGATGCCGGCTCGGCGAAGCGCTTGTAGCCGAACTCGCGCGCGCTGAACCGGTGGGCCTCGACCGGCAGACTGTAGCCGCCGAACTCGGTGAGCGCGATCGCGCGCCCCTTCGCGCGGCGGCGGGACGGCATCCGGAACCGGCGGAAGTAGACGTGCAGGCTCAGCAGGTCGCCCGCGCCCTGGTCGTGCCAACCGCTCGCGTGGTCGACGGGACGGGTCGGATCGAGCTCGCGCACGTGCGCCGCGATACGCGCGGCGTCGAACTGCCCCCACCCCTCGTTGAACGGCACCCAGAGCACGACGCTCGGGTGGTTCCGCAGGTGCGCGATCGTGCGCTCGAGCGACTCCTCGAAGCGCGCGCGGTCGGCGGCGTCGGCGCGGCCGAGGGCGCGCCGACCCCCGCGGTCGTCGAGGCGCAGCGCCGGCAGCACGGCGGGCACGGTGACCGCCCACGGCGCGTAGCGGTAGCCGCCGTTCACCATGTCCTGCCAGACGAGCATCCCGAGCCGGTCGCAGTGGAAGTACCAG